>ENA-USYP01001574-USYP01001574.1-human-gut-metagenome-genome-assembly--contig:-NODE-1574-length-16987-cov-7.121289_pt1 | contig 16987 bp, 9 predicted proteins | sample MGYA00250065_ERZ773512 | MGnify/ENA primary metagenome ERZ773512 (study PRJEB29103, sample SAMN06112003) | human gut metagenome | biome: human gut; feature: ankylosing spondylitis patient; material... | reverse complement strand
GTAGCGTGCAGGATAATTACGCCGGTAGTAGCTTACGCCTCCGAAATGTGCCCGGCAATGTCCGCCTCTGTAGGTCAGGTAATGGCGGGGAGGTCTGAAGTAGAAATGGGTTCTGTTCGGATAAATTTTATACACACGCAGATAGCATACGTTGTTGATGGCATAAATGGGACGGAAGAAATATTCAATATCGATGAAGCGTACGTATTCGGCTTGTGAAAGTACCCATCGCAGGTCGTCGTTTCGTTCGTCCAGGTAGCGGTAATATGCATCCATCGCACGCGTGTCGGCAACGGCAATGCCAGAAACGTATGGACCTATATTGCAGAGAAAGTCGTAATTGATTTCGTACAGGTCGTTGTACTGGTTACTGTTGAGGTGCAGTTCAAAGGCCATTCGGTCGGTCAGGAAACGGGCATTGACCCGGAAGTCGCCCAGACCGGATGCGTAGCCCCGGATTGTGCTCAGGCAAAGGGCCAGCAGGCAAAGAATAAATGTTCTTGTTCTCATAAGCATTGTCTTTTCCGGCTGAGAGTGTGATTCCTCCAGCTTTGTTGATAGCACAAAGTTAGCGGAAGAAAATTCTCCGGTCAAGATGAAAACGCCCATTCTTTTGTAGGGGATTTCCTATAATTGGATAGGGAAATAGCGGCTAACGGATGATTTTGAGAAATTTCTCGATGTCTCTCCGTATCATCTGGTACAGGGGGGAGTTCTTGTAGAAACTGTTTCGGTGGATAACGACTTCCACGCATACCTGACTTCGCTGGTAGCTGGTCAGCTCGTTGTGAAGCTGCATGTCGTGGAGGGCCAGGTCATGGATTTGCTGTTCTCTTTCTCGGCGGAGTACGGTGCATACGGGAATGAGCAGTCGCAACACTACATTGTCCATAATGTGATGGCCTTGAATAAACATATAGGTATTGTCTGGATGGACTCCCAAGCGGTCGAATTCTTTTTTCATGCTTTCAATTTCTTCCAGCGCTTCCGGATGATGGCGTTCCAGGTCATGCAGTTTGCGGTTGACTTTTTTTGCCATGGTTTCCAGACTTCGTTCCGGATGATGGGTGCTAACCTGATCAAGCTTTACATAGGAACAGAAGTCCAGCAGGGAGAATTCTGACAGAATATGTTTCCGGTAAAACCAGACAGACCACACAAACAGCGGATAAGCTATCTGAGAATAAAGTTTCATGAATTCCGGGAAATTAATCAGCTTATGGTCGTTCAGCGTAGCCATGACACAGATTTCATGCAACCCTTCGGCATAGCAATGGTAGTTCTCAATGGCGTATGCATAGGTTTGCATCACGTAGGGATTTTCGATGATGTATCGGGAGGTGTTGGTACGTCCTTGCAACAGGTAGTCATAATCGCTGTCCACGCAGGCAATCATATTTTCGCCTAATTGCTTCCCGAGCTGGTTCATCAGTACGGTTTTCTTACCTTTAGCCAATGAAGTCTGAGAGGGGAGCATGACTTCGAAATAGCGGGTATTGTCTTCGTATTCCGCAAGTATGGATCTCCAGAAAGAAATATCATCATAGCTTTCTACGTAGGCCACGATTTTTCTTCTTGCACGCTTGGGCTTAAGGCTGTTAGCCGCTCCAATGTACAGGGAAGAAAGGTTTTCAGTCAGTCTTTTTCCCATACGGCTACATGTTTTTAAAGGGTTGTAATGTCACTCACTTCGGTAACGGCGTCCATCCATCCGTTCATGATAAGTGCCGGAGAATGGGTAGTCAGTATAATTTGCACATTCGGATTCAGGCTTCGGATGAGCGAGATAAGCCGTTGCTGCCATTCTACATGGAGTGAGATTTCGGGTTCGTCCATAAAGAGAACGCAATGGGCATTATCGCGCACCAGCACAGTAAGCAGGATAATCAGCATCTGCTTTTCACCGGAAGAAAGTTTATAGGGCAACAGGCGTTCACCGTCCTGATAGAAGATGATTTCATTGCTTCGGCGATCTATGCTTTTGCGGGTATAACTGAACAACTGGTCCATCAGGTCCTGAAACTTCCGCTTGGGCAAAGAGAGGGAAGCAGCTTGCGAACGCTGTTCCTCATCGCCTGAAAGAAGCTCGATCATCTTGTTGCCAATGTTAACCTGATAGTCAAGATAACGGCGTTGCAAAAGATAGAGTTGCCAGTCGAGTTCGGATTTGACGTTCGGATCAGCCATGCGGGCGGTAAAGTCGCCCATTATCAAAGGACGGTCATAGCTGCGGATTACGTCATAAGGAATATACGTGGCATCCGGACGATCGAACGTAATACGTACTCCTTCTATTTCACCATTCTTTATCTCACCCGAAAGCTCTTCCAGGTAGTGGACGGAACGGTTAAGGATTGTAGTCTTCCCTACTCCATTGATACCGGAAAGGATATTCACATCGGGACGCAAATCCCAGGCTATGTTAAAGCGATCCCACAACCTGTGTATCTCGATACGTTGGATATAATTGGCTTGTTCTTCCATAGTTTTTGCTTTTAATCAAAGCAAATATACGTGATTATCTTTTATTTCCACGCCCGGAAATAGAAAAATCACTCCTCAGCCGGCAAATCAATGCAGAAACATGCACCATCCTGATAAGATGTATCGAGATAAATGGAACCACCCAGGCGGGTGACAATGAGGCGACAGGAATAAAGTCCTAATCCGGTGCCGGGAACGAATTCGTCCAATTTGGTAAAACGGTCGAATATATATTCGGCCTTGTCAACCGGAACGCCGATCCCCGTATCGCTCACCATAATACGAACTTTTCCTTCGGTACGCACCAGACTCATGCGGATAGTACCGGCAGTTGTGAACTTTGCAGCATTACCCAGGAGGTGTTCTACGACACGTTGCAAGTATTGGGCATTCGTTTTCACAAGACACTCATCCGTTTCGGATTCAAATAGCCAGGTGATTTCGGGTTTTCTTGTTCTTCCCTGGCATATATCCAGAAGTCCGGCACAAATCGGCAATATATCCACCTGCTCCATGGGGAACAATTCCAACGAACTGCTTAAATCCGATACTTGCAGAATATCCTCGAACAATTCGGTCAATTGATTGGAGTTCTTTTCAATGATGACCGGAAAATCTTTTTTATCTTCCTGGGCCAAATCTTCATTCAACAACAAAGTACTGAAACCGCAGATAGCATTGAGCGGAGTACGTATCTCGTGACACATGGACTGTAGAAATTCCGTCTTCATACGGTCACTCGCCTTGGCTCGTTCACTTTCCTCAGCCACTTTTTCATTCGACAGAATCAACGCCTGCTTTGTTGCTTTCAACCGTTTCGTCAGCACGTACTGATAGAGGCTCCAGATCAAGAAAATCAGAAGCAGGACTATGAGCACAGCAAGAGCGATACGATGATAACGCGCTTGAAGTTCAGCCTGTTCTATCTTCAGTTTATCCACTTCAAACAACGACCGCATCTCAGCCAACTGTTTATTCGTCTCTTCCACATGATTATCTTCCATCAGGTTGGTGTACTCCCAAAAAGCATCAAACCCTTCTTTGTAATGCTGTTTCCATTGGGTCACCAGATTTATCTTCTTTGCCAGTAACTCTGTCCGCCTGTTCGTGTCGGCAGAATCCGTTTCTTCCAGCAGTTCATCAATGGTCTGCATGGCAAGGTCATACTGTGCGGTATAAAAATAGTAACGGAAAGCGGAGGGCAAAAGCCACTCTTTATTCTCTTCCGGTGTCTTGGACTGATAATATTCCTCCATACGGGAATAAATGTCATCAGCCCTTTTCCTGCCTATGATATCTCCGAAATAAAGAAGCTCGCTATAAACACCCATACGCAAAGCTTCACGACTACGGGTACGGATATAAGTACGCCTCTTGTAGAAAGGCAATTCAAACTGATTGTCATACAGTTGTTCCGTTTGTTCCAAGGCCTCCACAGCTTTAGCAGCTTCCTCGGCTTTTCCTTCCGCACGATATATGAACTCAATGCGGGTCAGATAATACCAATCGAACTTATAACTAACCTCGAATGGCAGACCGCTAACCAACTGGTGAATATTCTTCAAATGAACAATGCGGTCTTCTGAATTGGCAACAGATGGTGAAAAGTAACTAATGCATTCCATTGCCGAACACAGTATCATTTCCCACTGCACTTCCTGCGACTTATCCGAGAGATTTACCTTGTGACGTTTATACCGTGAGATTTCTTCATTGGCTTCATCAGGTTTCTCGGCCTCATCCATCTTGCAAACAGAAGGAAAAGCCTTGAGCCATGCCATATAAAAGTCCTTATAAGGCCCTTCCAGACATTGCTCTCCTATCCGCTGATAATAGTGCAAAGAATCCGGATCATCTTTATAACTACGACAAAGAATGTCCAGTGTTTCAAAAATATAGGTTTGATCTTTCAACTGAATGGCCAGTTGCAGCGATTCATTGATATAGGTACGCTTACTTGTCACATCGTCGGACAAGTCATACAAGTCGACATACAGTTCCATTCTCTGCTGTTTATTGATGGAATTGTCTTGTAGTGTTTCCAGCAAGTGTTTTCTGGTCTGATCTACATCAACCTCCTGAGCTGCATAAACTTGCATACAAAAGAGAATAAACCAGCATGTTGTTACAATTTTAATCCAGTAGTTTATCATATTTCGGACAATTTGAAGAACTTGTCTCTTTTGTTGCAAATATAGAATAATTTGTAGGTTAGAGCAAATTTATTCGTATTTAACTGTAAGTAAGAAGTCTTTCAATGATTTTGCCGTAAATATATTAAAGTAGAAAAGTCTTTTTAGTTTCAAAAAATAGTTGTTCTTTTGCAACCTCAAAAACAAAAAGAGTATGAATAAGAATGTACAAGGGCATATATTCGCCCTGACTGCCAATATTTTATGGGGCCTTATGGCTCCTATCGGCAAATCCGCACTTATGGAGTTTTCAGCTTTATCGGTGACCACATTCCGCATGGTGGGTGCGGCAGCTTGTTTCTGGCTGTTGTCCGCATTTTGTAAGCATGAGCATGTGGACCACCGCGATATGCTGAAGATATTCTTTGCTTCGCTCTTTGCACTGGTATTCAATCAAGGGATATATATTTTCGGTCTCTCAATGACCTCACCCATCGACGCCTCTATTGTGACCACCACACTTCCTATCGTAACTATGATTATTGCCGCTATTTATCTGAAGGAGCCTATCACGAATCTGAAAGTACTGGGCATCTTTGTGGGAGCCATGGGAGCACTGACACTTATTTTAAGTAGTCAGGCTGCAGGTAGCGGTAACGGTAGCATTATCGGAGATTTACTTTGTCTGGTAGCGCAAATCAGTTTCTCCATTTATCTGACTGTATTCAAGGGGTTATCGCAGAAATATTCTCCCATCACGCTGAATAAGTGGATGTTTATATATGCATCCATGTGTTATATTCCATTCTCCTATCAAGATGTAGCGGGTATTCAGTGGGCAGAGATCTCCACTGCAGCATACGTACAAGTAGGTTATGTGGTAATAGGCGGTAGTTTCCTTGCTTATATCTTCATTATGACTGCGCAAAGATTACTGCGCCCCACAGTGGTAAGTATGTACAACTATATGCAGCCCATCGTAGCTTCTATCGCTGCCATTATCATGGGCTTGGGAGTATTCGGCTGGGAAAAGGGAATAGCTATTGCCTTAGTGTTCCTCGGCGTATATATTGTGACGAAGAGTAAGTCGAAGGCAGACTTTGAAAAGGAAGGGAAAATTTGTGATTAACGGTTAATGATTAGTGATTAGCAGGCTACGCTATTATACCGTATGGGCTAATCACTAATCACTCACCACTAATCACTCTTTCTCATTTCCCCGAAATACGTATCCAGCAAGCTTTTTGCAGCAACAAATGAAGTGAGTTTACCTTGCAATACTTGCTGTTCTTTATCGCCCAGCATAGCTTCTATAACCGGATTATGATAGAAACTATCGCGCAGGCGTTCATTGATACTCTCGTACATCCAGTATTTACTTTGTTCATTACGGCGGTAATCAAAGTAGCCGTTGTCTTTCACAAAAGCGACGTAATCGTAAATCATATCCCAGATTTCTTTCACTCCCAAGTTATAGAAACCGGAATAGGTCATTACCTGTGGCGTCCATCCTGATTCAGGAGCAGGGAACAAATGCAGAGCATTACGAAACTGATTTGCAGCCAGTTTAGCACGATCCAGATTATCACCATCGGCTTTGTTGATAACAATACCGTCGGCCATCTCCATGATGCCGCGTTTGATGCCTTGCAATTCATCGCCCGTACCGGCTAACTGAATAAGCAGAAAGAAATCTACCATAGAATGTACGGCTGTTTCACTCTGTCCTACACCTACTGTCTCTACAAATATCTTATCGAAACCGGCAGCTTCACAAAGAATAATCGTCTCACGCGTTTTACGGGCTACTCCGCCCAAAGAGCCTGCCGATGGACTGGGACGAATAAAAGATGCAGGATGAACGGAAAGTTGCTCCATACGTGTCTTATCACCCAGAATACTGCCTTTACTACGCTCGCTACTGGGGTCGATGGCAAGCACCGCCAACTTACCTGCATATTTCTCCAATACATGCAGACCGAAAACATCAATGGAAGTACTTTTACCTGCTCCCGGTACACCACTGATACCTACACGGATAGAATTTCCGGAATAAGGCAGGCATTTCTCAATGACCTCTTGTGCCACTGCCTGGTGTTCAACTTTCACGCTTTCCACCAAAGTCACTGCCTGGCTTAAAATGGTTACATCACCTTTTACAATGCCTTCTACAAACTCCGCCACGGAAAGCTGACGCTTTCTGGGTTTAGGGCGACGATAGGGATTAACAGATGAAGGTTGTTCAATGCCTGCATTGACAACCAGGCCTTTATAGGCTTCATTGTTTTCAGGATGTTCCATGATAAGATTTATGAGAAGATTTATAATTTATAATTTATGAGAAGACTTACAATAGAATGTATGATTTACAATTTATGATTTATAGAGCGGCAGAATAGCATATTATAAATCATAAATTATAAATCTTACTCCTTTGCCTTAATATTGATCTCAACCTTGGGTTGCATCGGATCATTTGTTATCATCAGAATACGCAAATGACGTTTCTTCTTTGCGATATTCTTCTTATCTACCGTCACACGCAAACGGGTAGTCTCTCCCGGCTGCAACACACTTTTCTTAAGACTTACTCCCAAGGCAGGATTGAATACCTGCAGTTTACTTATCTGCAACGGAGAACGCCCGGTATTGGTAAGCTGTATATCATGTTTCACTTTATTCTTCTTTGCCAATAAAGCACTCAGATCTATATCAGTTTCCGAGAGACGGACTACCGGAGCATTTGCCCTATCCGTATCTGTCATGCCGGAAAAGTCGGGTAAAAGGATAGCTGAAAGCGGTATTTCGTTTTCATCACTCACTTTATCTCCTGTGAAACGGGACAGGTAAACTGATGCTTGCGTTAAGCCCAAATCAGTCAGTTTTTCTGTATTGAGGGTTAATGTTATCAGCCCCCTCTCACCTTTCTGAAGTACATTGGGTTCCACTTTCATATCCAGGTAGGAAGGCAGGTGCATCAATACCGGTTCATACGAACGATCCGACTGATTCACAACTCCAATCCGTATAACAGGCTTTGCGCCACGATGGGTATCAGGGAAATCAATTTCATTCTTATCTATACGAATCTGACCGATCAGATAAGGATAAGTTTTCGTAAAGTCTTTAATCTCGCGCACTACTTCGCCTGTGAAGTGCAAATAAGCCAGATTGGGCTGTGCATTAGAGTAAATAGCCACTGATTTATCAAAGCGGCCCAATGCCTTTGCATCAAACTCCACGGTAATAATACCTTTATCACCGGGGGCAATGGGTGTTTGGGTCCACTGAGCTATGGAACAGGCACAGGAAGGATCTACCTCAGTAAGCACCAAAGGTTGGTCACCGGTATTGGTGATGACATACTGTACACTGACGGGATGTTTCCACTCAATCTGTCCGAAGTTGTGGGTTTCTTTATTGGATGAAAAACGCGGTTGCGCCGCAGCAGTAAGTGCTACGGCAGCAAACGCATACATACATATCAAGGTTCGTTTCATTCGTTTTCATTTTAGGATGCACAAAAGTAGTTTTTTTAAATGAGAGTTCCTAAAAGGGTGTTTTAAAATTACTACTCTACCTCTACTTTCATGGATGCCGAATGGGCAGCATACTCGGGTGCATAAGCACACTGTATAGTAGCCAATCCTGCCTCGTATTGTCCGCTACGAGCCACACGATAGCTGTATTCCAGCACATACACACCTTTGCTCAGGCTGTCGAAGAAGAAATTAGTAGAAGCATCCTCTATTTCTACATAATATCCTATTCCACCGTTCCAACGATAACCGGAAAGTGAATTCACCGGTTCGAAGCAAGCCCCACGCTGGTCTTTCAACTGAACGAAATCCATTGCACGGTCAAGACGTATCGTCAGACGGGAAACCACTTTATCACCCACAGCCAACTGTGTAGTAGCAGTGACTGGTTGCAGTTCCTTCTTTCCGGTAGCCAAAGTGCGTTCTACATAAAGTTTCTTTTCCACTGCCAATTCACCACCCTGCTGTTTCACATCGGAAATCGGTGAGAGGTATTGAGCATACACTGCACCCCAGGCAATACCTGCATCCCGTTTTTCTACAGTGATAGATTTGGCACGCAATTCAGGACTGCCTTGTGCAAAGCTTTCTTTAATATATCCCAGTCCGGGAACGGTAGACTTAGCAGGACTATATGTTTCCAATACTTTATTACCAATAACAATGCGTACATCACCACGGGTAGCCAACAAATCACTCCCTTGGCAAAGCAATGCATAAACGGCATCCGCTGTTGCAACCGGTGAGTTCCAACTTGTAGTCTGCTTTTGTTTCAGCAACCAGAGCTTCATTTCTTCTACCAAGGCATCATTGCCACCTGCCAGACGTAAAGCTTCCATTACTTCCACATGAACAGGAATAGGCTGCATTCCCCAGCGGAAGGGCTTTTCATTGAAAGCAAAATAAGCTCCCTGTTCATTGGTTTGCACCAGATGTTCTTTGATGGAAGCAATAAATTCATCAGCCTCAGCCGTACGTCCGGCTTTTAGTAGAATGATGGCCGACTGCGCTTTCATACCCATTTCAGTAGTGTTCAGGTTCTTGCCGACTTTGGAAAGGAAATAACTGTAAGCAGCCTCATTGGCAGCAGGTACTTTCTCACCGGAAATAGCTACCAGATAGAGATAGGTCATTGCCGGATGTGAAAGGGTAGTTATTTTAGCTCCGTCTTTCTCTGCTTTACGAATACTCTTGTATTCCTCCAATGCCTGTTGATGCAGATATTTAAAAGCTGCCTGCTGCATAGAAAGGGCATCACCGGAATTCTTTTGTCCGGTAAGCAAAGGCAAACGAACGAGAAGTTCGGTGATATATCCCGTCATATTACGGCTACCCGGCATCCCTCTATACCAGCTCCATGCGCCATCGGCATCTTGCAGTTCTTTCAATCTGGTAAGAGTGGTTATATTATTATTTGCCAGGTTATTGAGATCGAACAGTGTAGCAATACGAGCTTGCTGCTCAGCTTCCGTAGTGGCCTCCAGTAACCAGGGACTTTCTTCAAGAAGGATATTCTTCACATCCTGATTCTTCTGCAACTGACTGAGGAAAGTTTCTTTCTTACCACCTTGCATGCGCCAACTATCGAATACAGCTTTAATGCGTGGCTGGCTATTGGCAATGTAAGAAGCAAGAGAATTGGCATAATATGCGGCAGCCCAGGCAGTAGCATTATCTGTACGAGGTTGGCTCAATACCGGCAATGCTTGTACGGCATACCAGGCCGGATTTCCGGTAAACTCCACTGTCAGACGACGGTCGGTAGCCGTACGGCTGTTATTATTGAACAGGCTGTCCAGAGAGAAAGTACGGGTTTCTTCACCTCGTATCGGCATAGCAAGAGTTTCAGTGATATATTCCTTATCACTCAATACAGGCAACAAGTGTTGCTCGCCATCGCTGAATGTACCGCCATCAGCAATCATGCGTACGCCCAGCATATCCTGTTTATCCGTTACTGCGAAACGGAAGCTTACAGGAACTGTTTTTCCGGCTTCTACTGTGAAAGATTGGCGTTGTGTAGAAATCACTTTATCCGTCATCGGATCAAAGAGTACAAACTTCGTGGTTCCTTTCAGAGCTTTTCCTGTCAGGTTGGTTATCGTTGCGGCAATACTCGTCTTATCCCCTACCCGTACGAAACGCGGCATATTAGGAGACAACATAAATTCTTTCACTGTGACGGTTGAAGCATCCAATTGCCCGATCATCATTCCTTTCGTATGAGAATACCCGCGGAAGTTCCAACGTGTCAGGCTTTGCGGCATGGTGAAGGAGAAGGAAATCTCCCCTTGCTCATTTGTGCGAAGTTGCGGATAGAAGAAGGCTGTTTCTGCAAAGTTCGTACGCAGTTCGGGAGCATCACCCAGTTCTACAGCAGCACCGGTTTCTTCGGTTGACACCATTTCCGATTCAAAGACCATATCTGCAACATCGGCAGAAGAATCTTCAGCAACCATCTCTTTCATCCGTGGACTCGCCAATCCCCGTACCTGCACGCTTCCGGTCATGGTGGCGTTTTTCATAGCACCATAACCTACTACCAATGCTTCCTGTACACCTTCTTCCGAATAGAAAGTATCATAGACAAATGGAGGCACCTTCCAGTCTCGCATTGGGAAATAACAAGAGTAATAAACAGAGCCTGTATACCCATACGACCAATAAATCTGAGGCACAAACCGAGAATAGTTCACATAAAAACTCTGACGATTTGGATATATCTTATCCAAAGAGGCATCGTACATAGTGGCGAGCATTTCAGCATCGGCAGGTGTACCCTGTGGTGTCTTGATAGTCAGGCGCCACTCTTCTTCTTGCCCGGGACGTAACTTGTCACGGAACACATCCCATTTCATTGTCAGTTCTTTATCCGGTCTACGCTTCTGCAAATCCACTTTTTCGAAATAGAGTTCTCCATCCTTGACAAAAGCAAACAGATATTCTATTCCGTCTCCATATTCTTCTTTATAAGGCACATCAAAACGGACAATGGAATCGGATAATTGAAGCGTTGTACTGCTCAGGCGCTGCTTACCACTGAATATATCCAGCATCACGTAGGTATCTTTAAAGGAAGTTCCCAGACTGAACTGTGCAGGGTGTCCGGCATCAAACTGCGTATTACGTGAATAGAACCAGACAGGCGATGTCACAGGAGGACGATTATCATTATAGGAGAAAAGCACGATATTTTGTTTGTAGTCAACATCCCTACCCTGATCGTCCTTTGCTGTCAGTTGCAGTTCATAAGCGCCGGAAGGCAGATTCTTCCATTCCGGCAATACTACTTCCACATTGGAAGTAAACTGCCCGCTGAAACGAACTTCAGGCTTTCCATTCACAGTTTGTACCAAACGGTAATCACCTTTCACCGATACAGGCTCCATATTCAGGTTCCGGGCTACAAAAGTCAGTTGGATACTGTCATCCTTACAGATACGATCTTGTGTATCAACAGACAGAATCAATGAACGGTCTCCGGCAGACAAGGTAGTTACGGAAGTCTGTGTTTCACCGGCCTGATTGGTTACAGAGGCTTCTATCCGATAAGTATAGTAACCGGAAGTAACACCTTCCACACCTTGTAACCGGACAGGAATGGAGAACGTTCCGTCATCACCTATCATTACGCTACCTGAAACCAGAGAAGTAGTATTTCCATAAGCTCTCCACCACGAGAACTGGCTGCGGGTAACAGTATAATTCAATTCCAACCCCTGCAAGGGCACACCACTGAAAGAACTTACCGTACCTTTCACCTGTACGCTATCTCCTATCTGGTAAGACTCTTTCTGAGAATCGAAGACGATGTCGAATGTAGGACGTTTATATTCTTCCACTTGTACAGATGTCCAACCGTTTGCTTTTCCTGTTCTAATAGAATAAGACCCGTTCAGGCAGGCAATAGGAAGCACAAACTCAGTGGTAAACGAACCAAACTCATTGGTACGGACTTCTTTCTTTCCAATATTAGTATCATTCACATCGGTAAGCTCCACAGTATAAGTCTTATTGGAAAGCACCATAGCCGCATCACCACTTTGGTTATAAGCGATACCTTTTATATAAATTGTTTGTCCCGGACGATACAAAGAGCGATCTGTCAATATCTTTACTGCTTCGGATTCTCTGTCTGTATGATTCCAGGTTCCATTAGAGTTATTATAGATACGCTGCAATGGCATTGCCGTATCAGTGCCTTTCGTAGCAACCAACGAACGGAACTGCTTATTCCACGGTAGTATCACTTTACCCGATGCATCCGTAGTTTTCTGCTCCAATACCTTGTTTTCTCTGGTTCCATAACTTGAATAGAAAGTAATCTGAACATCCGCTACAGGTTTACCGGTTTCAGCATCCAAGGTCACAACCTCATAATCTTTAGTTGAGAGAGGCATAGTCAATACTTTGAAACGAGTGAGATAAAGGTAATTCTCGGCAGTTCGCCCTTTCTTATCATCAGGTACTACCTGCACTACATAAATACCCGGTTCGTTCGGCAACAACATATGATATGTACTATCTGCCGGAAGGTAATTAGCCGGACGCAACAAAGAAAAGTGTTCCGTTTTTACTTTATGGGCATACTTCTTATAAAAAGCAGGATTAATCACCGGCATATCCGTTGTAGCCTTCGACAGAGTAGTACGGAAGACATTCACCGTAAATCCATCCAAGTTACAATGAGTAACCCTCAATTTCAGAGAATCACCGGGATAGGTAACCTTGTCTGTACTAAAGTTCAGTTGCGGCTGCAAAAGGCTTTCTTTCAGCTCACGCAATGCAGATATCCGTTTATAGTCGGGATAAAGGTTGATGGCTTCATCACAAGTTTGCAAAGCCTTTTCATATTCACGTATATTGCGATAATAACGTGCTTTGGCTAAATAAGCCTCTGCACACACATCACGCTTGGCATAATCTTTAATAATACGGTCCAAGGCACGTAAGTACTGGTTCGGAGCTTCACTTTCACCTTCTTTTACAGCTCGCGGACGAAGCAAAACATCTCCCTCTCTATTACGCCATTCCATATAATCCAGCATAGTCAGTACGGCAGCATCTTCCATGCCGGGCATCTTCCGATAGGTGTTTATCATCTGGCCATAAATGCCCATGATGTCTTTCTTTACCAATGAATCTGTCTCGAACCATGAAACTTTCTGTAAAGCATCAATGGCACGTGATGCCAACAAATGATACATTTCATGGTGATAGTACTCACTTGCATCCCCTAAAATTACAAAAGGAATATAAGTACGCGAAGATGTTTTCAGCAATTCAGCAGAATCCTTCAATGCTTCTCCTGTATACTTCATCACCTGCTTCATGAAGAGGTTACCGCTCCATTCACGGATATCTGCCGGCAAGCCTTCTCCTTCCAGATCGAGCGAAGTGCGTTGCCGCAACTCCCATCGGTTATTATCTGCATAATTGGCATAGATACTTGCCACCAGTGAATTCAGTACGGCACGACTGACCGGATTTTGTTCACGCTCCGCCCATTGTTCCAGTCCTTTCAGGTTGACATAGAAGCTATCAGGTGTCAGTACATTCTGAAATGTATTCCGACACATATAGGCTTTTAACATCTGCGGGGTATTCTTTTCCTGTTCCCCTTTCCGGAATATCTCATCCGTCAGTTTTATCACAGTTTGCGGCAAGCTCTTTTTTTGTGCCTGCTCCACTTGTTTCCACAACTGATCAAACGACTGCGCATGCAGCACGGGCATACAACCCCAAAACGCTGCCAGCAGTATTAAACTACAAATTCTTTGAATTCTTTCCATAGATATTATTCTATTAGTCTTTGTACTAACAACAAAGTAAGGGAATAAAGTTTAAACAAAAGCTGATTTTTATATAAAAAAGCTTTCAAGGGGATATAAAAGAAGCGAGGAATACGTTTTCTGGACGTACTCCTCGCTTCATTAAGTTTAGTTAAAATGCTTTCTTATTTCTTCAGGGTATAACCCATCATCAACATCTCATTCCGACCTACTTCGGCGAGAATGTTTCTCCATGTTTTAAAAATCTTTTTTTTCATAACCTTAAAAATTAAACTAAGACCTAAAAATCAAATACACACAATCTAAAAGAGGGGTTTAGTAAATTGTTGAATAACCCCATACATGCTTATCAGCCTCGCTGATGTGCTTAAAAATTTTCTTTAACATTTTCATTTTGTTATCCTCCTTAAAAAATCTTGTTATCCTATTAAATACATGTTTTATAACACAAAAATAATACCTTTGTTTAGAACAAACAGTAATATTTGGCAGAAAAGTATGTTTTATAACATATTTCTTGATCTATATCAAAAATAAGAAGATCAAACAAGGAGGGAAGTGGAAAAAATGGCAGAAAAAGGAAAGAATGACAAGGCATGGGACAATATGACAGAAAAAGAGTGAGGCTGTCTCCCACTGGGGACAGCCTCACACAACAACATTTTACTTTTCACGATGGTGAAAAAAAGGACTATTCTTCACAGAGTAGTTGTATCATTTCAAAAAAAGTATGCCCCGAAGGACATACTCTTTTTAATTATTACTATTCTAATTAGTTATTAGTGATAGTAGAGGCTACAGGAACAGTGATGAATCCTGTCTTGATAGTACCCCAACCATAGTCTACAGTAACCTTAACATAGATGTTGAATGCAGACACCTTAGTACCGTTGTTCTTGTAGGTGATGAAACCATACTTAGAAGTCTTAGCGTCAGCACCAGTACCCATCGTCAGATTAGTGTAGTCTGCTTTCAGTTCTACTGTTACAGGAACACCTTGGCGAACACCATTCAAATCACACTCTGCATTATCTACATCAGCAGTAATCTTGAATGGGCCATAGAAATCCCAGTAGTTAGTATAATCGCTAAACTCACGATTACGCCAGTCATAAGGAGCAATCAAGTCTTCCAGACGGATGAATGAGCCCTTTTCACCGAAGTCAACAGCATCGATAAAGTTGTCTGCTGCTTTTTCAGCGATGTTAACCGGACGGATGAAGTTAGCCTGGAAGTGATCCTTACCATCGAATGTGATAGTCACTACCTTAGTTGCGTCATCACATACGCGACCTGTAGCACCAATATAAGTGTACATTGCACCTGTGTTCAACAGTTCTTTAGCAATCTTACTGTTCTTGTTATATGTAACAGTATTAGGATTAGTTGTTCCAGAATTGTCAATAGTAGCTACAGTTTCTGCTGCTGCAGTACCCACTTTTGCATATAGAGTCAAGCCATCTGCACTAGTAGTGAATGTTACGTTGATATCACCAATCTTAGTAATAGTCTTAATGTCATCAGCACAGAAGAAATATTGGATACCAGTTACAGCCTTATCAAGTTTCAATACACCCGGAGTTCCTTCTGTACTATTCTTCGGCCAAGTAGTGAACGGAGAATTCAGGTCATTAGTAAATGTACAGTTATTAGGATCTGTATCAGATGTACTAGTCGGTACAGCAACATTAAACTTAGTATAAGTCTTAGTATCATTCCAGTAGTTAGAAATGAAGTCAGCTTTTTCAACGTTATAAGACTTCTTGATATCATCAACCTTAGTAGTCAACAACAATTCAACATAAGCACCAGTTTGGCCTGCACCAGCATAGTATCTTACACGGTGTGTCAAAGCCTTATCTGCATTAGCCCACAATACATCCTTAGCAATAGTCCACTTGATTACATGAGTAGCTTGAGTTTCAGCATCGGTAGTTTCTACACAAGAACCAAGGTCTGCCGGAGTCAGGCTTGCTCCATAATCGAAGAAGTACGGATAAGTAGTATGGAACTCATCTTTACTCATTCCAATTTCATTGTATACTTGAACGTTCATATCCTTAACGGTTGACAAGCGTTCAGCAGGAGTCATAACACAATCGTACTTGAAGTTTTCAATAGTCAACTCATATTGATTAGTAGGAACTACCTTACCAGCAATATATACCTTAATATATGCTACTTTCACAATATTGTTACCGTGCATCAAACGAACACGTACAATCGGAGTACGTCCGATAGCAGCAGGACCTTCTGTTTCATATACTTTCGGAGTCAGAACGCCATCAGCCAAAGTGATAAAATCAGCCTGATCTGTAACAGGATTACCTACCTTATAATTCTTAACTACATCGAATTCAAAATTCAAACCAAGCTTCTTCAAATCAGCAACGTTAATCTCGTCACCACCCAAGCAAGCAAGTTCATGAGCTTCAACACATCCATTCAAATCCAAAGATGAATTATAAACTACAACTGTATCGCAAATTAGTTTAGATGCAGCCTCAGTTGATCCTTCAGACCAAACAATATTCTTATTATAAGCATTAGCATCAGCTGTACCAATAAGAGTTCTATAATGCTCATCTTTATTTGCAATACCTTTCTTAGCAGCTTCAGCAGCAGGATCAGCAATAGCTAAATCATTCAAATCTTTTTTGAAAACAGTAGCATAGTCAGAAGTGATATTTTCACCATTTTCCTTTTCTACATTCAAAGCAAGAACAGAAATCTTGTTACCAGTTGCAGCAATACCAGTTATATCAACTTTTACTTTCAAGATACCATCCTTGAATGAAACGAATTCCGGAGTTGCATTAAAGTCTTTAGAAGCAGCAGCACGTGAAGTTATATAATCTACATCCTTCTTAACAATGAAAGAAAGTTTGTCTTTCAACTCTTCAACGTTAGCATTAGACGGATTTACATGATATTCAACTTCAACAACAGGATTGATCGTTGTATAATGTCGAACGATGCGATATATTCTATTTTTTCAGAATATTGACGGAATGTCAAATCAATATTTTCTACATCATAA
>ENA-USYP01001570-USYP01001570.1-human-gut-metagenome-genome-assembly--contig:-NODE-1570-length-17013-cov-7.343233_pt1 | contig 17013 bp, 16 predicted proteins | sample MGYA00250065_ERZ773512 | MGnify/ENA primary metagenome ERZ773512 (study PRJEB29103, sample SAMN06112003) | human gut metagenome | biome: human gut; feature: ankylosing spondylitis patient; material... | reverse complement strand
CGGTGAGACCACGGTGGTGGGTGACAACTGCACACTCTACCAGGGCGTAACACTGGGCGGCGTTGGAACAAAGAAGGGAAAACGCCATCCGACCATCGGAAACAATGTCCTCATCGGAGCCGGAGCGAAGATCCTCGGCGCCTTCGAGGTGGGTGACAACTGCCAGATCGCGGCGAACGCGGTCCTTTTAAAGCCCCTGGAGGAGAACAGTACCGCAGCCGGAATCCCCGCGAGACAGGTCAAAAAGGACGGTGTGCCGGTGAAAGATCCGTCAAAGAAGATCAACACGGAACACATCTGCAAGATGCAGGAGACCATCGACGAGCTGGAGCGTCGGGTGAAAGAGCTGGAGAAGGAGCTGGAAAAGGCGAAGGAGGAGCTGTAGCAGAATAGATCTAAGCAGCAGTACAACCGGAGGACCTTTAAGCAGACCTGCGGATGTGCTGCATTGAGCGAAAAGAAGCTCAGGCTGCCAGACCGAAAGTAACAACGGGCGTAACTGTTAAGTAGGTCTGCGCAGTTGCTGCGCTGACCGGAAGCTGATCTGGAATGGATTTTTGCGTGTAACTATGAAGGTACTGAATAGTTACCAACGGGCATAAAATAATAACTGCCATCATACAATTTCCTAAAGCATGGCTTTGGAAAGGTATGGTGGCGTTTTTATGATGGAACTTTTGAAGAAACATATCCACATGAACCGTCGCAGGGGGAACGTCACGTCCCAGATGACCCTGGATGACGATTTCAATGTGCCGGATTCTATGGATGATGTGGAAGAACTGATCATGGAGAACGGGGAGGTAAAAATTGAGTCGGTGAAGAACCCCGGCGAGAAGGCGGAGATCAGTGGAAAACTGGAATTCCGGATCCTGTACCGGCCCGGAAGATCGACCAAATACCAAGCATCGTTGATCAGGAAATGGTTGATAAGCTGCGTTTTACCGGGCATAGAGGAAGTCATCGCCAGCCCTTTTTTATTGGTAAGCATGTTGATCAACGACGATTTCCCTACATTAGAACGACCGATAAAGGCATATTCCGGTAAATTTCCCGAAGGACACTTCGTTACATCAGTATTACTTATTATAAAACGTGCACTTTTTATCTCCATAATCATTTTAGTTAATCGACAGTTATTATGACAAATATAAGGATTATCTGCCGATAATCTTGCCCGAATCTAAAAAAAAGGCTATTTTTGAATTACTAAACCTATTACTTTACATGGAAAATTATGATTCTATGAACGATATATCTGTAGAGACCGCATTACAAGACCTGCGATATTTACAACTGCTTTCAAAACAGTTCCCGACCATATCGGACGCATGTACCGAGATCATCAATCTGGAGGCGATTTTGAATTTACCCAAAGGGACTGAGCATTTCTTGACAGACATACACGGAGAATATGAAGCTTTCCAACATGTTCTGAAAAACGCATCTGGCACAGTACGTCGTAAAGTCAACGAGATTTTCGGTCAAACTCTTCGGGAGAGCGAAAAAAAAGAGTTATGTACACTCATTTATTATCCCGATCATAAGTTGGAACTGATTAAGTCCCATGAACCGGATATGGGAGACTGGTACAAAATCACGCTTCACCAACTGATCAGAGTATGTCAAAATGTTTCTTCGAAATATACTCGATCAAAGGTAAGAAAGGCTCTCCCTGCAGAATTTTCCTATATCTTACAGGAACTGCTGCACGAATCGCAGATAGACCCGAACAAACAGGCTTATGTGAACGGTATCATCTCGTCTATTATATCGACAGGGCGAGCAGATTGTTTTATTATCGCCATGTGCAACCTCATACAACGACTCACGATAGACACATTGCATATCGTAGGAGACATATATGATCGAGGACCGGGAGCTCATATTATCATGGATACATTATGCAATTATCATAATTTCGATATACAATGGGGCAACCACGATATATTATGGATGGGGGCTGCATCGGGTAACATGTGCTGTATCGCCAACGTGATAAGAATGGCAATGCGTTATGGGAATCTGACTACGATCGAAGACGGGTATGGAATAAATCTACTGCCACTGGCGACATTCGCCATAGAACGTTATAAAGATGATCCTTGCTCGCTTTTCATGCCCAAAGTAGGAACGGATAACGTACATAGCGAAAAGACCCAAAAACTGATTGCTCAAATGCACAAGGCAATCACGATCATACAGTTTAAACTGGAGGCTCAGCTTATCAAGGCTCATCCCGAATATAATATGGATAACCGACTATTGCTCGATAAGATCGACTATAAGCGGGGAAAGCTGATTCTGAATGGAAAAGAATATTCTTTAACAGACTCTTATTTCCCAACTATCGATCCTAAAGATCCCTATAATCTCACCGATGAAGAGCAAGACTTGATACGTCGATTACGCTACTCTTTTGTCAACAGCGAAAAACTGAGAAAACACATGCGATGCCTGTTTTCTTACGGAAGCATATATTTGGTACGCAACTCTAATCTGCTATATCATGCCTCTATCCCGTTAAATGCCGATGGATCTTTTAAAGAGATAACGATACGAGACAAAAAATATAAGGGAAAAGCATTACTCGACCGAATAGATCAGATAATACGAATCGCCTATTTTGATGAAGAGGGTTCTGAAGAGAAAAAATTTGCACGAGATTATATGTGGTATCTCTGGTGCGGAGAAGATGCACCTCCATTCGACAAAGACAAAATGGCGACGTTCGAACGCTACTTTACCGATGATAAAGAGCTTTGGAAAGAGAAAAAGGGATATTATTACACATTAAGAAATGAAGAGCGTGTCTGCGACATGATACTGAAAGAATTTGGAATAAATAATATTCATTCCCATATTATCAACGGACATGTTCCGGTAAAAACGATCAAAGGAGAAAAACCGGTAAAAGCCGGTGGAAAGCTTCTGGTAATCGACGGTGGATTTTCAAAAGCTTACCAACCGGAAACAGGAATCGCAGGCTATACGTTGATTTTTCACTCACGAGGATTACAACTGACACAACACGAGCCTTTTCAGTCGGCACAAAAAGCAATAGAAGAAGGTATCGATATTATTTCGACCAGTTTTATCCTCGAACTCAATTCGCAACGAATGATGGTACGCGACACCGATATAGGAAAAGAGCTCGAAACTCAGATAAAAGATTTGAAAAAATTATTGATCGCTTACCGTAACGGCTTTATTAAAGAAAAATCTTAATTTCGTAACAGAAATATTTTTTAATATCGAATCTCTTTTAAGACTGTTTTCACTTCGGTCATCATAAAAACAGTATTATTCATAGAGAATCAGACAAACACAAAAAACAATATTCAGATGAATCAACCTTACTCTTCCGCATTACTTGAAAATGCGGTAAATGAGTTTGCCAAACTACCGGGTATCGGAAGAAAAACTGCTTTGCGGTTAGTATTACACCTCCTCCGGCAGGAGGAGTTTTCCGTAGAAAATTTCGGAAATGCCATTATAAAACTTCGTAAAGAGATAAAATATTGTCACGTATGTCATAATATTTCCGACTCGGATACTTGCTCATTATGCTCCGACCCCAACCGGGACGATTCTATCATTTGTGTCGTAGAAAACATTAAAGAAGTGATGGTAATTGAAAATACCCATCAATTCAAAGGACGGTATCACGTTTTAGGCGGTGTCATCTCTCCCATGGACGGGATCGGTCCTTCTGATTTGGAAATAGACAGCCTGGTAAAACGGGTATCGAAAGGAGGGATACAGGAAATTATTCTTGCCCTTAGCGCTACGATGGAAGGAGACACGACCAATTTTTATATTTTCAGAAAACTCGCTCCTTACAATATAAAAATTTCCATTTTAGCACGAGGGGTATCGGTTGGTGACGAACTGGAATATACCGATGAGATTACTCTCGGCAGATCTATTATTAACAGAATGCCGTTCAATGAGACATTCAAACCATAAAAAAACGGAATATAAATATACGAAATACCGTCAATAGATCGTTTATATATATTGAATTTATCGCTAAATTAAGGTCCATGAAATTAACATTCTTAGTTCCACCTGTATTAGATCATAATAAACCTGCTGAACGAACTGCGGGGTGCACCCGTATCGTGTATGCAGCACCAAACATATATGAATTGACCGTTGTCGCAGTATTAGAACAAGAAGGATATACTCCGATATATAGAGACTTCGTCTATTACAAAACCTCACGAAAAAAATTCGAAAAGTTCCTTAAAGAAGACGACAGCGATATTTATTATATCTGGACTGTAAATCTGTCAATAGAGAACGATTTAATCGCATTATCCCTGATCCGGAAATATCGGCCGGACGCCTTTGTCGTGTTTATGGGTCCTGGACCTACTTATTTTACAGATCGCTTTTTTACAGATGAAAAAGTAGTTATCGTCAGAGGAGAACCGGAAGTCATTGTAAAAGAATGGACAAATGCTTTACGAGATGGAACAGACTGGAAACTGACCGAAGGTATCTCATACCTGAAAAACGGGAAAATCATACACAACAAATTCCATTTGTTATTAAAAGACTTAGATTCTCTTCCTTTTCCGGCACGCCATCATATTGCAGATCGGGATTATCACAATCCCAAATTAAAAATATCGCCTTATACGACAGCAATCACTTCACGAAACTGCCCTTATCAGTGCATTTACTGCGTACCGAGTTCGTTAACTTTCGCTCGGGAAATAGAGAATCGCCGGGAGTTTAAAAAGAAACCGTTTATCTCTTTTCGCTCAATAGAGAGTATTGAAAAAGAGATGAAGATATTGCACGAACAAGGATATACTGCCATCGGCTTCATGGACGACAACTTCATTTGGAATGAAGAAAGAACACTGGCAATCTGTAATATTATGCGTAAATACGGCTTTTCATGGGGATGTCAAGCCCGCGTTGATGCGATTACCGACACAATAGCCCGAGCCTTAGGTATGTCGGGCTGCAAATATGTCGATTTAGGCGTAGAATCATTTAACGATGATATTCTCAAATTCATTAAAAAAGGAATTACACAAAAACAGATATATGACGCAATCGGGTATCTGAAAAAATATAATGTTCCGGTCAAGCTGAATATTCTAATCGGGACAAGCCCGTTAGAAACCAAAGAAACTCTTAAGGATACTTTACGGCGAGCAAAAAAACTGAAAGTCGATCAGATTATGTTCAACATCGTATCTCCTTTTCCCGGTACGGAATTTTATGCTATGGCAAAAGAAAACGGATGGATTAAGGGTGGAGAATATGTCCCTACCGATGTTCAACGAGAGTCGATATTAAATTATCCTCATCTTTCATCTCACGAAATGGAAAGGATATTATTCCGAAGCAATTTGAAATATTTCTTTTCATATTATTTTATTTCGACACAACTCAGACGCTTCACTTCAGTCAAAGAATTTTCGTACGCTTTAAGAGCCTTAAAAATAAAATTATTCGGATAATAGTCTTTATGCGGTTATCAATCATCCTCATATCTTGGAATTCTCTGGCACATCTTAAAGAGTGCCTTGCATCTCTTTCATATACACTGCAGAAAGAAGATATCGAGATTATCTGGGTAGATAACGGATCAACAGACGGCGCATCACGATATGTTGAGGAAAACTATCCTCAAATACAGACAGTCACACTTCCCTGTAACCGAGGTGTAGCATACGCCCGTAACCGGGGTATAGAGAAAGCATCGGGTAAGTATATTCTGCTCCTCGATGATGACACTGTCGCTAACGAGAACGCTATATACGGTATGATTGCTTACATGGACTTTCATCCCGAAACAGGAATCTGCGGTTGCAAGCTGACAAATACACAAAAAGAAACTCAAAAAAGCGACAAGGAATATCCAGGACTCGGTATAAAATTCAAAAACATTCTCTACACTTTTATACGAAGAAAAAATAAAGAGATTTTTCATACAGCTGAATATGAGCCGGAATATTTAATCGGAGCTTGTCAAATGATCCGTCGTGAAGCGCTTGAGATGACAGGTCTTCTGGATGAAAATATTTTTTACGGTCCGGAAGATGCAGATTTTTGTATACGAGTACGAAATAATGGTTTCAAGATTGTCTATCTACCTCAATTTTCAATTATCCATCATTGGAAACGGGTAACCAACCGAAAAATTTTTTCAAAATTGGCATGCCGGCATATTCAGGCACTCCTCTATTTCTACAAAAAACATCACCGTTATCTTTAAACTGTAAAAAGTATGTCATACCTATCCGGAACAAATATCTATTTACGAGCTATCGAACCCGAAGATCTCGACATTTTATATCAATGGGAAAATGACTCTTCTTTATGGGTTCATGGATGTACATTAGCCCCATTCTCAAAATTCACTCTTCGTGAATATATTCAAAACAGTTGTTACGATATTTATCAGACCCGACAACTACGAATGATGATTACTTTAAAAAAAACGGACGAAACGATCGGAATGGTAGATTTATTCGAACTCGACCCACATCACGAAAGAGGAGCGGTAGGTATTCTTATAGCGCCGGATCATCAAAGGAAAGGTTTCGGCAGTGAAGCTTTGCAACTAATGTGTTCATACGCTTTCGGTTTTTTGCATCTGCATCAACTTTATGCCCACATCCTTCAAGAAAATAAAAACAGTTTGAAACTCTTTTCTCAAAACGGATTCATATCTTGCGGTCTTTTAAATGAGTGGATAAAAACCGATAACGGATATAAAAACGTTGTTGTCATGCAACGGATCAATTGAGAATGGGAAAACGAGGGTATTTGAGCCAGGATTTATAAGCTTCTCCTAAATCTACGACAGCTTCCCGCCAACTCTGCTCCCCGTCACCGCAAATACAAAATAAAGGCGATACTTTTTCGGATACGATCCAATAAATATTCGCAATCTCTTCTTCTAATTGCCCGGCCTCCCAACCACTATACCCTAAAAAGAACTTTATATGCCCCTCTACGGTATTTCCTCTTCTTATATAAGACAATATCTCTTCTATATCACCTCCGATATATAATCCTTCTGCTATCTCTATCGATCCTGAAACTATCCGCCCCAATGTATGTATATAAAACAAACGATGAAGTTTTAGACGCACTTATTAATACTACCCCAAAAAACTCAAACGTATTGCTGCATGATTACACAATGTAACCAATTTATACAACAACACCAGCATACATTAAGACTTCATTTTTCAGACATGCATAAAGAGAAATATGTACAAAAAAACTACCTTTGTCACATCTTTGATTTTAATAGTATAAACTGTATTAAACGTTAATATATTATGAAAATTAAAATTATAACATTAAATTATCACAATTATTTCACAAAATATTTATTAATCACAATAATCAGCATCTTATTTATCGACTATGTTCATACTCAAAATCTCAATAAAAACAAGGTTAATAATCAGTCTCTAAAAATAAAAGTAATGAGCTATAATCTTCGTTTTGGCGAACTAGCTTCTTTAGAAGAACTGGCCAATCACATCAAAGCATTCAAACCGGACTTTGTTGCTTTACAAGAAGTAGACTGCAACACCCATCGTAAACGAGCACCCCATCAGCATAATAAAAATTTCATTAACGAACTGGCCTATCTTACTGGTATGTTTGGACTTTATGGGAAAACAATTGATTATTCAGACGGTTATTACGGCATAGGAATTCTTTCCCGTTATCCATACATTAGTGTCCAAAAGACACTACTTCCCCATATAGAAAAAAATTTTGAACAACGAATTATATTAGAAGGAGTGTTTGACGTAGAGGGAGATACACTTATTTTTGCATCTACCCATTTAGATGCCCAAAGTGAAGAAACTCGTATCTTGCAAGCTCAGTCAATTTCAGAACATTTTGCAAAAACAAAATATCCCACCTTAATTGGTGGGGACTTTAATGCTACACCTACCTCTGAAGTAATTAAGCAAATGAGAAAAAACTGGTTCTATGATCCCAATGAAGAACCTACTATTCCATCTCAGAATCCTACACGCAGAATTGATTTTATATTTGCCAAACCTATAAAAGGATGGAAAGTAATACGCAGTCAATCTGTATATTCATCCTTGTCAGACCATTTGCCCATCATTACAGAACTTGAATACCAATCAACATTACACTAAAATTGAGACTATATTTTCCCCTTAAAACAAAAACATTATGAAAACCGTCTTCTTGCATCTATTATGGATATTTTATTTATCCATCTCACTCACCTCTTGTATAGACAGAAAGGAAGAGAATCCCATAATCACAGCTGCGCGAGAAGTCATTCAACGACAGATAGGAGATCGTGCACTGGATATACAGTTTAAACTACTTGATTCTCAGGGAGGACACGATGTCTATAGCATTCGGGCAACCGATGGCAAACTAACTTTGAGCGGTAGCAGTAGTGTCGCCTTATGTTATGCTTATCGAATCTATTTGAGAGAAGCCTGCCACCTGCAAAAAACATGGAGCGGAGCCAATCTTTCATTACCTGCAGTATGGCCAACATATGAAAAACAACAGACAGTCTCTCCTTATCTTCACCGGTACTTCCTTAATGTGTGCACCTTCGGCTACACATCCCCTTATTGGGACTGGAAACGTTGGGAAGAAGAGATCGATTGGATGGCCTTACACGGAATAAACATGCCTTTAGCTACTATAGCTAATGAAGCCATTGCCGAACGTGTATGGTTGAAGATGGGATTACAGAAAGAAGATATACGCCAATTCTTTACTGCTCCGGCCCATTTACCTTGGCACAGGATGGGAAATCTCAACACATGGGATGGTCCTTTAACTGACAAGTGGATGCAACGGCAGATCACTTTGCAACACCAAGTACTGGATCGCATGAAACAATTAGGAATGACCCCCATCGTTCCCGCTTTTGCAGGTTTTGTTCCGAAGGCTTTTGTCGAAATACATCCTGAAGTAGATTGTAAACATCTATCATGGGGCGGATTTGACCCAGAACTTAACGCATTTGTTCTGCCACCAAATTCGCCCTACTTCCAAGAGATTGGAAAAATGTTCGTCCAAGAATGGGAAAAAGAGTTTGGAGAACATACGTATTACCTGTCTGATAGCTTCAATGAAATGGAACTACCAATTGACCCCAATGATATAACAGCAAAACATCAGTTACTAGCACAATACGGAGAGTCTATTTATCGATCTATTGCTGCTGGTAATAAAAATGCCGTATGGGTTACACAAGGCTGGACATTTGGTTATCAACATGACTTCTGGGATGTCGAAAGTCTAAAAGCTCTGTTGAGTAAAGTTCCAGATGAAAAGATGATAATTATAGACCTTGAAAACGACTATCCCAAATGGGTATGGAACACAGAGCAAACATGGAAACTACACAACGGTTTTTACGGCAAACAATGGATATTCAGCTACGTCCCCAACTTTGGAGGAAAGACCTTACCAACAGGTGACTTACAAATGTATGCTTCTTCTTCGGCGATGGCTCTACATGCAACCAATAAGGGTAATTTAGTAGGTTTTGGTTCTGCTCCTGAAGGTCTTGAGAACAATGAGGTAATATATGAACTATTAGCCGATATGGGATGGAGTCAAGACTCTATCAACCTCGACACCTGGATTGCAAGCTATGGGAAATCACGTTATGGAGCATATCCTAAATCTATGCAAAAGGCATGGGAAAAATTTAATAGCACTGTATATTCAGCGCTTTATTCCTATCCTCGTTTTCTATGGCAAACAGTAATCCCAGACAAACGCCGTAAGAGCAAACATAATATGAACGATGAATTTCTTCAGGGAATCGAGTACTTTCTGCAATCGGCTGACGACTTAAGACACTCCGAACTCTATGTAAATGATGCATTAGAATTGGCCGCATACTATCTCTCTGTGAAGGCCGACAAGATCTACCACAAGGCTCTGTCCGACAAAAAAGCCAATCGCATGACTGCTGCTCATGCAGAACTAAATACGGTCATAAATATTTTGCTACAAGTAGATAAACTTTTAGCTTCACATCCTTTATACCGCTTATCACCTTGGGTAAATGCCGCTCGCGCTTGTGGTCAATCTGAATCAGAGAAAAATTACTATGAAATGAATGCCAAACGGCTCATTACCACTTGGGGCGGTTTCCAAGAAGATTATGCGGCACGCTTTTGGAGCGGTTTGATAAAAGACTATTATATCCCCCGATTAAAGATCTATTTCACATCTCCCGAGACCTTAGATCAATGGGAAGAGTCTTGGCTTCATACTCCATGGAAAAACACGACCCAGCCCTATGAGCATCCTCTTGATGCTGCCATATCAGCTGTGCAATCTTTTCATAACAAGTAGACTGTAATGAAGAATATGCGTCCCACTTGCGTTACATTTAAACATCCGATCAATTTAGATGAAACAATCAAAAATCTAATTTATATTCATCTAATCTATCAAGAATCGGGAATATACTCTCCCCCATAATAGATAAAAACAAATAGTCTTTTTAGCTGGGGGAGGTTGTACTTTTTTCTATGTAAATAAATATCAACAATAATCTATATTTTATTAAGAATGATACGCAAAAATTTTTATTCTCTATTTCTATTATTTCTGCTTCCGATTACTTTATCTGCTAGCGAAACGCGCATAGCCACACAATTGGCTGAGCGAATTATCCCTCGGCATGCCCAACACTTCAATTTTAAGCAAAAAAAAAGTGATGATGGAAAAGACTTTTTCCGCATAGAAAGTCTAAAAGGGAAAATCGTGATAACCGGTAATAATGCCAATTCAATGGCTACGGGACTCAACCATTATCTGAAATATTACTGCTTGACCACAGTATCTTGGTATGCCGATATTCCCGTAGAAATGCCCGACACACTACCGATGTTAAAACAACCTATCGAACATAAGGCAAAAGTGGAACGGCGCTTCTTTTTGAATTATTGTACCTATGGATACACCATGCCATTCTGGCAATGGAAAAATTGGGAACGTCTGATAGACTGGATGGCTCTCAATGGTATCAATATGCCTTTAGCTATCACAGGGCAAGAAGCTGTATGGTATAAAGTATGGCATAAATTAGGCCTTTCTGACCAAGAAATCCGCTCCTATTTCACTGGCCCGACTTACCTTCCTTGGCATCGCATGGCCAACATAGATGGATGGAACGGTCCTCTCCCTATACATTGGATCAATTCGCAAGTTACGCTTCAAAAGCAAATTCTAAAACGTGAGCGCGAACTTTCCATGCATCCGGTTCTTCCGGCCTTTGCCGGCCATGTACCTCATGCTTTGAAGCGCATATATCCTAACGCCAATATTCAGACTTTAGGTAAATGGGCAGGATTTGACAAAGCATACCATTGTTATTTCCTCAATCCCGAAGACCCCCTTTTTGCCAAAATTCAACAACTCTATTTAAAAGAACAGACCGCCTTATTTGGGACCGACCATATATATGGAATTGATCCCTTCAATGAAGTTGATCCACCCAGTTGGGAGCCGGAATATTTAAAGCAAGTCTCATCTAACATGTATCATACACTAACGCAAGCCGATCCTAAAGCCGAATGGCTGCAAATGACCTGGATGTTCTACTTTGATAAAGAAAAATGGACAGCACCCCGCATAGAGGCATTATTGACCGGAGTCCCTCAAAATAAAATGATACTGTTAGATTATCATTGTGAGAATGTAGAATTATGGAAACAAACTCAACGCTTTCACGGGCAACCTTATATATGGTGCTATTTAGGTAACTTTGGCGGCAACACAGCCATGATCGGCAACGTAAAAGAAAGTGGAGCACGTTTAGAGAATGCTTTAAAAAATGGAGGGAAAAATCTGTGGGGAATAGGTTCTACATTAGAAGGTTTTGATGTGACACAGTTCCCTTTCGAATACATATTTGAAAAAGCTTGGAATCATTCTCTCTCAAATGAAGAATGGGTAAATTTCTTGGCAGACCGTCATGTAGGGACCATAAATAGCTCTGTTCGCGAATCATGGCAACTATTGTTTAATGATATATTTACCCAAATACCCAAAGTGCTCGGCATCTTACCCAATTTACGCCCCGAATACAATAAGAACAATCCACGTACCACTATTGAATATGAAAATTCTAAACTATTTAGGGCCTTTGAGCTTTTATTGAAAGAATCACAAATTAAACATGATACTCATAAATTGGACATTATAATGATAGGTCGTCAGATGTTAGGAAATCTCTTTTTAGAAAAGAAAGACTCATTAGATAAAGCTTTTGGAAAGAAAGATTTGGATGAAGTAAAAAGACTTTCTGCTATTATGCGCGAATTACTGAGGGATATTGATATTCTCACCTCTTATCATCCTCATTGCTCATTATCCTCTTGGCTTGATGCTGCCCGCTCCTACGGTGACACTCCCATGCTGAAAGATTATTACGAACGTAATGCCCGAAATTTGATTACAACCTGGGGCGGGTCACTTAATGATTATGCAAATCGAACCTGGGCGGGACTTATCAGAGATTATTATGCCCAACGTTGGGAGATGTATTTTGAGGCTCTTTTACATTCTCTACAAACAGGAACAAAATTCGACCAAAAAGATCTTAATAAACGCATTAAAACATTTGAGGATGCATGGGTCAACTCTGTAGAACCCATATCCATTTTCCAACCTAAACAACCATTGCACAAATTTGCGACATCATTACTACATAAATATAAAGATCTATAAAACAGATGAATTCAAAGAATATCGATAAGATTGTCTACGGTATAACAGACATATCGAACCTATATAAAGGAATGAAAACCGTAAAACGAATTATTGTTACCCGATAAAACCTAATATTAATGCATAATTGTTTCTCGACTGCCGCTAATCAGCAGTCGAGTTTCATTTTTATATATAAGTCCTTCTCAATCAAAAAAACAACAATTTCAATGACGATTCAGAGACACTTAATCATATCATTTCCAATCTTTTTATTGGAGTTCTATGACAATTTAAACATTCTTTTAAGTTCGTCTTATCAGTAACCAACAATATATGTACTCAAATACTATCAGGTATATACATAACCGTAATGATTTCTGATAGAATATAGAATATTATAAACAAAAAAACAACAGAATCATAAACATCAACCGCAGCCTTAACAAATACAGTAAAAACACTTAAAACGCAAAGTACTTAACCTGACTGACGATGTATAGCACTAAATATCAAAAGAAAAGTTTTGGTAAAGAAGATTACAACTAATGTGTTCATACACTTTCGTTTTTTTGCATCTGCATCAACTTTATGCCCACATCCTCCAAGAGAATAAAAACAGTTTGAAACTCTTTTCTCAAAACGGATTCATATCTTGCGGTCTTTTAAATGAGTGGATAAAAACCGATAACGGATATAAAAACGTTGTTGTCATGCAACGGATCAATTGAGAATGGGAAAACGAGGGTATTTGAGCCAGGATTTATAAGCTTCTCCTAAATCTACGACAGCTTCCCGCCAACTCTGCTCCCCGTCACCGCAAATACAAAATAAAGGCGATACTTTTTCGGATACGATCCAATAAATATTCGCAATCTCTTCTTCTAATTGCCCGGCCTCCCAACCACTATACCCTAAAAAGAACTTTATATGCCCCTCTACGGTATTTCCTCTTCTTATATAAGACAATATCTCTTCTATATCACCTCCGATATATAATCCTTCTGCTATCTCTATCGATCCTGAAACTATCCGCCCCAATGTATGTATATAAAACAAATGATCGCTTTCCATAGGCCCTCCGCAAAAGACAGGAATCTCCGGAACATTTTCCAAACCGACGATTACGGTATTCAACATCAGATTGGAAGACTTGTTAAGAACCAGCCCCATACTTCCGATCGTCGGATCATGATCGACCAACAAAACAACCGACCGTTGGAAATATACCTCATTCAGGCAAGGTTCTGAAACCAATAAACAACCGGTATAGGGGTCTTTCAAACTACGGTTCACCTGAAATATTTCCGTTCCTAAACTCATTCGTATTACCAATTAATAATCTAAAGTAAAAAAACTATTCGACAAATCCAAATACTTCTGAAACAAATATTTTCAAATCAGTCATTCCAATCTTCAAAACAAGCAAGAATCAAACAATAAAAATAACAAAAAACACAACTGAGAGCCCTTTGGGGACTGATTGTTCTTATGGATTTCTCTAAAACTTTATTCGAATAAAATTAGACAGGCTATTAAAATCAGATTCTCATTAAAGCTTAAATTTTATAATTATTTACACACCAACCAAAGTTTATTTATCTTAAAAATAAGGTAAAAATAATCAGTTATAAATCAAAATCTCATACAAATCAGAAATTAATTTTATAATTTTGTGAATAGGATTTTCTTTATTTATTTTTTATATGCACAAAAGATGACAAATTGCTAATATTTATTACTATAAAATGGTATTATCACTAAAAATACAATACTTTATTCAGGTACATTTTTAGTTAAAACAAGATTAAAAAAAGGAGATCAAATTAATAAGTATTGATGATTTTTTATAATTCATCGAGCATCGCATAGGATTTAAAAGTTTGTTTTTATGAAGATAGAAAAATTTTCAGGAACCGATCCCCAATTATACAAGCTTGTCGCCCCTTTGGTTATGAGTCCGGGAATCTTAAGACAAAACAACAACTATCCTTTTAAAACTTCAATACACCACATTTGGTTTGTCACGACCGAAAACAATACTGTTCAAGGATTCATTCCGGTCGAAATCAAAGCACACAACGTCACAATAGACAACTATTATATTTCGGGAGATAACGCAAAATTGCTTTCTCAAATGATAGACAAAATTGTAGCCACTTTCGGAGAAGATTATCCGATATATTCCGTTACACATACCCGACACGTAAATATATTTCAGGAAAAAGGTTTTTCTCCTGTCAAAGAATGGAAACTTTATGTAAAAATGGAATGGAAAGGTAATGAAAACAACCCGAAAGAATGTATATGATATGACTCAAGAACGTCTGGAAAAGATCTTTTCCGGATTCGATAACGTTTATGTCTCTTTCTCCGGCGGAAAAGATAGCGGAGTACTATTGAATCTCTGCATCGATTACATACGGAAGCATAAACTTGACCGAAAACTGACGGTCTTCCATATGGACTATGAAGTACAATATCAAGAAACAATAGAGTACGTAGAACGGGTATTCAAATCTAATGCGGATATTCTGGATATTTACCGGGTATGCGTACCGTTCAAAGTTATAACCTGCACCTCTATGTACCAACAATTCTGGCGACCGTGGGATGATGCATGCCAAGATATCTGGGTACGTGAGATGCCTGAAGGTTGTTACCGAAAAGAAGATTTTCCATTCTACACAGAAGACATGTGGGACTATGAGTTCCAATACAAATTCGCCCATTGGTTGCACGGCCAAAAAAAAGCGCAACGAACTTGCTGTCTCGTCGGAATAAGAACTCAAGAAAGCTATAATCGTTGGCGAACGATATACAGTTCGAAAAATTATCAGAAATATAGAGGTCTGAAATGGACAAGACGGTGTGGAGAATACATCTACAACGCATATCCGATCTATGATTGGCAGACAACGGATGTATGGACTGCAAACGGAAAATTCAAATGGGACTATAACCATCTCTATGATTTGTATTACCAAGCCGGTGTCTCTTTGGAGAAACAACGTGTAGCCAGCCCTTTTCTTTCTCAAGCAATCGGGAGCTTAAAACTATACCGAGCCATCGACCCTGACATGTGGGGACGTATGATAAACCGAGTAAACGGAGTCGGATTTGCCGGGATATATGGCGGTACAACGGCTTTAGGATGGCAGTCTATAAAATTGCCTAAGAATATGACATGGGCAGACTATATGAAATTTTTACTAAGTACACTTCCCGAAGAGACAAGAAACAATTATCTTGAAAAACTATCGGTAAGCGTAGCTTTTTGGAAAAATAAAGGGGGCTGCCTTGCTAACGAAACAATAAAAAAGTTAGAAGATGCCGGTATCTCGATCACTGTCGGAGAAAAAAGCAACTATAAAACTTCGAAAAAACCTGTGAGAATGGATTATCTCGATGACATCGATATTCCTGAGTTTAAAGAGATCCCGACTTTTAAACGAATTTGCGTTTGCATTTTGAAAAACGACCATTGTTGCAAATACATGGGGTTCTCCCCTAATAAACACGAAAAAGAGTTAAGGGAAAGCGTCATGAAAAAATACCAATCCTTATTTTAATTATGGAAAAATACCAAAGTCCTGTATATAAAGTTTTGTCCGTCCCGATCGAAAAGATCGTAGCCAACAGTTACAATCCGAATATAGTCGCTCCTCCGGAAATGAAACTTCTGGAGGTTTCGATCTGGGAAGATGGATATACGATGCCTTGTGTATGTTACTATATCCCCGAACAAGATACCTACGAACTGGTAGATGGATATCACCGATATCAAGTAATGAAAACTTCGAAACGGATTTATGAACGAGAAGAAGGAAAATTACCGGTTGTCGTAATAGAAAAAGATCTTTCAAACCGAATGGCATCTACAATACGCCACAACCGGGCAAGAGGAACTCACAATATTGAATTGATGAGCAATATTGTATCAGAACTCGTAAAAGCCGGTATGTCGGACAGCTGGATACAAAAAAATATAGGAATGGACAAAGACGAGTTGTTACGTCTAAAACAGATTTCGGGACTGGCAGAATTATTTGCCGATAAAGAATTCAGTTTAGCTAAAGATTGACACTCTTCAATAAATTTTTATTCAAAGGAAAAATGCAAAACGGCCGCCCGTAATACGGACAGCCGTTTTTTGGCCGAAGCAATTTCTTACTTTCTGATGCCAAGCTCTTTAATAATGGCACGATACCGTTCAGATCGGAAGAGCACACGTCTGAACTCCAGTCACCGTACGTAATCTCGTATGCCGTCTTCTGCTTGAAAAAA
>ENA-USYP01001456-USYP01001456.1-human-gut-metagenome-genome-assembly--contig:-NODE-1456-length-18062-cov-33.985321_pt1 | contig 18062 bp, 14 predicted proteins | sample MGYA00250065_ERZ773512 | MGnify/ENA primary metagenome ERZ773512 (study PRJEB29103, sample SAMN06112003) | human gut metagenome | biome: human gut; feature: ankylosing spondylitis patient; material... | reverse complement strand
GCTTGTAAATAGTCGCCGAGCAGGATTTTTTTATCATTGAATCTGTTATTTTCATACCTTACAGCCTTCCCGTTTTGAATATTGTACACCCATTCTGTATCTTATAATTATAGCACATTTTAACTTATGATACAATATTATTTTTATATAAAATACAAATGGATTAAATTCATATAATATGCTAAAATTATGCGTGTAGAAAAAAACACGAAAGGACGAATAGTATGGGAAAATTTGACGGAATACTTTTATGCACCGACCTTGACGATACACTTCTTACAACCGATAAACGTGTATCGGACGAAAACAGTAAAGCTATTGAATATTTCAAGTCAGAGGGCGGACTTTTCACATTTGCAACGGGACGTGTGCCACAAGGCGCAAAGTTGATGCTAAACTACGTTCACCCAAATGCACCTATGGTTTGCTTTAACGGTGCGGCAATATATGATTTTAATGACGAAAAACTTTTATGGGCAAGCACACTTGATAAAGGCACTTTGAAATGCGTTGAATATATGGATAAAATGTTTGACTTTGTGGGAATTGAAGTTTGTACTTCGGATAAAATTTATTTCTGTAAAGTTAATCAAAAAGTAAGAGAACATCAAGTTCTTGAAGATTTACCCGATAATTTTCTTGATTATCACGATATAAAGGAAGATTGGGTAAAAGTATTGTTTATGGTTGAAGAAAATGAAATTCAGCAGATAAGAGATGCGATTGCAAATTCACCGTTTGTTAATGATTATGAATTTGTGCAGTCCAGTCCTTGGTACTATGAACTTTTGCCTAAAAACGCAAGTAAGGGTGAGGGGCTTATGCACCTTGCCGATTTGATGAATGTTGACAGAAGTAATACAATCGGTATCGGCGATAACGAAAACGATCTTGCACTTGTTAAAATGGCAAATGTCGGTGTTGCGGTCAGTAACGCCGTTGATGAAGTAAAAGAAGTCGCTGATTTTATAACGGTTGATAATAATTCCAGTGCCGTTGCGGCGGTGATTTATGCACTTGATGACGGGGAAATTAAATTTGAATAACGTAATAAGGGCGGTCATTGACCGCCCTTGTATTTTGTGGTTGCCACCCCTCAGTCAACTTCGTTGACAGCTCCCCTCAATGGGAGCCTTACGGAAAGCCTCTCCTTGAGGAGAGGTGGCACGAAGTGACGGAGTGGTGGCTTTTTAGGAACATCCCCTACTCTCATTATCCATTATAGGCTCCCCTCAATGGGAGCCTTATATGCCTCTCCTTAAGGAGAGGTGCCCAAAGGGCGGAGTGGTGGTTTCGTGTGGAACGGCACCCTTGACGTCACTTTTCAGCACTACCACGGGCGACCAATTGTCGCCCCTACAACCGTATTCCACTGTCCCAAAATTCAAAAAAGAGAAGTCAGTGACTTCTCTTTTTTACTACTCACCATACTTAACCCCTTGATAAGTATCACGTTTCACCATAAGTTTATCAATTTCATTAAGCACTACAAATTTCTTCAAACTCCACAGCGGACCTACAAGTGAATCACGACCGCCGTCACCGGTAAGTCGTTGTATAACCGTTTCTTCCGAAAAAACTTCAAGCTGATTTACTATCGTTTCAACATAATCTTCAAGCGTCATAAGTTCAAACTCACCTCTTGCGTACATATCTGCAAGGCGAGTATTTTTCAAAACGTGCAGTAAATGCAATTTCACGCAATGCGGATTTAGTTTCGCCACCGCCTTTGCACTTTCAAGCATCATATCTGTCGTTTCACCCGGCAAGCCGTCAATAAGATGTACGCACACATTTATATTTCTATCCTGTAATTTTTTATAACCGTCCAAAAACTCCGCATATGTATGGCAGCGATTAATTTTTTCACCCGTTTCGTCAAAAACAGTCTGCAAGCCGAGTTCGGTCACAAGATACGTTCTTTCATTCAATTCCGACAAATAATCAAGCACATCATCTTCAAGGCAATCCGCACGTGTCGCAATACTTATCCCAACCACATTATCCTGTTTCAGCACAGGCTCAAACCTCTCACGCAACACACTTGCAGGTGCATATGTATTTGTATGTGCCTGAAAATACGGAATATACTTAGCCTCGTGCCACTTCTTATGCATACGCTCCTTGACTTCCTCAAACTGCGTAAGAATATTATGTGACGGATCACCCGCAAAATCACCGCTGCCGCTTGACGAACAATATATACACCCTCCGACGCCCTTTTTACCGTCAATATTCGGGCACGTAAAACCGCCGTTTAACGCCACCTTAAACACCTTACCGCCGAATTTCTGCTGAAGATGATAGTTCCATGTATGGTATCTTTTATTGTCGTTTGAATACTTAAATTTATTCTCCATAATTTTCTCCATAAACAAAGGGACTGTAGAAAAAACATAATTTTTCTACAGTTCCTTTTAGGGTTCTGAAATTTTTTATTACTTCTTCAATTCAAATGAGTTACAGTCTGTACATTCAACCATTGTAGGATTAGCCTCGTGCGTACCCACTTGAATACTTGAAAGTGAACAATAATCTGCTGAATCACAGTGATTTGCACACTGTGTTACAGTACATTTAATACTTTCGTTCTTTTCGCCGTTACAACATGCCATGATATTTTACCTCCATAAAATAATATTTAATACCGCCCCTGCGGCACATAAATATTATTTGCAGTTAGGTTTAAAATATCACAGGAAAATCATACTAATTTTCAAGCAAGTTTGAAACTGCCGTAAGTGTGATTTCGTTGTCTTTTCTGTCGGCGGTGATCACACAGCCCGATGTAATCTGACCTGCAAGCGACAAGATTGAAAGTTTATCCTCCAAAAGTTTTTGGATTGCTCTCTTAAGCGGTCTTGCACCGTATCGCTTATCGTAACCCTTTTCCAAGATAAGTTCCTTCGCTTCATCGGTAACAACAAGTTTTGCGTCTTTTTCCGCAAGTTTTGCGTGAATATCCTTTAGTAATAGGTCAATAATCTGTCTTAGATTTTCCTTTGTAAGCGGTTTGAATGTTACAATTTCGTCAATTCTGTTAAGGAATTCAGGCTTAAAGAACTGTTTTAAACTCTTATCCACGTTATCGTCAAGTTTAATTTCATCATTCGAGTTAAACCCTGCCGCCGCCGACTTAAATTCAGAGCCTGCATTTGTTGTCATTATAATAATGGTATTTTCAAAATTAACTATTTTACCGTGACTGTCCGCGACACGTCCGTCATCAAGAATTTGAAGGAACAAATTAAACACTTCAGGGTGTGCTTTTTCGATTTCGTCAAGCAATATTACGGAATACGGCTTTCTTCTAACCTTTTCTGTAAGCTGACCGGCCTACTGGATGTCCAAGTGCGATTGCACCACCATTAACGTTAACTTTGGACATATCGAAATGTAAATCTCTTGCAACTGCGATAGACTGAGCTGCGAAAGCTTCGTTTGCTTCGATCAGATCCATATCATCAATTGTAAGTCCTGTCTTAGCTAATACTTTCTTAGTGGAAGCAACAGGTCCAACACCCATGATCTCTGGTTCAACACCGCCAAGTGCTCCGGCTACCCATGTAGCCATTGGTGTAACACCAAGTTCTTTTGCTTTCTCTTCGCTCATAACAACGATTGCTGCTGCACCATCATTAATACCGGAAGCGTTACCTGCTGTAACAAGTCCACCCTCTTTACCAGAGCAGCATTTTAATTTTGCTAAAGACTCTGCTGTTGTACCTGCACGAGGTCCTTCATCTGTCACGAAATCTACGATCTCTTTTTTCACTTTAACCGGAACCGGAACGATCTCATCTGCAAATTTACCTTCAGCGATCGCTTTTTCACATTTCTGCTGGCTGTTTGCTGAGAACTCGTCTAATTCTTCTCTTGTGATTCCATATTTATCACATACGTTCTCTGCTGTGATCATCATATGATAATGATTGAATGCATCTGTTAATGCATCGTTAACCATTGTATCGATGATTGTTGCATTGTTCATACGATATCCGAAACGGGCTTTTGTCATAGCATATGGTGCCATTGACATATTTTCCATACCACCTGCAACAACGATATCAGCTTCTCCTGCCATGATCATGGTAGCTGCATCATTGACACATTTCAAACCAGAACCACATACAACGTTGATTGTGATTGCTGGAACTTCGATTGGGAGTCCTGCTTTGATAGAAGCCTGACGTGCAACGTTCTGTCCCTGAGCTGCCTGGATTACACAACCCATTTTAACTTCGTCAACCATCTCTGGTTTAACACCTGCTCTTCTTAATGCCTCTTTGATAACGATTGCACCTAAGTCTGCTGCTGGAGTATTGCTTAATGCTCCACCCATTTTACCAATTGCTGTACGGCATGCGCCTGCTAAAACTACTTTTCTTGCCATTTTGAATTCTCCCTTCGGTTTTGTGGTACAAAACACCGCTCATAATATGCAGTATATTTTGTTTCCTTCATAATAAATCTGCCGAAAAACGTTGTTATTTTTTTAACAATCTTTTAGTAAAAAAAATAAATCTAAAATCTCTTCTTTTAAATTTAAATTTTCTTTTTCCTGATTTTCTACGTTTTTATGTATTCGGCTTTTTTATTGGCTTTTCAGTACTTTCTCATGCTACCATATTTTATTTTCAAATGCAATAGCTTTCTTTTTTTTTCACACTTTTTTCAGTATTTAAATTTGGTTTTTACCTATTTTATATACTGTTTTTCGTTAAAAAATTATCATGCGCAACCGCTCAATTCCACAAAAAAGAGACGTTTTTTGTATATTTCTTACAAAAACGTCTCTTTTTCCATTTGGTTTCAAAAATGATTTTTATGTAATTTGCGCATTGACAGCCGTATTAGTAGAATATGTGATGTCCGATGATCGTTCCTTCCAATCCGTCGATCACAGTTCTGAAATAGAGACAGCTGTTTGTGATGTTCCCGTTAAGCACCTCCTGTGCCGCCTGCATACAGGTATTATTGACTCCCTGCTCGAGGCGGAGCGCATATCGTCCACTGGCTACCGGAGAAAACTGTCCGCTCTGATAAATCACACCGGATACGGTATTCGGGAAATAAGAGCTTCGCACACGGTTCATGACAACACTTCCGACTGCAAGCTTTCCCTCATATGGTTCACCGTCTGCCTCACACTGGATGATCGCACCTAACAGGTAAAGATCACTGTCACTTGGGACATAAGAAAATTCGCCGTTGTTCTCAGCCTCCTGGCGCTTGATCTCCGCCATTCTCGCAGCGTCTTCTTTTGCCTTCTGGATCTCTAACTGTTTTTCCAGTTCTTCCATCCGTGCAATCTGACTGTTGATATCATTGACTTTTCCCTGGGCGCTGCTCAATTCAGAATTGGTCTGGCTGATATTTGCCTGTGTTGAACTGATAAGGCTGTTTACAGAATTCTGTTTTACCTTCATGTCATCCTGCATGGCGAGCAGTTCCTGCTGCTCACTCTCGAGATTCTTCTTCTGTTCTTCAAGAGAAGCTTCCTCTGCCGCAATCTGTTCCTGCACCTGGATAAACTCCTCTAATTTCTGTCTGTCATACGAATTGATCTCCGAAATATACTCCGTCCGGTTCAGAAAATCAGAAAAGGATGATGCCGATAACAGCATCTCAAGCATCGGTGTATTTCCATTTTCATACATATAGCGGATACGTATCTTCATATCCTCATACTGGCTGGCTGACTGCTGCTTTGCAGCTTCCAGATTATCCTGCGTCTGATTGATCTCATCCTCAAGATCTGACAGTTCTTTTTTCTTATCATTGATCTGTGACTCAAGGGCATTCATGGACGAAACAATGTTGGTCATCTGTCCATTTAAATTGTTCAGGTCGCTCTCTAGCTGGCCTTTTTTTCCATTGATATCATCGACCGCATCCTGTGCATCTTTCTGCTGGTTTTTCAGATTGTTGATCTGATTTTTTGCATTGTCAATATCTTCCTGCGTGACATCTGCATAAGCTGTTGTCACGGTAAGACAGCACACTAATGCTGCCGCTGCAAATATTCTTTTTAAGGGGATTTTTTTCATAGGTACCTCATTCTGTTGAAATATTCCTGTATCTGCTCTCAAAAAATTTCTTTCAAGAACCATGATAGCAGATTGTATTTAACCTTTCAATATGCTATATTTGGTATGTATCAGCTTGTTTTTATTTTATCATATTTGCATCAGGAAAGGTATGGGGGTATATGCAGTTTGTAAGATCACAGGATTTAAAGCCGGGAATGCGGCTGGCAAAACCCATTTACAATAAAATGGGGGTTTTATTATATGAGCGCAACACAAAATTAACACTTCAGAGTATAAACAGTATTGATAATTTCGGTCTGATCGGCATATTTATTCTGGAACCGGCGGAGCCTGTTCCTCCTCTTTCCAAAGAAGACCTTGAATTTGAGCAGTTCCAGACTATCTATATGTTCAAATTGAAAGACTGCATGGATAAGCTTCTCGCACAGAAAAATATTCCGGCAATCACGGAACTCGCACAGAATATATACACACATTATGGTGCATTAGACCACAAACTTAATTTCACACAGAACCTCAGAAGTTCTGCTGATTTTGTATACAAGCATTCGATCAGTGTTGCAATCCTCTCTGCGATGATCGCAAATGAGATGCATATTGAGCCGGAAGACTCCCAGTCGCTGATCGCAGCTTCCTTATTATATGATTTTGGTTATCTCTCCGTTCCAAAGAGTATTTTAGATAAGAATGAAGATCTCTCTGCTTCCGACCGGGATCTCATCCAGTTAAAATCAGAACATGGGTATGAGATCATCCGTCCGCATTTTGCAGAACTCGGCTTAAATGACACAAGTCTTGAGATCATCCAGAACATTATATTTGAAGATCATGCAACGATCAGCCCAAGACTTCCAAAACCACCGGTTCAGCTTCTGATCGATATATTGAAGGCTGCGGACAAATTTGACCGCCTGACTGCCATGAACATTAACCATGCACCAATGTCAGAGCTGGCTGCCATGACATTTTTTTACAGCCACATCTCAGAATATAACCGTTCTGTGATCACCGCTCTGGCGGACAGCATCCAGATTCTTCCTACAGGTGCATGTCTCGATTTTGCAAACGGAGAAAAAGGTCTGGTGCTTGCTGACAATCCGGCTGATTTTCTGCATCCTATGATCCTGAATTTCAAGGATAACCAGATTTATGATCTGAGCGATCCGGAAACCTCGGATCAGTTACAGATTGTGGATATTATGAAGACAATGGATAACCGTATCGCCATAGACAGCGATACACTTAAGCAGTTTGTTGCAGATCCATATATTAAAGCGACCGCTGACCGTTTCCGCGCCCAGAAAGAAAAAATCAGCCGTCGCAAAAATGGAACATCTGCCATTCCGCACGCAAAACAGCCGGTTATGGACAAACCTGTCCCGCCTGCGTCACCAGTTTCAGCCGTATCCATTGCTGCCAGAAATGAGGTGACACCTCCTGTAAAGAAACAGCGTCCGGCAAAGCGAAAAAAATTAATTTAATCTGCATAATAGAAAGAAAGCTGATACCTTCAGACGTTTCATCTTTTCCGTCTGAATGCATCAGCTTCTTTTTTACTGTGCACTTGTCAAATAACTCGATACACAATATAATGCCTGTCCATTATAGTCAACTCTTGACCATCCATAGTCTGTATTGATTCCGGTTCTCGTCACGGTCTCGCCATTTTTTAAAACCGCAACAACTGCTGCATCCGGGTTTGTGACACTCGGAAGTGTTCTTAAATTCACTTCGATCTTCGCTGTCACCACATCATTGCATGCAGTAAATTTTGTTTTCAATCCATCTCCTGAGCCTGAGCCGTCCGTTGTTGTTGTCTCTGCAGCCGTATTGGCTGCTGGTGCTGTATACCCAAGATCTGTCGTCAGATAGCTGGACACTGCATACAAAGTCTGTCCATTGTAGCTTACCCGCGACCATCCACTGCTGCTCACGCCGGTTCTTGTCGCTGTCTCACCATTCTGCAAGGTTGCCACAACTGTTGCATCAGAACCCTGACTTGGAATGTTTCTGAGATTTGTGGACTGTTTTGCTGTAACCGTCTCATTTACATCAGAGAAATTCATCAACGCCTCCGCATCTGCACCGACTGTTTCCGGTGTCACATCACTTTTCGCATCTGCGGTTCCTGCATAACCGAAATAGGCAATATCGACATCGACCGGCTTACTGATTCCGGCTACCGTTCCCTGATTGGTGTACTGCCACATTGCATGTGTTCCAGTGTAATCGGACTGTGCGGTCTGTGGATACGGTACAGATGGATATTGAGACACCCAGATTTTATAAGTTTTTTCAATTCTTGAAGTATCCCATTTTGCATCGCCAAGCATCTCATTTTTTGCCGCATAAAACATTGGCGTATAGCCTCGGTTATAGATTTCATTTAAAAATGCAATTGCCATGTCCGTTCTCTCCGACTGTGTCATAGCGTACTGTCTGCTGTCTGCATTTTCAAATCCTTCACAGTTAAATGCAACCGGATAGGTGATCTGATACTGGGAAATATAATCTGCCACCCAGTCTGCCTCCTGCACCGCTTCATCCGTTGTGACGGCTGTTGAAAAGAAGTATGCCCCTATTTTTATCCCATTTGCCTGCGCTTCCTGCATGTTGTATTTTGCATTGGTATCCGCAACGATCTCGCCAGTCTTCTGCGTGCGATATCCGACACGTATCATGGCAAACTGTACCCCGGAAGCCGCCACCTGACTCCAGTCGATGGTTCCCTGATATCTGGCCACATCTATACCAAACGTTGTCTCGCCGGACTCTGCCACATTTCCTGCCGATAACAGTGCCGTCACATCAACGCTCGCTCCCGTGTCAGTTCCCATATTGCCATTCTGTGGATCGTCTGCCTCCACTTCTTCAGTGCTCTCGGTTGTGGCAATATTCCCAATTACTTCGGTGGTCTGTGTTTCTGTCTCTGTTGTCTCACTCTGCTCTGTAGACATTAAGTCAGCACTTGTGTCTTTATTTTTTCCTAATAAAACCAATGCCACGATCACAATGACAAGCAAAACCGCCACAACGATAATTGGTAATATAAAGCGGGTATCCCGTGGTTCGTCATTCAATGATTCAAACTCAAGATCGTCATCAAATTTCTTCATGCTTTTTCTCTCCTTTGTTGTTCTATCGTTTAACAGATATTTGCGAAACTCATCATAATCTACTTCACATTGTGAAAAATTAACAAAATTTTCGAAAACACTCTTCCGCTACGTGTCGCTGGTAACGGTACTAAGAAGCCAGTCACGACTTACGCCGCACCTGCCTTCTAAGTGCCAATCGAACTTGTTCGATTTCTGCTCCCCAGTGTTTTCTCAGGCTTTTGTCATTTTTTCACAATTCGATTTAGGTTTTCATGAGTTTCGCAATTACCTATCTATCGTTTCAATCTATCTCCGAATTAAGTTTAACACATCTGTGCAAATGGAACTACCGTTACCTGTTTACCAAGAAAAGTATGAGAAATGAAAAAATTCCTCCCACAGGCGCAAGTACTGTAACTGCTTTTTTTGTCTGATCTTTCAATAATAATTCCATGACTCTGAATAAACTTACACCGATCAGACCACCAACGGTATTTAAGATCACATCATCAATATCTGCTGATCCCACTGCAAAAATGTATTGTAAGACCTCAACAACCGCGCTTATCAATGCAACACATACGGTATTGACGAAGATGGATTTTCTTCTTATCAGCAACGGAAGGTAAACTCCCATCGGAATAAAAATAGCAATATTGCCCAATAAATTACTCAGCGCAAAAGCACGCGAAACCATGTCATCACTGAATAAATAGGCACTAATGGAATGAAATGGTATCAAATTTACCGATTGAAAAGATCCTGCTGCTTTTTTTCTGAAAAGAAGAAAAAATAAGAGTATAAAATAAATAATCATAACTCCATAAAATAAAATCTGATACAGAGCATTTCTGCAATTTGCAATGATATCCTGCTTCATAAATCCCCCTGTACTTCTTCTATTATTTTTGCAATTACTTATTTGTATGATTATAAAGTCTAGCACATAGATGTAAAATTTTCTACCGATTTTTTTCATAATTACGATTGGTCTTATTTCGTTTCTGTCTGCAAATCCCAAACCTGTTTTTCAGATATAGAATATAATGAGCGCAAGTGAGGAAAATACAAATTCATTTGTATTTGACGAACGGCAAAATGATTGAGTTATGAAATCACGAAATAATCTCAACTTTCACAGCCGATTCGGCACGAGATTCCATTTTGCTGAAAAATTCAAGACATATGAATGTTCATGAGTACAATTTCCAACCTTGTATTTTCAACAGTAAAAATCATTTGTATGCATTGAAAAATACTAGACATTTTATTATCATAAAGTGAGAACATGACTGAACACAAACGATGAGAAAATCCAATGGTTCCCGGCGTTTGACGCAGCGCTACAGATTGAACTTGGAGAGGAAGCAAAGTATCTGGAGTTCCATAACGTAAATTGCAGATTTTGTGGTGCGGTTCATAACGTTGATTGGGCATGTATAAGAATACTCTCACAAGGCATTCGTAATGTAAATAAAAGAAAAACGGTATAAACAAATATTATTTTCTTTGTGAGCTATGAAGATGGGATTCTAACAATCATGGAAGCCTTTGCTGAACATGATTGTTGTTCAGAAGCCCATCGGAATGTCCAGCGAACAGAAACATAATATTTCGTTTATACCGTTTTTCTTTTTCATTACATATAAATTTGCCTTGTGAGAGGACTCTTATAGCTGCCCCTCACAGCCTATAAAAGCACCACAAAATCTGCGACACTACGCCAGTTAAACTCTGGTTTACAGATTCTTCACAGTTGCGATATCGATCGGAGTAAGCTCATTGGTTGCAGTCTCAAGGCTTTGTGCCAGTGCATTTGCCGTATCCATTGCTGTGATACAGTACACACCTGTCTCGATCGCATTACGGCGGATCAGGAATCCGTCACGGTTCTTATCACCGTTACCCTGTGTAGGTGTATCGATGACAAGATCGATCTTATGACCAAGAATTAAGTCCATAACGTTCGGTGATTCCTGTGAGATCTTATTGATGCGGAGTGCATTTACGCCGTGCTCCTGCAGATATTTTGCTGTGCTTCTTGTCGCATAGATCTTGTAGCCTAATGCTTCAAATCTCTTGGCAACACCAACAGCTTCCGGCTTGTCTGCATCTTTTACTGTCATGATCATCTGTTTGTATTTTGGAAGTTTAATACCAGCTCCCAAGAATGCTTTGTATAAAGCTTCGTTGAAAGTCTTGGCGATACCAAGACACTCACCGGTGGATTTCATCTCAGGTCCTAAAGAAATCTCAGCACCACGAAGTTTCTCAAATGAGAATACCGGCATTTTAATTGCAATGTAATCTGCTGTCGGAGCAAGTCCCGGTTCATAACCCATACCGCGGATGGTCTCGCCGATGATTACTTTTGTTGCCAGGTCAACAATCGGAATACCTGTTACTTTACTGATATATGGCACAGTTCTGGAAGAACGCGGGTTAACCTCGATCACGTAAACCTGCTCGTCCATAACGATGAACTGGATGTTGATCAGACCAATAACATGTAATGCCTGTGCAAGACGTTTTGTGTATTCCACGATCATCTCTTTGACCGGTTCACTGATCGTTGGAGCCGGGTATACGGAAATACTGTCTCCGGAATGGATACCGGTACGCTCAATATGCTCCATAATACCAGGGATTAAAATATCGGTTCCATCGCATACGGCATCGACTTCAATCTCTTTTCCCTGCAAATATTTATCTACGAGGATTGGGTGATCCTGTGCAATACGGTTGATGATTCCGATGAATTCTTCGATCTCTTCATCATTAAATGCGATCTTCATGCCCTGTCCGCCTAAAACGTAGGAAGGACGGACTAAAACAGGATATCCGAGACGGTTTGCAACCTCTTTTGCCTCCTCGGCAGTAAATACGGTTCCACCTGCCGCTCTTGGAATCTGTGTTTTTTCCAGAATTTCATCAAATAACTCACGGTCCTCTGCTGCATCAACATCTTCTGCCTTTGTACCAAGGATCTTAACTCCCATTTTCATAAGGCTTTCCGTTAACTTGATGGCTGTCTGTCCACCGAACTGTACAACTGCTCCGTCCGGTTTTTCAATCTTAACGATCGCTTCGACATCTTCCGGGGTTAATGGCTCAAAATAAAGTTTATCCGCAATATCAAAATCAGTAGATACTGTCTCCGGATTGTTATTTACGATAACGGTCTCCCAGCCCTCTTTTGAAAATGCCCAGGTACTGTGAACAGAGCAGTAGTCAAACTCGATACCCTGTCCGATACGGATTGGACCGGAACCTAATACTAATACTTTTTTCTGTGGATGGGTTTCCTCTGCCTCATTCTCACTTCCAAATACGGAATAGTAATATGGAGTTGTAGCTTCGAACTCTGCTGCACAAGTATCTACCATCTTATATGCTGCAACGATTCCGTTCTCATAACGCATGTCGTGAATTTCTGCTTCTGTTTTACCAGTCAGTTTTGCGATCACATTGTCCGGGAACTCGATACGTTTTGCTTCTTTTAATAATTCAACCGTCAATGGCTGTGTCTTTAAAGTCTCTTCCATCTCAACAATGATGGCAAGCTTGTCGATAAACCATTTATCAATCTTGGTGATGGCATGGATCTCATCATAACTGAAATGACGGCGCAGTGCCTCTGCGATCACCCAGATCCTTCTGTCGTCTACCACATTTAACTGTTCTCTTAATTCTGCATCGTTAAGTCCTGTAAAATCATAAGACATCAGACTGTCTACATGCTGCTCTAAGGAACGGATTGCCTTCATCAGAGCGCCTTCGAAGTTATTGCAGATACTCATAACCTCTCCGGTTGCCTTCATCTGGGTGGTAAGGGTTCTCTTTGCCGTAATAAATTTATCGAATGGCAGTCTTGGGATCTTTACAACGCAATAGTCAAGCATTGGCTCAAAACTTGCGTATGTTTTTCCTGTGATCGCATTTTTAATCTCGTCTAAGGTGTAACCTAATGCGATCTTTGCTGCAACTTTTGCGATTGGGTATCCGGTCGCTTTGGATGCCAGTGCAGAAGAACGGGATACACGAGGGTTTACCTCGATTACACAGTACTCAAAAGATTCCGGGTGTAATGCATACTGCACGTTACATCCACCTGTGATATTTAACTCTGAAATAATATTTAACGCAGAGGTACGGAGCATCTGATATTCTTTATCACCTAATGTCTGGGAAGGTGCAACTACGATCGAGTCACCTGTGTGGACACCGACCGGATCAATATTTTCCATATTACATACGGTAATGCAGTTTCCATTTGCATCACGCATTACTTCGTACTCTATCTCTTTCCATCCGGCGATGCAGCGCTCAACTAAAACTTCGCCGACACGGCTCAAACGCAGACCGTTTGTTAAAATATCTACTAACTCCTGCTCATTGTGGGCAATACCACCGCCGCTTCCACCGAGGGTGAATGCCGGACGCAGAACGACCGGATATCCGATCGTATTTGTGAATTTGATACCATCCTGCACGTTATTTACAACCTGTGAAGCTGCACATGGCTCACCGATTTTCTCCATGGTATCTTTGAATGCCTGACGGTCCTCTGCCTTAAAAATTGTCTCAGCCGTTGTTCCGATCAGCTTTACACCGTATTTGTCAAGAACTCCCTGCTCAGCAAGCTCCATACCAAGGTTTAATCCTGCCTGTCCACCTAAGGTTGGGAGAACACTGTCCGGTTTCTCTTTTGCAATGATCTTTTCTAACACATCGACGGTCAATGGCTCGATATATACTTCATCTGCGATTTCTTTATCGGTCATAATGGTTGCCGGGTTGGAGTTTACAAGTACTACCTCTACCCCTTCCTCTTTCAAAGAACGGCATGCCTGTGTACCTGCATAGTCGAACTCTGCCGCCTGTCCAATGACGATCGGACCGGAACCAATTACTAATACTTTTTTAATGTCTTTATTTCTTGGCATACTCTCATTCTCCTTTATTTACTCATCATATCCAAAAATCTATCAAACAGATAACCGGAGTCCTGTGGTCCAGGGCATGCTTCCGGGTGGAACTGCACAGTGAAGATGTTCTTTCCAACATACTCAAGTCCTTCGTTTGTGCCGTCGTTGACGTTTACAAATGCCGGTTTTGCAATATTCGGATCCAAAGTATCTGTATCAACAACATATCCATGATTCTGGGATGAAATGTATACACGGTTTGTCTTCAGATCTTTGACCGGATGGTTACCGCCACGGTGTCCGTATTTCATTTTGTGGGTGTCAGCACCGGTTGCAAGTGCCATTAACTGATGACCTAAGCAGATCGCAAAAATAGGAGTATCGGAATCGTACAGTTTCTTGATCTCTTTGATAATATCGGTACATTCCTTTGGATCTCCAGGGCCATTGCTTAACATAATTCCGTCCGGATTTGTGCTTAAGATTTCTTCTGCGGTTGTGTGAGCCGGATAAATGATCACTTCACAGCCACGATTATTTAAAGACTGGGCAATATTATTTTTTGCGCCGAAATCCATGAGTGCAACACGTTTTCCTGCGCCGCTTAATACTCGTTTTTCCTCACAGGTTACTTTGTCTACGACATTTCCTGTTGTGTAAGCTTTTAATTTAGGAATAATTTCTTCTATATTATAGTTCTCGTTTGTTGTGATCATACCGTTCATCGTACCTTTTTCACGTAAGATCTTGGTAAGTGCACGTGTATCGATTCCTGCGATTCCAGGAATATCATTTTTTGTCAGGAAATCCTGGATTGTTCCCTCACAACGGAAGTTGCTTGGCATTCTGGATAACTCCCTTACAATGTATCCGTCCGGCCATGGTTTCTTTGACTCCATATCCGGTGTGATACCATAGTTACCAATTAATGGATATGTCATAACCACTGCCTGTCCTGCATAGGAAGGATCGGTCAATACCTCCAGATAACCAGTCATTGAAGTGTTAAAAACGATCTCACTGATGACTTCTCTGGTGGAACCAATGCTTGTTCCTGTAAATACATTCCCATCTTCGAGTATCAAAAAAGCTTTCATTTGTTTCCCTGTCCTTTCATCTTTTTTTCCCAAAAAAAAAAACGTTTCCGTTTTTTCCTTTTGCTCTACATGAACTATATATGGGCAGTCAAACCGGATATTGCTATCCGCTCCAAAACATACCTTTATTGTAAGCAAGGGAATGATATTGAAACATTCCCTTGCTTAAATTGTAATGAGTTTATCATATGTAGTTGTAATTTTCAACCTTTTTCATGGAATCCGAAGGAAAAATTTTTTTCCAACGCATTTCCTTCCTACATTATTTTATTCTTCTTCCTCTTCCGGTTCGTCTTTCGCCCAGCCGTAAGCGTATTTGACCGCTTTGTTCCAACCTTTCCGTTTTGCCTGACGATCCTCCTCGCTCATCTGTGGAGAGAATATCTGATCGATACTCTGATTTTTGATGACATCTTCCTTGCTCTTCCAGTAACCAACGGCAAGTCCGGCAAGATAGGCGGCGCCCATCGCAGTCGTCTCAATACAGCTTGGACGCTTGACCGGTGCATTGATCATGTCTGCCTGAAACTGCATCAAGAAGTTGTTGGCGCTTGCCCCGCCATCCACTTTCAACGATTTCAATTCTACACCGGCGTCTGCACGCATTGCATCGATGACATCACACACCTGAAGATCGATGGATTCCAGCGTGGCGCGGATGATATGGTTTTTGTTGGTGCCTCTTGTGATGCCAACGATCGTACCTCTCGCATACTGATCCCAATGTGGTGCGCCCAGTCCGGTAAATGCCGGAACGACATAACAGCCGTGGGTTCCGTGTACTTTTTTTGCCATGTACTCAGAGTCTGCGGAGGAATCGATCAGCCTCATATTGTCGCGAAGCCACTGGATTGCAAAGGTCAGAACCAGCATTTTAACAAATTCCTCACGTGTGATATTATCCTCAGGTCTGAAATAACCTAAGCCGTCTCCGCTCACGATACCTTCGGAAAACAGTTTGTTGACTGCACTTTCTGCCCACTCAAAGCTCTCCATATCTTTAAAGCTATCAATTGTTTCATCTTTTATATCTGTCTTATTTCCATAATTTGTAGAATCCGTCTTTGGAACAGGGGTTCCGCCGCCCAATACTGTTACAGGAACTTTTCCTCCTCCGGAGCTGCCGGAATTACCGCCTTTTTCGCTTACACTACTGTTTTGTGCTTTAGTTATTGCTTCGCTCAGCTCGTTAAAATTATGATATGTACTATATGCCACCTTTCGGCACACTTCTGCGGTAAGTTGATTTGTGTTATATCCGGGACGCAGCGATGATATTACTGTTTTTACATCGCCCGCACCTGTAGGATTTTTTGTTACCGACAGAATAAGTGCGTCTGCAACTGCCAAGTCAAAGCTGTCCAAAGAATTGAACGGTGCAAGTCCGCATAAAAATTGCGCCAGTTGCGACTTTGCAGTATCTGTTACATAATCTGCCGATAAAACCTTTTTCATAGGATTCTCGTTCATTGGCTTTATCATAGCCGAATAATCCATCAGATTAGTTATTTTGCCGTCTGATACAGTTGCGGCAACTGCCGCACGCTGATAAGCACTTGCACAAGATAATTTGTCATTTGTATCAAACGGTGCGGCGGCAGTAAGAAGCCTTGCAATAACTGCAGAATTTACAGTACCGTCAAACGGTGATACAAATTGCAGTTTAACACGGTTTTGCTTTATATATTCCTCAACGTCCTTTACTCCCGAAGCCGCCGCTTGGTTTAAACCTTCAATGGCTGTTCTGTTGTCATCTTGTTCTGCGTAAGGACGGATAACATCAATCAGTTTCTCGCCTTTTTGATATACCCGAATACGATATTCTCCGGTAGGACAATCCTTCAGATTTATCCGCAGTGAAAATTCTCCGTCTTTATTTGGCTTTATCTGGTTTGTATAAACTACTGCTCCGTCTTTAACATTATCAGCATCTTGTATTGTAAAATTATTGTCGAGGACAGAAACGGAAACATCAGCCGTTCCGCTCGGTGCAGTTCCTGTAACTGTGAGCCGTGCATCTGCATCGAACATTCCCGCCTCTGCCGCCGCATATACCGAAACAGGTAAAAGCATACAGAGTAATACGGTAAATAAAAAACTGATTCTTTTCATTGAATTATCCTCCTACCTAATGCTTTATGCACAATATTATTGATTTTTCCTGCTGCCGTAAGTGCAATAAGGATTCATTTTCTCAAAACCATCCCATATAAACACTCTCTGTTCTGCCCATTCTGTCGGTGCGCTGTGCGCTTCACTCATAGAAATATTTTCTGTTTTACCTGCATCTACAGTAAACTTCTCATATTTCACAGCACTGACTATATCTTCCTCACTGTTATAATAAGCGCTTATTATATAAACATTTGTCGCTGTTTCTGATGTATTGGTTATTATGGTGCTTGCCTTACCGTCTGAATCAATAACAGGAACGGCTGACTGTACGATGCCTTCTCCCGTTGTAAGCTGTGCGGAGGTATCGCCATATGTCACGGTATAAACCGTATTTGGTGAAAGCGTTGCGCTGTCACCCGTAAAGTCAAAGCGGTAAATGCCGTCCTCACCCAATACTGCCGTCAGACTATAATTCTTTTCCGCATTTGTAATAGTCGGCAATGCTTCAACCTTGGTATTTTTAGTAAATATCAGTTCCATTTTAGCTAATGCGGGCGATACAATTCCGTTTTCTGCCTGCATCTGATCACCTTCGCTGTCTAAAAGTCTTGTCTTTTTTAGACCGCCAGGATTTGCTCCTGCCTTAAATACTGTTGTATCAATTTTCTTTCCGACCAAGGTCTGGATTTTTGATTCCTATTTCCACACTTTTAGCTTTAATGCACACAATAAGTTATGCATAATTTGGACGTTTTAAAACTATATTTTAGG
>ENA-USYP01001455-USYP01001455.1-human-gut-metagenome-genome-assembly--contig:-NODE-1455-length-18073-cov-6.354190_pt1 | contig 18073 bp, 13 predicted proteins | sample MGYA00250065_ERZ773512 | MGnify/ENA primary metagenome ERZ773512 (study PRJEB29103, sample SAMN06112003) | human gut metagenome | biome: human gut; feature: ankylosing spondylitis patient; material... | reverse complement strand
CAAGTGCCATTGGTCGTAATCTCAGCAGACCGTCCCGGGGCCTGGATCGGACAAATGGACGGGCAAACGTTTCCTCACATAGACTTGAAAACTACTTTCCAACCGCAGGGAATTCTGCCCGAATTACCCCGTTTGGGAATAGCATTCTGCCTTTCATCCGATTATAATACTTTTATCTGGCAGGGGCGTGGTCCGCAGGATAATTATCCTGACCGCAAGACTTCCGCTGCTGTTGGACTTTGGAAAGGATCGGTTGCCGACCAGTATGTGCATTATCCCCGTCCGCAAGATAGTGGAAATAAGGAAGAAGTGTGTCGCCTTATGCTGACCGACAGGCATGGCAAAGGTATTCGTGTCGATGCTGTGGAAGATGTCTTTTCTGCTTCTGCCCTGCACTATACCGCACAGGATTTATATAAAGAAACGCATGACTGTAATCTGAAACCCCGCCCCGAGGTTATCCTGAGCCTGGATGCCGCCGTACTTGGATTGGGTAACAGCAGTTGCGGACCGGGCGTACTGAAGAAGTATGCCATTGATAAGAAGGAACATACCTTGCATATACGGATTTGTAATGAGAAATAGGAGCCGGCATAGTGCTGGAGCAAGATTTCCCTTCGGCATACTATTTTTATAGGCATTACTATCTCAATTGAAGGTGTGTCAAAACTGGAAAGTAACTTAAGTACTCCTCCTCCCAGGAGGAGGAGAATTAAGATAGTCTGGTTAGCACGCCGAAGGGAAAACCTGCTTCAGTACCGCCCCGGTATCAGTAACTAAGAATAACTAACACAATAATGAAAGTAACAATGAGAAACGTAACCACTTTATTATCAACCCTGGCATTAGCCACCACCCTGACTGCCCAGACACTTCCGCAGACAGAGCGGCAATACCTCTCCGGCCACGGATGCGACGACACAGTAGAATGGGACTTTTTCTGTACCGACGGACGTAACTCCGGTCGATGGACGAAAATAGGCGTCCCGTCTTGCTGGGAGTTGCAGGGTTTTGGTACCTATCAGTATGGAATTAGTTTTTATGGTAAAGCCTTTCCCGAAGGCATTGCCGGTGAGAAAGGAATGTATAAATATGAGTTTGAAGTTCCCGAGGAATTTCGTGGCAAGCAGGTCAGCCTTGTGTTCGAAGCATCCATGACCGATACGGAAGTTAAGGTTAACGGACGTAAGGCAGGATCGAAACACCAGGGAGCCTTCTATCGCTTTTCATATAATGTCACGGATTTACTGAAATATGGCAAGAAGAATCAGCTGGAAGTAACAGTTTCCAAAGAGAGTGAGAATGCCAGTGTGAACCTTGCCGAACGGCGCGCCGATTATTGGAACTTTGGCGGTATCTTCCGCCCGGTATTTCTGGAAGTAAAGCCTGCCGTCAATCTCCGTCATATTGCTATTGATGCACAAATGGACGGATCATTCCGTGCCAATTGCTACACGAATATCTCCGGTGACGGAATGAGTATCCGTGCACAGATTTTGGACGGTAAAGGGAAGAAACTGGCAGATACCACCGTACCCCTAAAAGCCGGAAGCGACTGGACTACTTTACAATTGAACGTTTCTGCCCCTGCCTTATGGACGGCAGAAACTCCGAATCTTTATAAAGCTCAATTTTCACTGTTGGATAAAGAAGGTAAAGTCCTGCATCATGAGACCGAGACATTCGGTTTCCGTACTATCGAAGTTCGTGAAAGTGACGGATTGTACGTGAACGGGGTGCGTATCAACGTGCGTGGTGTCAACCGTCATAGTTTCCGTCCCGAAAGCGGTCGTACCCTAAGTAAAGCAAAGAATATTGAAGATGTACTTCTGATGAAGGGCATGAATATGAATTCTGTCCGTCTGAGCCACTATCCGGCGGACCCGGAATTTCTGGAAGCATGCGACTCTCTTGGACTCTATGTTATGGATGAACTGGGTGGCTGGCATGGCAAGTACGACACCCCTACGGGAGTACGTCTGATTGAAGGCATGATAGAACGTGATGTGAACCATCCGTCCATTATCTGGTGGAGCAATGGTAATGAAAAAGGCTGGAACATTGAACTGGACGGAGAATTCCATAAATACGATCCGCAGAAACGCCCGGTCATCCATCCGCAAGGTAACTTCTCCGGTTTCGAAACCATGCACTATCGTTCGTATGGAGAAAGTCAGAACTACATGCGTCTGCCGGAAATCTTTATGCCTACTGAATTCCTGCATGGTTTGTACGACGGAGGTCATGGTGCCGGCCTGTATGATTATTGGGAAATGATGCGTAAACATCCGCGTTGTATCGGTGGTTTCCTGTGGGTATTGGCGGATGAAGGCGTGAAGCGCGTGGATATGGACGGGTTCATAGACAATCAGGGAAATTTCGGAGCTGACGGAATTGTAGGCCCTCACCATGAAAAGGAAGGCAGCTATTACACTATCAAGCAGCTATGGAGCCCGGTGCAGGTTATGAATACCGCTATCGACCGGAATTTCGACGGTAAACTCTCTGTGGAGAACCGTTATGATTATCTGAACCTGAACACCTGTCGTTTTATCTGGCAGCAAGTGAAGTTCCCGTCGGTAACGGATGCTTCCAATACAACTACACGGATTCTGAAACAAGGTGAAGTGCAAGGAAGCGATGTAGCAGCCCATGGAGTGGGAGTGGTGGATATCAAGACTTCTATTCTTCCCGAAGCGGATGCTCTTTTCCTGACAGTTATAGATAAATATGGGCATGAACTTTGGCGCTGGACTTTCCCCGTAGATAAACTGAATCGGGAAACAGAACAGTTTTCTGCATCATCCGGCCGTGCATCCTATACAGAAACAGAAAAAGGTATTACGGTAAAAGCAAACGGGCGTACTTTTGTCTTTTCAAAGAAAGACGGGCAGCTGAAAGATGTATCCGTCAATAACCGTAAGATTAGTTTTGCTAACGGTCCCCGTTTTATCGGTGCACGTCGTGCAGACCGTTCCCTGGATCAGTTCTATAATCATGATGACGAGAAAGCCAAGGCAAAGGATCGTACTTACAGTGAATTTACCGATGCGGCAGTCTTCACGAAACTGGATGTGAAAAAAGAGGGGGGGAATCTGATCCTCACCGCTAATTATAAACTGGGTAATTTAGATAAAGCGCAGTGGACAATTCATCCGGACGGCATGGCTACTCTTGATTATACCTACAACTTCTCCGGTGTGGTAGACCTGATGGGTATTTGCTTTGATTACCCTGAAGAACAAGTGCTCAGCAAGCGTTGGTTGGGAGCAGGTCCGTATCGTGTATGGCAGAATCGTATTCATGGCACGCAGTATGATATCTGGGAGAATGATTATAACGATCCTATTCCGGGTGAGACATTCACCTATCCTGAATTCAAGGGATATTTTGGCAGTGTCTCCTGGATGAGTATTCGCACGAAAGAGGGAACCATCAGCCTGAGGAATGAAACACCTGATTCCTATATCGGAGTATATCAACCCCGTGATGGTCGTGACCGGTTACTGTATACACTTCCCGAAAGCGGAATTTCTGTTTTGAATGTAATTCCTCCGGTGCGTAATAAAGTAAATTCCACGGACTTGTGCGGTCCTTCTTCACAACCAAAATGGGTGGATGGCCCGCAAACGGGACGTCTTGTTCTCCGGTTTGAATAAGACTTTGTAATTCCGGTTCAGGCGGAAAGAGATCAGCTCTTTGTCCTGAACCGGTAAGTAATATCATTCATTTCTCCTTGTACAATCTTGTAAAGCCGCTGGTTGGTTTGTTCAGACTTCAAGCCACCGCGGCTTTCTACGTAAGGCCCAAGTTTTATGTATTGGAAGTTCCGTATAGGGAATCCGTCAGGCAGTTCCTGCTTACCGGAATACCAACCCACTTTAACCGGGGCAATCTGCTGTTGCTGTAGAAAATTGGCAAAATACGCTACATCATAAGGATCTGCATCTCCACCCATAAAACAGACGCATGTAACAGCCTTTCCATACTTTTGTAAAAGTACGGAAAGGTTTTCTTCTGTCAGTGCTTCTCCGACATTTTGTTGCAGATAGGGACTATGGCAACCTTTACACCTGTTCGGACAGTTCGAAAGGTTGATTGCCAATGTCACCTCATCCGGTATCTCCTGAAAAACAATGTCGTAATCAGTGTACTTCAGCATAATATCTTCGGGCAGCCTCCTTTTGCCGGGCTTGAGAGAAATTGCTGATTCGCTTCATATAGCCGATGACGCGGGTCAGATAGTCCACGTTTTGGCTATGACATTCCGGACACTCTTTCAAGTATCTTTTGTCAATGTGGTTGCATTCGTTGCAAACCGTGTTAGGTATATTGAAAGTAAAGTAATTGCAGCCCTCAGTGGCGGCTACCCGAAGTAATTGTCTGTATTGCTCTTTGCTTAGATGTTCTTCCAAATTCATATGGAGTGCCGAACCACCCGTCAGATGCTCTATATACCTGTGTCCATGCATACGGAACTTATCGATGACGTTCAGCGACTCATCCTCTACAATGTAGAAATAGCTGTTATAGCACTCGCGGAATGTCTGGAAACCGGCTTCTTTGTCCCATTTGGCATGTTTCACACCTACATTCTCGGCCGGTATCATTTCGCAGTTAAAGAGTATATCTTTCGTGCGGTATTTTTTATTGTATTTTTCAACTATTCCCAGAATTTCCTGTACAAAGGCTTCATATTTAGGATTATCGTTGATTTCAATCCCCATGAATTGAGCGGCTTCCACCAGCCCGTTTACACCGATTGTCAGGTATTGGCGTCCCATGTTAATGTACCCGGCATCAAATAAAGGCAGCATGCCTTTGTTTTGCAGATTTTTTAAATTCTCATTATAGGCCAATTGTACTTTGTGTACCAGGTCTACTACTTCTTCAAGGAAGAAATGGTAAAGCAATCCCGATTTCACCGCATGCTGGATGCAACGGTTCAGGTTGATGGTCAACACGCTTTTTGATCCGGTAGATACACCTCCCGCTCCCAGGGTATAGCTGAAACCATTATCTTGTATTTCATTGCGCAACCGGCAGCAACTACTCAGCGAGTCGGCGTTATCACTCATATAGGTAAAGAATGAGTGTCCTTCTGCATACATTTCAGCCGTGAAGTCACCGTATTCCTTATCCAATACATCTCCGTCTTTGGTCAGCAAAGCCATTGTCTCCACGGGGAAGGTCAGAACGGCTTTGGTACGTTCCTTATTGAACCATTTCATAAAACGCTTTTGCAACCAGCTCAATGATTCCCAATGGGGAGCGTTTCCGTCAGGGAAGACGAAATGTTCGAAAAGGCTATTGAAATAGTACTGATCATAGTATGCCACATTCCAGAATACCGCCTGGAAATTCCGGGCACCTGTAGGTTGATTGATAGAGTATACAATCTGTTCAAAACAATCGGTGATTATTTTATCTATACTCCTTTGTTTGGTGGAAAGGTCAGCAAGCTGTTCCGGATGTTTGTAGTAATCCTCTCCGAATTCTTTTTCTATGAAATAATTCATATACATCAGAAACTCCGGTGTGGCGCAGGCGCCGCTGAGCATGCTCGATACGATGAATACCATATTGATAAATCCTCCGCAGAAAGACTTTAGATTGGTGGGGGCGGTGGAGTTACCTCCTATGGATGCGGTTCCGCTTATCAGCCACGGATACATGGTGATACTTGCACAATAATTGGCAAGATTGGTCTCATCATTTTTGTATATGAAGTGTTGATTCAGTAAGTCAATATAGCGGTCTGAAAGTTCTTTGCCATACATATCCTTTAGGCGGTCGGTCAGCAAACGGCGGTTCAGGCGGATAAAGTTCGATTTGGGGAGTTCACCTATCAGAGTGGCTATGTTTTTATTCTCCACATTGGCATTAGCATCATACTTGCTACCGGTGGCGGGGTTGGATGCATCACAGTAGTCCATCAGGAAACGGAGCTTGTCACGTACCTCCCGGTCTTCCAGATGCTTTTGTCTATATAGCATGAATGCTTTGGCCACACTGTAATAATGTTCGGCCATCAAGGCTACCTCTACCTGATTCTGAATATCTTCCACGCTGGTTCCATCACTGATACTCACGCGGCTGAGTATATTCGTGATGACGTCTTGCGTGGCAAAACTACCTACCGATAAAAAGGCTTTACTAATTGCATTCTTGATCTTATCAAGTGAAAATGCTTCTTTCTTCCCATCTCTTTTGACGATGAATGTCTCCGAATTGATCATACCTGTAATTTAAGATTTAACAAACTATTCTTTTTTGTTTAGCTGTGCAAACATACGGGCATGCGAGAAGATAGAGTAATAAAATGAATCTTGAAGGATACGTTCTATTGCTTTTTCACCCGAAAGCCTGAATGTTTGTGGATGTCGGCAGGTCTTCTGACTTGTTTCCGTTGTGGCGCCTTCCCGGTCTTTACAGGACCAGTGGCTCAAGAATGCCACAATCTTTTCTCCGGAATAAATGGGGAGATGAAACTTACAGCTACGGGGATAGTCCCTGATTTTCACAGGATTCCCTTTTAATCCCGTTTCACGTTTGCAGTGATTCGGAAACCGTTATCGCTGACAAAGTTAGAAATAAAATCTATAATCCAACAGATGATAGGAAAAAATATTCCCGGCTTACATTTTTTGTTTTAAAAGATATGTTCAATGATAATTTCCACTATCTTTGCCCCGAATTGGTTTCGGATGAGCTATTCCATCATTCGGATTAAAAGGGAATCGGGTGTAAATCCCGGACAGTCCCGCTGCTGTGAAGCTCCATAACTTTCTGATAAATACTTTAGCCACTGGCTGTGAATTAGAGGCCGGGAAGGAATCAGAAAGGGAGTCAGTCAGAAGACCTGCCATTCGTTAAAGGTTGTTTCTACTCGTGGGATTAGGGAAACAGTACGAAAATATAATTGTTTTAATTTAATTAATGCGAAAGGGATGCCTATGAAGAAGGTATGTCCGCGTTGTGGTGCGACCTTTGAGTGTATGCACGATCAGATTTTGTCATGCCATTGTATTACGGTAAGGCTAAATGAGCAGCAGCGTGCTTATTTGCAAGAGAATTATTCCGGCTGTTTATGTCATGATTGTCTGACGGGCATATGTGATGTACCCCTTAGCGATAAACAGAAGAGCAATGATAAAGAAAGTATTGATTGCCAATAGAGGCGAAATTGCTGTACGTGTAATGCGTTCCTGCAAAGAGATGGGGATACGTACAGTTGCTGTCTATTCGGAAGTAGACCGCGCAGCGAGGCACGTGATGTACGCTGATGAGGCTTGTTTGATAGGTCCGGCAGCTTCCAAAGACAGCTATTTGAATATAGAAAATATAATCTGTGCTGCCCGCCAGCACGAAGCAGATGCCATTCACCCCGGATATGGCTTTTTATCTGAGAATGCTGATTTTGCTCGCCGCTGTAAGGAAGAGGGGATTATTTTTATCGGTCCTTCTGCTGAAACAATGGAAGCGATGGGAGATAAAATCTCGGCTCGTAAACACATGATTGCTGCCGGTGTACCGGTAGTTCCCGGTACGGAAGAGCCGTTGCAAAGTGCTGAAGAGGCTGTGGCGGTGTGTAATAGAATAGGGTATCCTGTGATGCTGAAAGCTTCTATGGGTGGAGGTGGAAAGGGTATGCGCCTGATCCATAATGAAAGTGAAGTGGTTGAAGCTTATAATACGGCCCGTTCTGAGTCTATGTCTGCTTTTGGCGATGATACAGTATATCTGGAGAAGTTTGTGGAAGAACCGCACCATATCGAGTTTCAGGTATTGGGAGATAACCACGGCAATGTAATTCATTTATTCGATCGTGAATGTTCCGTTCAACGCAGAAATCAGAAAATAGTAGAAGAAAGCCCGTCTCCTTTCCTGACTCCTGAACTTCGTAAGGAAATGGGAGAGAAAGCCGTGGCCGCTGCTAAAGCGGTAAATTATTCTGGTGCGGGTACTATTGAATTTTTGGTAGATAAATACCGCCATTTCTATTTTCTGGAAATGAATACCCGTTTGCAAGTGGAACATCCTATTACAGAAGAAGTGGTGGGTGTAGATTTGGTAAAAGAGCAGATACGTGTTGCTGCCGGAGAAGTCTTGCATCTCAAACAAGAAAACTTGTTCCAGCGCGGGCATGCCATTGAATGTCGTATCTGTGCTGAAGATACGGAAAATAATTTCATGCCGTCTCCGGGAATTATTAAATTACTAGCCGAACCGAATGGTATCGGAGTCCGTATTGACAGTTATGTCTATGAAGGATATGAAATTCCTATTTATTACGATCCGATGATCGGAAAACTGATTGTATGGGCTACTGACCGCCAGTATGCAATCGAACGTATGCGACGGGTATTGTACGAGTATAAAATCACCGGATTGAAGACCAATCTCAGTTATCTGAAACGTATTATGCATAATCCTGATTTTGTGAAAGGGGAGTATAACACCCTGTTCATAGAAAAGAACTCACGTATGCTTCAACGCTCTAATGGTAATAATGAAGAAATTGAGAATATTGCCATGATTGCTGCGTATATAGATTATCTGATGAACCTGGAAGAAAATTCTTCCACACAGTTGTCCGATGCACGTCCTATTAGCCGCTGGCGTGAATTTGGTTTGCAGAAGGGTGTTTTACGTATCTAAAAAACGGAGGAAGCTTATAATGGAAATACATATTGGAGATCGCATAGCAGACGTGACGTTAGTCAGTAAAGAAGATAATAAAGTCCGGTTGAGTGTCGACGGCAAAATCTATGATGTGGATATTGCTATGGCAGAAAACGGGAGTTGTTCTATCCTGCACGATGGAAATTCTTACAATGCCGGTATCATTCGTGGAGAAGGCGGAAAGAATTATGATGTGAATCTTTTCTATCGTACCTATCACGTGGATATCGTAGATACACAGGTGAAATATCTGCGCATGAAAAAAGGTGGCGAGGAAAAACAAGACAACAGGATTATAGCCCCGATGCCGGGTAAGGTTGTGAAGATTCCCGTGCAGAAGGGCGATCTATTGTCAGCGGGAGAAATTGTAGTAGTGCTTGAAGCCATGAAGATGCAGAGTAACTATAAAGTGAGTTCGGACTGCGTAGTGAAAGAAATCATGGTGAAAGAGGGCGACTCGGTTGGTAGCAACCAGGTTTTAATGACATTGGATATTATAAATGAAGAATAAGTATGGAAAGAGCAGATATATATAATCAGTTTGAAGAACTTGATAAACGTGCTTCCCAAGGGGGAGGAATCGAAAAGATTGAAAAATTACATGCTGCTGGCCGGATGAGTGCACGCGAGCGCATAGACGTATTGCTGGACAAAGGTACATTCTCCGAATTGGACAAATTCGTTACCCATCGTTGTACAAACTTCGGGATGGAGAAAAAACAAATTCCTGGCGACGGTATGGTAACCGGTTATGGTAAAATTGATGGTCGTCCGGTTTTTGTCTATGCTTATGATTTCACGGTGCATGGCGGTTCTTTGAGCGAGACGAATGCTGCAAAGATTGTGAAAGTACAGCAATTGGCTCTTAAAAACGGTGCTCCGGTTATTGCTTTGAATGATTCGGGAGGTGCCCGTATCCAGGAAGGAGTGGGTAGTCTGTCGGGCTATGCTTCTATCTTTTATCAGAATACGATTGCATCCGGAGTGATTCCGCAGATCTCTGCAATTTTAGGACCGTGTGCCGGTGGTGCTTGTTATTCTCCTGCGTTGACAGACTTCATTTTTATGGTGAAGGAGAAAAGTCATATGTTCATTACAGGACCGGATGTTGTGAAGACTGTTACTCATGAGGAAGTGGGTAAAGAAGAGTTGGGTGGTGCCTATACTCATAGCAGTAAAAGCGGAGTGACCCACTTTATGTGTAACACAGAGGAGGAAACGATGCTGGCCATCCGCGAATTATTAAGTTTCCTGCCTTCTAACAATATGGAAGATGCACCACTTGTCTCCTGTACCGATGACGTTCGCCGTCAGACGGAAGAACTTCAAACGGTTATTCCGGAAGATCCGAACGTGCCTTATGATATCAAGGATATTATAGAACCGGTTATGGATAATCAATATTTCTTTGAAGTAATGCCTCATTTTGCCAAGAACATAGTAGTCGGTTTCGCCCGTCTGAATGGTCGTTCGGTAGGTGTTGTTGCCAATCAACCGGCTTATCTGGCAGGTGTACTGGATATCGATGCTTCTGATAAGGCTGCACGTTTTATCCGTTTCTGCGATTGCTTCAATATTCCTTTGGTCACATTTGAAGACGTACCGGGATTTCTACCCGGAGTTACCCAGGAGCATAATGGTATCATTCGTCACGGTGCGAAGATTGTATATGCTTATGCCGAAGCTACTGTTCCTAAAATCACGCTGATTACGCGTAAAGCTTATGGCGGTGCATATATTGTGATGTCCAGCAAGCAGACTGGAGCAGATATCAATCTGGCTTACCCACAAGCAGAAATAGCTGTGATGGGAGCTGCCGGAGCTGTGAATATATTATATAAAAATAATACTCAAGAAGAAAAAAACGGACTTATAGGAGAATATGAATTTAAGTTTTCGAACCCGTACCGGGCTGCCGAACGTGGTTTTATCGATGAGATTATCATGCCTCGTGATACCCGGTATAAGCTGATTCAAGCGTTAGAAATGACGCATAACAAGAGTCAGAGCAACCCACCAAAAAAGCACGGCAATATGCCACTATGATTTAGTTATGTTTCAATGTGTGCGTCTCCCCGTAGAAGTGATTTCTCCGGGGAGACTTTAAACGAATTGTATTTATGATAAAATTATATATGCTTTAAATTATGGAACTATTGAAAAACCTTTTTGAAGGATATCCGGATCTTTGGGGTGGAGGAGTAGCTCATTCCGTCCTGATCCTTTCGCTTGTGATAGCATTTGGTATCATGCTGGCAAAAATCAAAGTTGCAGGAGTTTCATTGGGTATCACGTGGATACTTTTTGTAGGTATCGTGTTCGGACATTTTAATATGACTCTGAATGAACATTTGCTTCATTTTATGAAGGAATTCGGATTGATATTGTTTGTTTACTCCATTGGTTTGCAGGTGGGACCCGGTTTTTTCTCTGCCTTTAAGAAGGGGGGACTTACTTTGAATCTGCTTGCCATGTTGGTTGTTTTTTTAGGAGTAGTCATTACTATAATATTGCATTTTGTTACAGGTACTCCTATCACTACCATGGTCGGCATTCTTTCCGGTGCAGTGACCAATACACCTGGTCTTGGAGCTGCCCAACAGGCAAACAGTGATCTGAATGGTATAGATGCACCTGAGATAGCATTGGGATATGCGGTTGCTTATCCGCTGGGTGTAGTCGGTATAATCTTGTCTTTAATAGCTCTGAAATATATCTTACGTATCAATACTAAGACAGAAGAGGCGGAAGCTGAACGTGGTTTGGGACATATACAGGAACTCACAGTGCGTCCTATTTCGTTTGAAATTCGTAATGAAGCTATCGATGGGAAAAAGATAAAAGATATACGTCCGTTGATGAACCGCGATTTTGTGATTTCGCGTGTGCAGTATAATGACGGACAAAAAATAGAGTTGGTAAATTCTGATACGGTATTGCATCTGCGTGATAAAATCCTGGTTATCTCTACTCCTAAAGATATTGAAGCAATTAGTGTCTTCTTCGGTAAGCAGATTGATATGCAATGGGAACAGCTGGACAAAAAACTGATTTCCCGTCGTATTCTGATAACAAAACCGGAACTGAATGGAAAAATGCTTTCCCAGTTGAAGATACGTAATAATTTCGGAGCCAGTATCACACGCGTGAATCGTTCGGGAGTGGATCTGGTTGCTGCACCGCAATTGCAATTGCAGATGGGGGATCGTGTTACTATTGTGGGTAGCGAGTTGGCGGTCAGTCATGCAGAAAAAGTACTGGGAAATTCAATGAAACGTTTGGATCATCCCAATCTGATTCCTATATTCTTGGGCATAGCATTGGGATGCATCCTGGGCAGTACGCCTTTCGTATTTCCAGGTATTCCACAGCCTGTAAAGTTAGGATTGGCGGGTGGACCTCTTATTGTTTCCATTCTGATCAGCCGCTTCGGTCCTCAGTATAAAATGATTACTTATACTACCATGAGCGCCAACCTGATGCTGCGTGAGATCGGAATATCCCTTTTCCTGGCTTGTGTAGGGTTGGGGGCCGGCAAGGGATTTGTAGAGACAGTGATTTATGACGGTGGTTATGTCTGGGTAGGTTATGGTGTGATTATCACGATTGTTCCATTGCTGATAGCGGGTCTCGTCGGACGATATATATTTAAGTTGAACTATTACACATTGATCGGAGTATTGGGTGGTTCAACCACGAATCCGCCCGCGCTGGCGTATTCCAATGATCTGACCTCGTGTGATGCTCCGGCAGTGGGATATGCTACAGTATATCCGCTCACCATGTTTTTGCGTGTGCTTACTGCACAGATATTGATATTATCATTAGCTTAACCCCTAAATTTAATAGAATTATGTATGACCAGAAAACAATGATCCGAGAACTACATTTGCTACTGAGTGATGAAGAGTTAGCAGAGTTTGAACTTGACGCGAAGGAACCTGAACGCCATGGACATATCGGAACACACATGGATTGTTATATGGTGGCTCCACGTGAGCGCGAGTATGTAACGGATGTAGTGGTTGTGGATTGCCGCAATGGCTTTCCTAATAATGAATATTTTAAGCATCTGGATGTGGAAGGAAAAGCCTTAATGCTTTATACCGGCAACATGTCTATAAATGGATATGCTACCCGTGAATTTTACAGATATGATATGGGAATGGATTCTCAGTCGCTGTCTGCCCTTCTTCAGAATCATCCACGTTTTATATTAGTGGATTCTTACGGGTTGGGTCTGTTTTCTCAGCAAAAACTATTTGATCTGGAGTGTGAAAAAAATGGTTGTTATCTTATAATGAACCTGTCACTTTCGGGTGAGGAAGTTCTGAATGTACGGAAACTCAGAATTGAGGTTGATGTTGATATGCCCTCGACGGGAAAACCGTGCCGGGTATTTGTATTTTAAAGATTCTCAAACAATTTCTCTTTAAGCTTGTTCTTTACTCCCCGTAAAGTTATCTTTGCGGGGAATTTTTGTGTCATGGAAGTGATGGAATAATGTAATAAAAAGCAGTATGTATACAAATAAAGTAAAGAAAATAGCAGCGGTTCATGACCTTTCAGGTATGGGACGCGTATCCCTTACAGTGGTAATTCCTATTTTGTCTTCGATGGGCTTTCAGGTTTGTCCTTTACCTACGGCTGTCCTTTCCAGTCATACACAATATCCGGAGTTTTCCATTCTCGACTTGACGGATGAAATGCCCAGGATCATTGCTGAATGGAAAAAGCTGGATATACAGTTTGATGCTTTTTATACGGGTTATTTAGGCTCTCCCCGACAGATACAGATCGTTTCGGATTTTATAGATGATTTCCGCCAACCGGACGGTTTGGTAGTGGTTGACCCGGTATTGGGAGATAACGGTCGGCTATATACTAATTTTGATGAATCGATGATTCGGGAGATGCGTCATCTGGCAGCAAAAGCCGACGTGATAACCCCGAATCTGACTGAGCTTTTTTATCTGATGGATAAACCTTATAAAGCGGATAATACGGATGAAGAACTGAAATCCTATCTTCGGCTTTTGTCCGATGCCGGACCTCAGGTAGTTATTATTACAAGCGTCCCTGTCCATGGAGAAAGCCACAAGACTTCGGTATATGCCTACAATCGGGTAGGAGATCGTTATTGGAAAATAACCTGTCCCTATCTGCCTGCCCACTATCCGGGAACGGGGGATACCTTTACGAGCGTCATTACCGGAGCCTTATTGCAAGGTGACAGCCTTCCTATTGCCCTGGACCGTGCCACGCAATTTATCCTTCAGGGTATCCGTGCCACTTTTGGCTATGAGTACGATAACCGAGAGGGAATTCTGCTTGAAAAGGTATTGCACAATCTGGATATGCCTATCCAGAGCGCCAGTTATGAGTTGATTTAAAATGTAGTTATGTTGCCCGTTGGCGGAATTAATTTCTTTCTATACGGTTATAAATTAAATGGGTACGCGGACGACGCGGATAAGGCGGACGAACGCGGATTTAAAAAGCTGCGCTATACTATTATAAATGATAAATTAAAGTCCGCGTTCGTCCGCCTTATCCGTGTCGTCCGCGTATCTATTCATTCATTACTTTTCTGAAATGAATTTATTCCGCCAACAAGTTTATGTTATTTGTTTGGAAGTGAATCTTTTAATAAGATGGGAACTTCTGCCGGTTCTTTTGCCACTCGTATACCTGCTGCTGTGAGTGCTGCAACTTTCTCTTCGGCAGAACCGGAATTACCGGAAATGATTGCTCCTGCATGTCCCATTTGCTTTCCCGGAGGCGCCGATTGCCCGGCAATAAAAGCGACAACAGGTTTTGTCACATGCTTCTGTATATACTCTGCTGCCAGTTCTTCTGCATTGCCACCAATCTCACCGATCATGACGATAGCTTCCGTATCCTTATCATTCTGGAACATTTCCAGCAGTTCGCGAAAATACAAACCTACCACGGGATCACCTCCCATACCAATAGCAGTGGACTGCCCCATACCATTGACAGTGAGATGGTAAACGATCTCATAAGTTAAAGTTCCGCTACGGCTGATCACTCCGATATTTCCTTTTTTGAAAACATTGCTGGGAAGAATACCCGCCAGACTTTTCTCCGGTGAAATTAAACCGGGGCAATTGGGGCCGATCAGCATTGTTCCCTTTAATTGGGTGAAGCGGTAAGCCTTGATCACGTCCAGAGTAGGAATACCTTCGGAGATACAAATAATCAGTTTGATTCCGGCATCTGCAGCTTCCATGATGGCATCTGCCGCATGGTTGGCGGGGACGAATATAATGGAAGCGTTGGCTTGCGTTTTCTCTACAGCTTCGTACATGGTGTTGAATACAGGAAGTCCGTCTACAGTACTGCCTCCTTTACCCGGAGAGGTGCCACCTACTACATGCGTACCGTATTCTTTCATTTTAGCAGCATGAAAATGTCCGTCCCTGCCCGTAATACCTTGTACCAACAAGCGGGTCGATTTATTGATGAGTATGCTCATAATATTTCTCCTTTCACTGATTTTACTGCCATTAGGGTAGCTTCATTCATGGTTTCCGCTACCTGAAAACGGTTACTGTCTTTTAATAGTTTTCTGCCGATATTCTCATTGGTTCCCGTCAGTCTTACAATGACGGGTATTTCCGTTTGCAGCTGATCAAAAGCCTGTATTAATCCTATCGCTACATCGTCACAACGGGTGATTCCGCCGAATATATTGATGAAGACGGCTTTTACTTTCGAGTCATTCAGTAATAACTTCATGGCTTCAATAACCTTTACAGGGTTTGAACTGCCGCCGATATCCAGAAAGTTGGCCGGTGAACCGCCGTAAAGCTTAATCATATCCATTGTAGTCATTGCCAGTCCGGCTCCGTTTACCATGCAACCTATATTTCCATCCATGCGTACATAGCTGAATCCTCTTTCCTTGGCCGTGGCTTCCAGTTCTTCTTCCGGAGTCGGTTCAAAAAGTGCATGTATATCGGGATGGCGGTAGAGTGCATTATCATCGAATACCATTTTGGCATCGATGGCCAGAAGTGTACCTTGGGTTGTCAATACTAACGGATTGATTTCTGCCAGTGAAGCATCACTTTCCATAAAGGCTTTATAGAGATCCTGCAGGATGGAGGTCATGCGCTTAGCCTGCTCCGGTTGTTCAAAAAGTGCGAAGGCAAAACGTTGTGCCAGATATTTGGGGAGTCCAATCAGCGGATCGATAAGATAACGGGTGATTTTTTCCGGTGTTTTCCGGGCTACTTCTTCAATATCCATTCCTCCTGCCGCACTTATGATAAGTACGACTGAGCGTGCATTGCGGTCAATGGCAAAGCTGACATAATATTCAGCTGCGATTTCCACAGCTTCACTGATTAAAATCCGGGTAACGGGAAATCCCTTGATGGTCATATTCAGGATTTCCTGAGCATGTTGTCTTACAAGTTCCTCACTGTTTGCCAATTTTACGCCTCCGGCTTTTCCACGTCCTCCGGTCAGTACCTGAGCCTTGATAGCTACTCGGTCCGTGCCTAATTGCCGGAAAGCTTTGACTGCTTCATCGGGTGTATTACATAACACATGCCGTTCTACCGGAATTTCATACCGGGAGAAAATTTCCTTTGCTTGGTATTCATGTACTTTCATGGATTATGGATTAAAGTTTCTATCTCATCTAAACAAATAATGGAGCTAAAAAGTTGTTGAATAAGTGATTAAGGAGATAAATAAGAGATAAAGATTGAGCTTTAATACATATATTGTAAAAACTTTCAGTACATATTGCTCAAATAAGCGCAATATTTATTTAACAGATGTTCAAGAGGCAAATCCCCTGTTATATAACGCTCCGCATCCAATTTCAAGATACGTTCGTGTATAGGTGTAGAACTTTTATAAGTTGCTACAAGATAAGAATCTGTGCCCTCCTCTTTTATACTTACATTACTGAAAAGAGAGGCTAAAACGTCTGAATCGGAGCCATAGTAAATAGAGTAACTGGGGCGTTTGGCATTTGGTATATCTTCACGAAGTATCCCTTTCTTTAATAAGTCCTGAATATCTCGAATGGCTGTATCCTTCGAACATTTGTTAAGTGCAGCCCATGCTTTGGAAGTAATCTTCGCTTCATATCCATCAAGAAACAGATTCAATGTATAGGTCTGTCGTTCGGTTAATGGAATGCTGGCCACATGCATCCAGAAAAAGCTTTTGTTCAACGTAGTACTTACTAATGTATTTGCTTCCTGAATAGCAGCAAGCAATGTTTTCAGATACCATACCAACCATTCTGTAATATCTCCATCGCCATGCTGAATGCGCTCCAATATCTGATAGTAATGGTTCTTATCCCGGTTTATTTCAGATGAAATATTGTAGAATCGAAAACGGCTTTTGTCACCACGTGCGAGAAACATATCACCAAGAATGCGTGCCAATCGCCCGTTTCCATCTTCAAATGGATGAATGGAAACAAACCAGAAGTGAGCAATAGCAGAACGGATAACTGGTGAAATGGGCTTTTCTGAATTAAACCATTCAATAAAATGTTTCATTTCTTCCTCCACACGTTCGGGCGAGGGAGCAATATAATGAATGCGTTCACGACCAAGATAGCCCGAAACCACATGCTCCTCATGCGTACGGTATTTTCCTATCTCTATTTGTGAGCCTTCACTGAATCCAGTTGGGAAGAATGCAGACTGCCATGCACAGAGTTTTTGCTTGGTAAGCATTAAGCCATAATGCTCTGTAGCTTCAAGCATAACCGCTACTACGGCATCGACATAATGAGAGGGAGTTGTATATTTTATGTTCTCGAGACCCAAGCGACGCGCTATGGATGAGCGTACTTCATCGGCATTGAGTTGTATTCCTTCTATTTCAGAAGAATAAACCACATCATGTGTTAAATTCTCGGCCATTGCCTGAAGTTGACTGTCAAATCCCAAACTGCTCAAACGCCCGTAAAGTTTCCCTTGTTCACGCGTTACTTCGTCCAGCAGGAGAGCAATATCATCACTCTTCCAGTGAAAATCTGTCCAATTATTATGCTCGTGTATATACATCTTATTCTGTTTTGCGACGATATTAGATAGATAACGTCGCATATTTTGCGATAAAAATACAAATAAATCATCGCATCTCCAAGAATAGATCAAATTTTGTGTATGGGAACTGCTGAACAATGAACTACCAGGAGTTTCACCTCCCGATAGTTCTGATAAAAACGTCCTGCTCTGATAATTTATTTCATGCAGGAATTCAGTCCGAATACGCCTGCCAAAGCGGATGCCACGGCGATTACCACTTTGATGATCATACTCCAGGTTGAACTTGATTTTTTCTCCATGTGACAGTAATTTAGTGATTAGTGATTTAGTGATTAGTG
>ENA-USYP01001436-USYP01001436.1-human-gut-metagenome-genome-assembly--contig:-NODE-1436-length-18194-cov-15.286140_pt1 | contig 18194 bp, 15 predicted proteins | sample MGYA00250065_ERZ773512 | MGnify/ENA primary metagenome ERZ773512 (study PRJEB29103, sample SAMN06112003) | human gut metagenome | biome: human gut; feature: ankylosing spondylitis patient; material... | reverse complement strand
GACGACCTGCGCCAGCTGTTCCGGCTGGACCCGGAGCTTGTGGTCACGAATAAGCCCGAGGTGGCCGTTTCCATCCTTACCGGGCTGGGCCAGTGGGACGAATCATCCAAAGAGGGTTGACAGCCCTCTTTTTTTAGTCCATAATAGTCCTGTATCAAACAGTTTCATGTGAAACAGTTCAACCTTCGAACATTCACAGCTCTGCCATATCATATAACGAACAGAAGGATGGTAACTATGTGTAAAGAAATCAAGCCTTGCTGCACTCCTGTCGCGCCGCCGTGGGAGGTGCCGCAGGTCATCCCGGCCCAGCTGCGCCGGGTGAACAATCTCATCTTCCGCAAGATCGGCCAGTTCTCCCGCACCAATGGCGTGGAGGCCGTGACTCCCATGCACGGCTGGATCATGGAGTACCTCTACCGGAACTCCGACACCCCCGTATTCCAGCGGGACATCGAGCGGGAGTTCTCCATCACCCGCTCCACCGTTACCAATATTTTACAGCTCATGGAGCGCAAGGGCTACATCGCCCGTCAGAGCGTCGCACAGGACGCCCGCCTCAAACAGCTGGTGCTCACCGAAAAGGGCCGCCAGTTCCACGAAAATACCATGCTCGCCCTCCACCAGACCGACGAATATGTGGCCGGCCTGCTCACCGAAGAAGAGAACGCCGAGCTGCTGCGGCTGCTGAATAAGTTGTATCTGGGGCTAAAGTGAAACAAATATGAACTTTTTCCGAAACTTTGGAAAAAGCATTGACATTAAAATTGTTTTGTATAAAATTGTTCCGTACCAAACAATTATTCAAAGGAGGCTCAAAGTATGATAAAGAAGCTTGCTTCCCATCTGGGCGAATACAGACGCGCCGCTCTCCTGACGCCGATGTTTTCCGCACTGGAAGCAGTCATGGACATCCTGCTGCCCACCATCATGGCGTTCATCATCGACCTTGGCATTGAAAAGGGCGATATGAACGCCATCGTCAAATACGGCCTGCTCACCTTCGCAGTGGCGGCCATCGCCCTGCTGCTGGGCATTCTGGCCGGCAAGTACGCCGCCGAGGCGTCCACCGGCTTTGCCGGCAACCTGCGCGATGCGATGTATGAGAACATCCAGCACTACTCCTTCTCCAACATCGACAAATTCTCCACCGCCGGCCTCGTCACCCGTATGACCACCGACGTGACCAACCTGCAGAACGCCTTCCAGATGATGGAGCGCATGTGTGTGCGCGCCCCGGTCCATCTGGTGTTCGCACTCATCATGGCGTTCAGCATCGGCGGCCCTCTGGCCCTCATCTTCGTGGTAGCCGTCGCCTTCCTGCTGGCCGTGCTGGCAAGCATCATGGTCCCCACCTTCAAAATTTTTGACCGGGTCTTCAAGAACTACGACAACCTGAACGCCTCGGTGCAGGAGAATGTCTCTGCCATCCGCGTGGTCAAGAGCTTCGTCCGCGAGGGCTTCGAGAACGAGAAGTACACCAAAGCCTGCGAGGGTCTGTATCAGCAGTTCGTCAACGCAGAGAGCCGTCTGAGCTTCAATAGCCCCGCCATGCTGACGGCTATTTACGGCTGCAACATTGCCCTGAGCTGGTTCGGCGCAAAGTACATCCTGCACGGCGCGCTGACCACCGGCCAGTTAAATGCTCTGTTCGGCTACATCATGAACATCCTGATGGCTCTGATGATGCTGAGCATGGCTTTCGTCATGATCTCCATGTCCGCCGCTTCCGCAAAGCGTATCGTGGAAGTTCTGGACGAGACGACCGACCTGCCCCCCGCCAAGGCTCCCGTGCAGGAAGTCAAGGACGGCAGCATCCGCTTCGATCACGTCACCTTCAAGTACAAGCACGGCTCCGGCCAGCCTGTCCTGAACGACATCACCTTTGACATCAAGCCCGGCGAGACACTGGGCATCATCGGCGGCACCGGCAGCGCAAAGTCCAGTCTGGTGCAGCTCATCCCCCGCCTGTACGACGCCGAGACCGGCACCGTCAGCGTGGGCGGCGTGGATGTCCGGGATTATAACCTCGACGTCCTCCGCCACGAGGTCTCCATGGTGCTCCAGAAGAACGTCCTGTTCTCCGGCACCATCCTCGACAACCTCCGCTGGGGCAATGAGAACGCCAGCGAGGAAGAGTGCATCCGTGTGGCGAAGCTGGCCTGCGCCGATGAGTTCATCGAGCGCTTCCCGGACAAGTACAACACCTGGATCGAGCAGGGCGGCTCCAACGTGTCCGGCGGCCAGAAACAGCGTCTGACCATCGCCCGCGCCCTGCTGCGCAAGCCGAAGGTCCTCATCCTCGACGACTCCACCAGTGCCGTGGATACCGCCACCGACGCAAAGATCCGGAAGGCGTTCCGTGAGGAGATCCCCGGCACCACCAAGATCATCATTGCACAGCGCATTTCCTCGGTGCAGGATGCCGACCGCATCCTCGTGCTGGACAACGGCCAGATCAACGGCCTTGGCACCCACGAGGAACTGCTGAAGAACAACGCGATCTATCAGGAAGTCTACAACAGCCAGACTCAGGGCGGCGGTGACTTCGACAAGCAGGGAGGTGAGCAGTAATGGCAGAACAGAAAGCAAAAGTCGTCCATGGCCCCGGCCCCCGCGGCATGGGAGGCCCGCGTCCGAAGGTCGAGAATCCGGGCAAGCTGCTCAAGCGCATCATGGCAGAGGTGTTCCAGCACTATCTGCCTCACTGCATCCTCGTGCTCATCTGCATCGTGGTCAGCGCGCTGGCCAATGTGCAGGCAAGCCTGTTCCTGCAGACCCTTATCGACGACTATATCATCCCCATGACTCAGCAGCAGGACCCCAGCTTTGCACCGCTGGCCGGTGCGCTGGTGCGCGTCGGCTGCATCTATGTGGTGGGCATCCTCGCCGCCTGGCTCAACGCCCGCATCATGGTCAACGTCACCCAGGGTACCCTGCGCAACCTGCGCATCCAGCTCTTCACCCACATGGAGAGCCTGCCCATCCGCTACTTTGACACCCATCCCCACGGCGACATCATGTCCGTCTACACCAACGACGTGGATACCCTCCGTCAGATGCTCAGCCAGAGCATCCCGCAGCTGGTGTCCAGCGCCATCACCATCGTTTCCGTCTTTGCCAGCATGTGTATGCTGAGCTGGCAGCTCACCATCGTCACCATGCTGATGGTAGCCCTGATGCTCTTCTGCTCCAAGAAGATCACCCAGCAGAGCGGCAAGTTCTTCATCGCACAGCAGCGCGACCTCGGCAAAGTGAACGGCTACATCGAAGAGATGATGGAAGGCCAGAAGGTCGTCAAGGTCTTCACCCACGAGCAGAAGGCCCTCGAGGGCTTCCGCGAGCTGAACGACAAGCTCAAGGACAGCGCCAAGCAGGCCAACAGCTTCGCTAACATCATGATGCCCGTCAACGCTCAGCTGGGCAATATCAGCTACGCCATCTGCGCTCTGGTGGGTGCAGCCATGGCCGTCACCGGCATGGGCGGCGTCACGCTGGGTACTGTCATGGCGTTCCTGTCCCTGAACAAGAGCTTCAATATGCCCATCAGCCAGGTGTCCATGCAGGCCAACAGCATCATCATGGCACTGGCCGGTGCAGAGCGCATCTTCAAGATGATGGATGAGCCCAGCGAGACCGATGAGGGCTATGTCACCCTCATCAACGCCAAGTACGACAAGGACGACAACCTCGTGGAGGCCAACGAGCGCACCGGCATCTGGGCCTGGAAGCATCCCCACCACGACGGTACCACCACCTACCACAAGCTGGAAGGCGACATCACCTTTACGGACGTCGATTTCGGCTATGTACCGAACAAGACCGTCCTGCACGACATCAACCTCTATGGCCGTCCGGGCCAGAAGATCGCCTTCGTCGGCTCCACCGGCGCCGGCAAGACCACCATCACCAACCTCATCAACCGCTTCTACGACATCCAGGACGGCAAGATCCGGTACGACGGCATCAACATCCACAAGATCAAGAAAGCCGACCTCCGCCGCTCTCTGGGCATCGTGCTGCAGGATACCCACCTGTTCACCGGCACGGTCATGGAGAACATCCGCTATGGCCGTCTGGAGGCCTCCGACGAGGAGTGCATCGCCGCAGCCCGTCTGGCCAACGCCGACGGCTTCATCAAGCGCCTGCCCGAGGGCTACAACACCATGCTGACCGGCGACGGCGCGAACCTGTCGCAGGGCCAGCGTCAGCTGCTGGCCATCGCCCGCGCAGCCGTCGCCGACCCGCCGGTGCTCATCCTCGATGAGGCTACTTCCTCCATCGACACCCGCACCGAGGCTCTGGTGCAGCGCGGCATGGACGGCCTGATGTATGGCCGCACCAGCTTCGTCATCGCCCACCGCCTCTCCACTGTCCGCAACGCAGACTGCATCGTGGTCCTGGAGCAGGGCCGCATCATCGAGCGCGGCAGCCATGACGAGCTGATCGCCAAGAAGGGCAAGTATTACCAGCTCTATACCGGCAATCTGGCCGAGAACTAAGCGTACTACCACAAAAGCCGCCGTGCAGCTTTTCACAGCTGTACAGCGGCTTTTTCTTGTGCTTATTTTATTTAAGGAACCCGGGTTGCGGCTCCCAGCGTCTGCTTCGCTGCCGCTCGCATCCTGCTGGCCGCGGCCCCAACAGCTCCTCCCTGTTTCCGCCACTGGCGGCGGTCGTCGCTGTTGCAAGGCCGGTAAGCACTAACCCCTGGTAAGCAAAACGCCCCGCGGTATTCGCAGTACCGTGGGGCGTTTTGCTGCTCATTGGTGAAAACCTATGAAGCAATATCTTCCTTCATTGCTTTTATTATATGCACTCTCAGCAAAAAAGTCAAGTGCTTCGCATTTTTGTCAGTTCAGATCGTGCTTCTTACAGAACTTCCTGCTCACCCAGTACATCCCGGCCCAGATGGCGAGGGCGAGGATGAGATACACCGGATTTTTCAGCGCGCTGACCAGCGACTGGCCGAAGAGAGCCATCATGGCCACCATAACGGCCTTGCCCGCCAGAAGGGTGAGCAGATAGCGTTTCTCGTCAAAGTCCGAGATGCCGAAGGCCAGATGCAGGAACGACGTGGGCGTGAAGGGCAGGACCGCCAGCATGAAGAGGGTGGCAGTGTCCACATGGCTGACCCACTGCTGGGCCTTTTTCAGCTGTTCGGAGCGAGAGGCCAGCTTCCAGAAAAAGCGTTTGACCACCCGCCGCCAGAACAAAAACACCACCGTGCCGCCTGCGGCCACACCGAGCCAGCTGTAGACGAAGCCAAGAAATCCGCCGTGGGCCGCGATATTGAGGGCCACGATGGCGATGAGGGGCAGCGGCGGAAAAATGGATTCCAGCATCGCCAGCAGGATAGGGACCAACGGCCCCAGCCCTTCAAAGCCCTCTAACAATGCCTCCCAGAATTCCAGCGTACCCAGCTGGTGGAGCCCGTCGATGAGCGTCGTTTCCATCGTGCTCGTACCATCCCTTTCGTTTCTGCCTGATGTTCCTTCTTAGTATATCCAGCATCTATGACCGGGATATGAACAAAATCTGAGCTTTTTTGCCTTATTCTTCCTGTCTCTCCTTACAATACGAAACAGCGTCGTTCTTTCCTGCACGCTATTTTATTCTTCTGCCTCAGAAGATGTGCCGGGCGGCCTCTGCTTCGGCGGCCTGCCGTTCGGCCTTGAGGCGCTGACGCTCCAGATACTGGGCCTTCTGCTTCTTCCAGCGGACCAGGCTTGCATCGTCCGGCATCTGGACGCAGCGGGCGAAGGCCCAGTGCAGGCCGTCCCGGCGCGACATCCGGTATTTCTGGAACACGCCCCGGCCTGCCTCGCCGCCCCGGCCCTTACAGACGGGACACTGGGACAGCGTATACCAGCCGCTGCTCCCTTTTTTCAGCCAGACGTCATCCGGCTGCAGGGCCGTGCCGCAGACCGGGCAGGCCATCGTGCCGATGACGGGGTCCAGCTTCCACATAGACTGGTCCAGATAGCCTTGGAAGACCCTGAAATCCCGGTAGTCGCCCGGCGTGGGGCAAAGGCTCTGGCGCAGGGTGTCCTCCTCGCTGGGGTAAGCGGCCAGTCCGGCCCGCAGGTCGAGCATACGGCAGAGGTCGGCGGTGTAGAGGGTGTCGGACAGAGCGTCGTGGAAGGGGCGTTCCAGCGGGATGCCCATCCGGGTGACGACATTTTCCAGCTTCATCCCCTCGCCTTCCTTGCGGGGGTACTCCCGCAGAAAGAGCTGCTGCAGGTCGTACCAGACCGTCGGGCGGCTCTCGTCGAGATTGCAGAGGAAAAGGTTCTGCTTGAGCACCGGCACGTCATCCATGCCCCACTCGGCGAACTCGGCGTCCGGGCCGCACCACTTCATAAAGCGGCGGAGGCCCTGGATGATGGGTTCGCCCTTGTCGAGGTCCTCCTGCGTCAGACCGGTGACTTTGGCGATGTGGTGCTGCAGGCAGCGGAAGATGCGGGGACGCAGGTGGATGGAGAAGGTATCCAGCACGTTGGCGTCCTCGTCGATCTTGACGGCGCCGATCTCAATGATCTCCCCCCGGAACGTCTGCTGGACGCCGTGATAATTAAAGATAAACGGCTGATAGCCGATGTTCCACTCCAAATCAAATAAAACTAAATTGCGCGGCATTTGCGTCTGGTATCCTTTCAAAAAATGAACTTCTCAATGGCCTCAGCCACGCCGTCGTGGTTGTTGTCGGCGACGGTCACATAGTCCGCCGCCTCCTTGACGGGGGGCTCTGCATTCTGCATGGCCACGCCCACGCCGGCAAAGCGTATCATAGAGCAGTCATTGAGGCCGTCGCCGCAGGCCATGAGGTTGTCGCGGGTCAGCCCCCTGCTTTCCAGCAGACTGCTGAGGCTCACGTCCTTGGCGACCCCCAGCGGCACGGCCTCGATGAAGAAGGGGCTGGACGGGTAGAGGTCGATCTCGCCCGCAAACTGTTTCCGGCCTGCTTCCAGCACCTCGCTGCGGCGGGCGGGGTCGAGGGTAATGAGCATCTTGCAGATGGGATAATCCACATAGGCGGCGAGGTCCTCCACCTTCTGCATGGGCAGCTTGCAGGTAAAGCACTCCTTCAGCGCCCACTTGTCCTCGGGGCTTTCGGTGACGACGCCCTGCTTATTATAGGTAATGATGACCACGCCCTGCTCCCTGGCGAAGGCACAGAGCTGCGGCACATACTTTGCATCCAGCTGCTTGCGGTAGAGCGTCTCGCCGGTGGCGCAGTCGATGATGGCACCGCCGTTATACGAGAGGATGCAGCCGCCCTTTTTATCCAGTCCCAGCTCCTTTGCCAGCGGCATGACGCCTGCCGTGGGACGGCCCGAGGCCAGCACGATGGTCACACCCTTGGCAGCAGCGGCGTCCAGCGCTGCGCGGGTGGCGGGGGTGACGACCTTCTGGTCATTGGTCAGGGTGCCGTCGAGGTCGAGCGCCAGCACACGAATATCTTTCTTTTCCATATCCAGCCTCACTTATTTTTACAGGCCGGAACGTCCCGGCCCTGTCGATTTTATCGCATACCTTTTTATTGTACAATGAATGCACCTCTCAGCGCAAGACTCTTTGTTATATTTCTTCGGTACCTTGGAGTTTGTTTGAAAATACAAACTGTAGTTTGTACCAAAAAACACGTAAAGATAGACATTTCTAACTACTTATCGTAAAATGTTAGCAGATATAAACATCGTCAAAATCCCTTGAATTTTCCAAAAACCGCGTTATAATAACGGCAGAAACACTTATCCCATGCCCTTTGGGGTACATGAGGGAATACGATAAAAAGGAAGGTATACTACTATGTTCGATATGAAGAAGATCGCTCTGTTCGCTGCCGGCACCCTGTTCGGTTCCGCTGGTTTCAAGCTGCTGTCCAGCAGCGATGCCAAGAAGGTCTACACCCAGACCACCGCTGCTGTCCTGCGCATGAAGGACTCCACCATGGAGACCGTCAGCAAGGTCCAGGAGCAGGCCAGTGACATCCTCGAGGATGCAAAGGCCATCAACGAGGCCCGCGCTGCCAAGGCTGAGGCTGAGGTCATCGAGGACGCTGCCGAGGCAGAGACCACCGAGACCAACGAGTAATTTTGCAGTCTCTGAGCCGCCTGCGGGCGGCTCTTTTTATGGTTATTTTTTGTAATACGCAGAGGATATTCTGATATGAAATGTACTATTCTTCATGAGAGCCGCGGCCGTCTGCGGGTACACGTCTGCAATGTGCGGATGACCCTGCACCGGGCCGATGTGCTGGAAGCCTATCTGAACCACCACGACGCTGTGAGCAAGGCCAAGGTCTACGAGCGGACGGGCGATGTGGTGGTGTATTACACCGGTGCCCGCAAGGATGCCGTCGCCGCCCTGAGCACCTACCGTTTCGATGACCCCGAGCTGGACGCACTGGTCACCAGCGCCGACAGCCGCCGCATCAATCAGGAATATCAGGAAAAGATGTATAACCTCCTGGCAGGCCGGGTGCTGCGCGAGCTGTTCCTGCCCGCCCCGCTCAACGCCGCCTACACCGTGTTCCGCTCCATCAAGTTCCTCTGGAAGGGTGTGTGCTGCCTGTGGCGCCGCAAACTGGAAGTCGAAGTGCTGGATGCTTTGAGCATCGGTGTCTCCATCCTGCGGGGCGATTTCGCCACCGCAGGCTCCGTCATGTTCCTGCTCAACGTCGGCTCCCTGCTGGAGGAGTGGACCCGCAAGAAGAGCCTCGACGACCTGGCCCGCAGCATGGCCCTGAATGTCGATAAGGTCTGGGTCCGCGCACAGGGTACCGAAGTGCTCATGCCGCTCACCAAGGTCCATCCCGGCGACGAGATCGTCGTCCGCTCCGGCAACATGATCCCGCTGGACGGCACCGTCATCGAGGGCGAAGCCATGGTCAACCAGGCCGCGCTCACCGGCGAGTCCATGCCGGTGCGCAAGACCATCGGTGCCACCGTCTACGCCGGCACTGTGGTGGAAGAGGGCGAGTGCGTCCTGACCACCAGGACCGAGGGCGGCGCCAACCGCTACGACAAGATCGTGGCCATGATCGAGGAGTCCGAGAAGCTGAAGTCCAGCACCGAGAACCGTGCGCTGGTTCTGGCCGACCGTCTGGTCCCCTGGTGCCTCGGTGCTACCGTCGTCACCTACGCCCTGACCCGGAACGCCACCCGCGCCATCTCCTGCCTGATGGTCGATTTCTCCTGCGCCCTCAAGCTCTCCATGCCGCTGGCCGTTCTTTCTGCCATGCGCGAGTGCGGCGCAAGCCACATCACCGTCAAGGGCGGCAAGTACCTCGAGACCCTGTCCAAAGCCGACACCATCGTCTTCGACAAGACCGGCACCCTGACCCGCGCTACCCCCAAGGTGGTCAAGGTCGTCCCCTTCTCCGGCTGCAGCGAGAGCGAAGTTTTGCAGCTGGCCGCCTGCCTCGAGGAGCACTTCCCCCACTCGATGGCCAATGCCGTCGTCCGGGAGGCCAAAGAGCGCGGCATCTCCCACGAAGAGATGCACTCCGAGGTAGAGTATATCGTAGCCCATGGCATCGCCAGCCGCGTCAGCGGTGAGCGGGTCGTCATCGGCAGCCACCACTTCGTCTTTGAGGACGAGCACTGCACCATCCCCGAGGACGAGCGCGAGAAGTTCGATAACCTCGAGCCGGAGTATTCTCACCTCTATCTGGCCGCTTCGGGCCATCTGGCCGGCGTCATCTGCATCGCCGACCCGCTGCGTCCGGAAGCTTCCCGCGTGCTGCGCGCTCTGCGCGGCCTCGGCATCACCAACACCGTCATGATGACCGGTGACAGCGAGCGCACCGCCGCCGCCATCGCAAAGCAGGTGGGCGTGGACCAGTTCTTCGCCGAAGTCCTGCCCGAGGACAAGGCTGCTTTCGTCCAGAAGGCCAAGAGCGAGGGCCACACCGTCGTGATGATCGGCGACGGCATCAACGACTCCCCCGCCCTCTCTGCCGCTGACGTCGGCATCGCCATCAACTCCGGCGCTGCCATCGCCCGCGAGATCGCAGATGTGACCATCAAGGCCGACAGCCTCGAGGAGCTGGTCGTCCTTAAGACCATCGCCAACTCCCTGCAGCGCCGTGTCAGCGCCAACTACCGCTTTGTGCTGACCTTCAACTCTGCCCTCATCGCGCTGGGGGCAATGGGCATCCTGCAGCCTGCGTCTTCTGCCATGCTGCACAACCTCTCCACCATCGGCATCAGCCTCAAGAGCATGACCAACCTCATCCCCGAGGAAAAGGCTCAGAAGGCTCTGGCGGAAAAGAACTAAAGCAACTGCCGTATCCCCCTGCCCGCACAACACCCCCGCCTGCACAGCCATCGTGCGGACGGGGGTGTTTTTTGTGCAAGCCAAAACCGCCCCGGGCGATGCGGAACGCCCGGGGCGGAGAGGGGATGTTTTATTTGGTCACGGTTCCGTCCTTGTAGGAAGTACGGTCTACAAGGCCATCATAGGGCGCAGGAACGGTCTGGCTATACTCCACACTTTGGAAGTCCTTTACCGGCACGATCGCGTCCTTGAGTCCTTCGCCGTTGATGCGGATGAATGCAGGCATTGCGTCGTCCTCTGACTCATAGTACAGAACGTACTCATAGCTATATACTGTGTTCCGCTCTCCATAATCACTCAGCCAGTCTCCATTAGACCTTTTTCCCACTGACAGTTTGAATGCTTCCGTATAATACATTTTTTCGTTGTAAGCATTCTTTCCTGCCAGAAGCCAATAGCTCTCCGTTCCATCTCTCATCAATATCCAAAGCGGTATATCCACCTCGTCCGGCTGATATTTCGTGCCGCTCCTATCATTATCCGCTTCCTGTGTCTTCGTTACAGAGTTCACAAGGTACCGAATCTGCCCGCTGGCACCCTGTTGAACGCCATACTTTTTAGAGCCAATAAATTTCGCCTTGCCCACTACAATATATTTTTCCGTACCATTGACCTCATAAGTCAATAAAGTCTGTGGCCCTTCTCTTCCCAATACCTTGCCCGTATTGCTCAAGCTCCAACTTTTCGCCGTTCCGGTAACTTTATTGTCGCTGCAAGCAGTCAGCAGTCCTACAGCCAGTGCTGCCGCCAGCAGCCCGGCCGCGATTTTTTTCAGCGTCCTCATAATTTACCCTTCCTGTTCCGCGTTTTTAATTTGCCGTCACCAAATCGTTCAGTTTCGTATATATTGCTCCCGAGCTGCCCCTCGATGTTCTCTTGGCTGTAAATTTTGCCCGCGCAGTTTTTTCACCCGGGAGGTATATCTCAATATACTTAAGGTCTATCTCTGTACTCGACTTGTTCTCTGTCTCGTAGTACAATGCGACCGTTGCATAGTCATATTCAAATATTTCAGTATAGTAGACTTTCTTATTTTTGACGCGGGTAGCCGCCCGGATTTCTTTCGGGCCTTCTTGGGCGAAAGTATTATTGGTGTGGTCATAGCTGCAGCAGCTATACATGACTTCGCCCAGCACTCTTTCCATCGGATCCAGCTTGCCATTTTTCTGATAGGTCTTATTCACACGGTCGATCGAGTAGATCCCGACCGCCACCGTCTGATTATTTTTATCTTTGCCAGTGTTGTCATATTCGTTTACCCTGGCGATGTTCATGACACCCGCCTGATCTGTGCCCACATAATATCTTGTCCCTACTGTTTCAACATAGAGTTTTGCTCCGCTGGATACATTCGTGCATTCATATACGACCGGGGACCCCATCATCCAGCTTTCCATCGTCATGTACGAAGTGACCGATTCCTCATAATCTATCACCGTTCCCTTATCGATCGAGCTCCCGCTGCACCCGCACAGCAGCGCAAGGGACAGTGCCGCCGCCAGCGCACCGGCGGCAAATCTTTTGACCCACTTCATTTTGATTCCTCCTGTATCATCATCCGGCCCCCGCAGGGTACGGGGGCTTTATTTAGCTTAATTATACCCCCCCCCCCTGTCTGCTCTGCAATAGATTTTCGCAAATTCGCAAAATTTTGGCGGATAGCACAGCTTCCGGGCCGGATTTCCGGCATTATGACGAAAAAAGCCGCCGACTGTGTGATGCACAGCCGACGGCTTCCGGTTCTGATATTACGATTTACTCAAGGCCGATCTGCTGGGCGTACTCTTCCAGCAGCTCCCGCTCGAGGAAGGGGGTCTTGACGCCCTCGCGGTCACGGTAAGTCTCATGGCCCTTGCCGATGACGGCGATGAGGTCGCCTTCCTGTGCGTGGTCCACAGCATAATGCAGGGCGTCGAGGCGGTCGGGGATCTCCACGAACTTTGCGTCCGGGTTGCCCTTGTTCATGCCCACGCGGATGTCGGCGAGGATGTCTTCCACCTTCTCAAAGCGGTTGTTGTCCTCCGTGAGGATGGAGAAATCGGCCATCTTGGCACAGATCTCGCCCATGCCGTAGCGGCGCAGCTTGGAGCGGTTGCCGCCGCAGCCGAACACCACCACGAGGCGGTGGGGGTCGTAGGCCCGCAGAGTCGTGAGCAGGCTCTCGGTGGAGACTTCGTTGTGGGCGTAGTCCAGCAGGATGGTGAACTTCCTGCTGATGGGGACCAGCTCCACGCGGCCCTTGACCACACAGCGGCCCAAACCTTCGTGAATGGCCTCATCGGGCAGACCCAGCACCTTGCCCACTGCGAGAGCGGCCAGCGCATTGTAGACACTGAACTCGCCGGGCATATTCACCTTGACGTCCATATCGTCCTTGCCGGAGACATGGAACTGGACGCCGAGGAAGTCATGGGTGCGGAGCAGCTGGTAAGTACCGGCGCGGTAGTCGGCCTTCTCGCTGCAGCCGTAGGTCACCAGCTTGCAGGTGTGGCCTTCCAGCAGGGCCTCAGTGTTCTCGTCGTCGATGTTCACGACGCCGGTGGTGCAGCGCTTGAAAAGCTGACCCTTCCAGCTGCGGTATTCTTCAAAGGTCTTGTGCTCGCCGGGGCCGATGTGGTCGGGCGAGAGGTTGGTGAAGACACCGATGTCGTAATGGATGCCCGCCACGCGGTCCATCATGAGGCCCTGACTGGACACCTCCATCAGCGCCGTATCGCAGCCGGCGTCCAGAAACTCCCGGAAAGTCTTCTGCAGCTCATAGCTCTCAGGGGTGGTGTTGGCCGTCTCCTGATGGTGGCCGAGGAAGTAGATGCCGTTGGTGCCGATCATGCCCACCTTGCGGCCTGCGGCTTCCAGCACGCTCTTTATCATGTGGGTGGTGGTGGTCTTGCCCTTGGTGCCGGTGACGCCGATCATGGTCATCCGGCGGGAGGGGTTGCCGAACAGGTTGCCGCTCATGAGCGCCAGCGCATAGCGGCTGCTCTCCACCTTCAGCACGGCAGCGCCGGGGACGGTGGAAAGGTCGATGTCGTGCTGGACCACCAGCGCCGTCACGCCGTCGGCCACGCACTGGGCGGCGTAGTCGTGGCTGTCCCGCTGGGTACCCACGATGCAGACGAAAAGCCGGCCCGGGGCCGCCTTGCGGCTGTCGTAGATGATGTCCTCGATGTCAAGTTCAAGGCTGCCCTGCACCAGCGTATAGGACACGCCCTCCAACAGTTGTTCCAGTTTCATCGTTCAAATGCTCCTTATTGCTGTTCTGCCGCTGCGGCAGTGGGGTCTTCGGCGGGCGCGGCTTCCGCGCCCTCGGTATCGAGTTCGGTGCCGGGGGCTTCCTCCGGCTGGCTCTCGGCTTCTGCCTCCGCCGGGGCGGCAGGCTCTTCCGGGGCCGTCCAGCCCGAGGGCAGGGTCGGCTCACCCTGTGCAAAGCGGAATTTGCGGCTGGAAGAGGCGCTCAGGTGGCTCAGATCCAGCATACCGGTGTCGGTGGGCGAGCAGCCCTTGCCGTCCTCGTTGAGCAGGACATACTTTGCCAGCCGGAGTTTGTAGTCCAGCTCATTCAGGGTACCCAGAAGCACGCTGATGCGGCCCTGATACAAAAACGCCATCTGCTCCGGGTCCTCGAACTCGATGCGGGTGACATCCGCCCCCAGCTCACTGCTGTCCAGTGCGGTCAGCAGAGTGTTCAGGGACTCGAGCCGCTTATCCGTGGGCGGTCCGGCCTCGCTGGATGCGGCGCTGTCAGACGCCGCGCTGCCCGAAGACGGGCCGGACGGTCCTGTCTCAAATTCCAGCTGTGTACCCGGCGTCGTGGATACCGGCTCGCCGCCGCAGAGGATGATAAGGTCCGGCTGGGCCGAATCCTGATCCAGTATCTTCAGCCCCGCAGAAAGGCTCAGCCAGCCGCCGGACGTCTGCATGGCGTAGACGGCAGTGGCCGCGTTGGTCCGCACCACTACGGTGTTAGGGTAATCCCGCTCCACCTGGATATTTTCCAGCAGCGGGAACTGCTTTTCCAGCGCAGCGGCCTTTTCGGCGGGGTCGAAGCTGAAGATGTTCTCTTCCGCGTGGACGCCCAGCGCCTGCAGGATCTCAGCGCTGGAATAGCCGCCCACCTCCTGCACCACCTCTCCATCGACCGCCACTTCTAAGGTGTTTATCTTGAAGAGCATGGTCACGGTGAGGTAGACGCCCACCCCGATGACGCAGAGCAGCAGCGCCAGCGCCGTCAGGCGGCGGATGGCCCTGCGGCGGCGGACAGCGGCCCGGGTCAGACGGCGCTTCTTTCTGCCCTCTCGCCGGGCCGGGCTGCGGAGGTTCGCCTCCGTGGGGCGGTAGCGCCCGCCGCTCTGGGGCCTCCGGGCGCTCTGGACATTCTGGGGCCGCTGGCCATTGCGGGGGCGGCTCCCATTTGTGGGGTAGGCAGTCGTGTTCTGGCGGGGCCGCTGGCTTCTCTGCTGGCCCTGACGGCGGCTCTGGCTCTGGTTATTGGGCCGTCGCGCCGTCTGCTGGGGAAACTGGATGCTGTTGTCCGCATATCCCGAGCTGTGATTTTCGAACGTCACATTGCCGCCCGAGAAGTCCAGCGTCTGCTCCTGATAGCCCTGCGTCCGGCGGCGGTCCTGATTCGAGGGACGCCGGTCCTGCGTCCAGTCGTAGGCTTTGCGGGGCTTTCCCTGCCGCCGGGCGCTGTTCTGCTGGATCGAACTGCTGGGGCGTCGGCTCTTGTTCCGATCCTGCTGCATGGTGCGGCGTCGCCTCCTTTCCGTCTGATTATTTTATCACAAGAGTGCTGCCGAATCAATCACGGCGTCTTGACCAGTTTCATCAGGGCGTCGGCGATGCGGTCGAGGCTGTCGTCCACCGAGAGGGTGCGGGCGTTCCTGCCCATGGCAGCCAGCTTGCCCGGCTCGGCCAGCAGGCCGGAGACGGTCGAGACCAGCTTCTCGCCGGTCAGATCCTTTTCCTCGATGACCACAGCCGCACCGGCCTTCTGCAGCTCCATGGCGTTGTAATACTGGTGGTTCTCCGCCACATTGGGGCTGGGGATGAGGATGGCGGCGCGGCCCTCGGCTTCCAGTTCGGCCAGCGTCAGCGCACCGGCACGGCTGATGACGAGGTCGGCAGCGGCCAGCAGCTCGGGCATATTGTTGATATATTCCTTCACCACGAGGCTCTCGCCGGGAGCAAAGCCTTTTTCCTTTTCGAGATTTTGAAACAGCTCCACGCCGTACTGTCCGGTGGCGTGGATGTGGAGCACAGGCTTGTGCTCTTTCTGTTCCCATGCGCAGAGGTCGGCCACCACCTCGTTGACACGGCGGGCGCCGAGGCTTCCGCCGAAGGAGAGGATGACGGTGCGGTCACCGGCACCCAGCTGGGCGCGGATGGCGTCCCGCTCCCCTGCCTTCTCGAACACTTCAGGCCGCACCGGGTTGCCCACGACCTGCGTCTTTTCAGGCGCACCCAGCTTTTCCACAGCGGCAGGCACGGCGGCGAACACGATGTCCACGTCCGGGGCCAGCAGCTTGTTGGTCACGCCGGGGAAAGCGTTCTGCTCGTGGATGGCGGTCTTGATGCCCTTCTTGGCGGCACAGCGCACCACCGGGCCGGAGACGTAGCCGCCGCAGCCGATGACGAGGTCAGGCTGTACTTCCTTCATCATGGCCCGGGCTTTCGGGCCGGAGAGGGCCAGATTCCAGAGGGTGATGATGTTCCGCTTGATGTTGTTCAGGGAGAGCCTGCGCTGGAAACCGGTGATCTCGATGTGGTGGAAGGGGTAGCCCGCCTGGGTCACGAGACGGTATTCCATCCCCTCCTTCCGGCCTGCAAAGTGTATCTCGGCGGACGGGTCGGCCTTTTTGATGGCTCCCGCGATGGCCAGAGCCGGGTTGATATGTCCGGCAGTGCCGCCGGCTGCGATCAGTACACGCATGGTGATTTCCTCCTTATCTGGATGTGCTCAATATCCCATGTTGGGGTCGAGCCGGATGGTGTTGTCGGACTTTTCTTTTTCCCGCTGTTCCCGCTGGGCGCGGAGATTCTCCCGTTCAAGGCGGGCGCGCTCGCCGCCCCGGCCGATGTTTATCATCACGCCCATCTCGGCCAGCAGCAGGATGAGGCTGGTGCCGCCGGAGGAGAAGAAGGGCAGCGAGATGCCGGTGTTGGGCAGGGTGTTGGTGACGACCGCGATGTTGCAGAACACCTGCCACGCAATTTGGGCCATGATGCCGATGCCCACCAGTGTGCAGTAGCGGTTCTCGGCGTGGAAGGCCAGCCACAGCCCCTGCACGAGGAAGAGCACGAAGAGCAGGATGACGATGACGGCACCCACGAAGCCCAGCTCCTCGCACACGACGCTGTGCTCGCTCAGATCGATAAAGCCAAAACAGTACGGGGCACATACAGCTCTTGCCGGGTGGATCAGGAAGAATACATTCGCTGGTACGACCGGGAAGACCATGCCCATTTCGATGTCTGCGCCGACGATCATTGTCAACGTTATCAAGGGATCAGTAAAGCCTATACCCCTGCTGTCCGGGAAGCGCTGGAAGCTACCCGGGGAGAAGTACTTACCTACGAAGGAACCATTTGTGACGCCCGTTTTTCAAAATGCTGCGGAGGAGCCACCGAACGCTTCGACAATACCTGGGAACCGGTAGTACATCCTTATCTGGATAAGATCACAGACGCACCCGAAGATTTGGAAACCGGAGACTTACGGGATGAACAGACAGCCCGGAAGTGGATCCTTTCTTTCCCGCCTGCTTTCTGCCATACAACCGACCGGCAAATATTGTCACAGGTATTGAACGACTATGACCAGGAAACCCAGCATTTTTTCCGTTGGCAAGTCAGCTATCCGGCCGAACAATTATCGGAATTGGTCTATCGGAAAATCGGTATCGATTTCGGTACGATCCGGGATATTCAGCCCATCGAGCGAGGTGTATCGGGCAGATTGATCCGTGTAAAAATCACCGGAGACAAAAAGACGCTGGTCATAGGTAAAGAATTGATCATCCGGAAAGCTTTCTCAGAATCCCATCTATATAGTTCGGCATTTATCGTCGAAAAGCAGGATGGAATATTCACTTTCCACGGTGCAGGCTGGGGGCATGGAGTCGGGCTTTGTCAGATAGGAGCCGCAGTGATGGGAGCCCGGGGCTATAATTATAAGGCCATTTTACAACATTATTTCAAAGGGTGTGAGTTAATAAAAATGTATGAATAAGAAAACAGAAAACAAAGCGGTTTCTCCCTGGCAATGGGTGCCTTCTCTATACTTTGCCCAAGGTATTCCCTACGTCGTCGTCATGAGCGTTGCAGTCATTCTATTCAAACGCATGGGCATGTCGAATACCGATATCGCCCTTTATACCAGTGGTTTGAATCTTCCCTGGGTGATAAAGCCATTGTGGAGCCCTTTGGTCGATCTGCTGAAAACCAAACGCTGGTGGATCGTGGTTATGCAAATCCTGGTCGGTGCAGGATTGGCAGGAATCGCCTTGACGATCCAAGGCCCCCTGGCTTTCCGGTATTGCCTGGCTTTCATGTGGTTGCTGGCATTCAGTTCGGCCACCCACGATATTGCTGCCGACGGATTTTATATGTTAGGGTTAAATGAAAAAAAACAAGCTTATTTCGTCGGTATCCGCAATACTTTTTATCGTTTTGCGGTTATTTTCGGCCAGGGTATACTGGTAATGTTCGCCGGCTGGCTCGAACAACGCTACGCCAGGGAGATGCCGGAAACCGCAGCCATCCCCCAAGCCTGGTCGCTGACTTTTTATTAAGGTAAATACAAAGAACGGGAACATCGTGGTTGGCACGGAGGCTTTGCAGATGTCTCT
>ENA-USYP01001431-USYP01001431.1-human-gut-metagenome-genome-assembly--contig:-NODE-1431-length-18265-cov-11.305036_pt1 | contig 18265 bp, 14 predicted proteins | sample MGYA00250065_ERZ773512 | MGnify/ENA primary metagenome ERZ773512 (study PRJEB29103, sample SAMN06112003) | human gut metagenome | biome: human gut; feature: ankylosing spondylitis patient; material... | reverse complement strand
CTGAGAATGTGATTTATATTGGAATCCGATGTTAAGTGAAAGACTGGTGGGAAGAACGAGAATATTATTAAAAAAAGTGGATTGTATTCTGCAAATATTGTTCTCATCGTATTCCATCTCCTTATTATTCAATCAATCATTAATTGTAAAAATTAAGAAGCATTTCAATCAGTTCACCATGTCAGTTTTATTTTGTGTTATACTGTTTTATAGATTTTTCTTGCCCTTGTATTTTCCCTTATCAGAGTTCGTAAACTTATATGGGAAGATATAACACAAGGAAAACAATAAGGGAAAGCTCACCTGCGGCAAATCCAGTGTTTTCAAGGGATTGCGGAGAATTTGATAACAAAATATAACAGTTATTAAATTTCTTAAAACAGGTGAAATCTCAATCGGAATTTGACGAAGGAGGTTGATTGTATGAAAAAGTTGATAGCATTAGTTTTAGCAGTGGTTTGTGTGCTTGGCTTGGTTGGGTGCAACAACAAGACAGTCAATATTGATTTGCCTTTTGAGGTAGGTGATGTTGAAAATATAGAAATGTATCACTTTGTTGGAGCACCTGTGTCAGCAGAAAAGAAGGTCATTGTTGCCGAAGAAACCATAAAGAACTTGTATGATATGTTTGAGGGGCTATCCTTGGAACTCAAAGAAGTAGAGGAAACCGCTGGAGCAGAGATAACCAGTTTCAGATTTAATCTTTCTGATGGAACAAGTTATGAACTGATTTATGGTTGCTATGGAGTAAAGACAGGCAATCTGAAATCTTCCACAGATAATTTTGAATACTTTACAAGTGCAGATATTAGCTCTTATTGGAGCAACACTGATTTAGAGGCAGTTCCCGTTGAAGAAAGCGAGTTGCCAAACTAAGCAGAACAATTCCAATTTGTCAATTACATGAGATATTGAAAGAGCCAGTCCATTCAAGGTGCTGGCTCTTTCAAAATTCCAATCTAATAAATTGCACGACAACTTAGAGTAAAAATGAATACTCATTAGCCAGAAATGAATAGAAAATGAATAAAAAGTGGTGTTTCGTATAATTATGAGTTAATATGCATCAGACACACTTTTGTAAAAAGGGAGTTACAATATTTCCCTGAAATGATGTCGGGGCCAAAAGCCCCCGACTTTGATGCCTACGGATTGTTCCGTGCTACGCACTCCCACGTCTCCGCTCCGCTTCGGTCCGTGCTAGACATGTGCCACTGGCACATAGCACCCGCCCCGATATGAGCAAGCTCATATGGGATTAGACCTTTTGACCCTGGTATCATAAAATATGACAATAACCCAGTAGTCACGACAGCAGGTAAGAATAAACAGGCCGTAAGCAGACGTCGGTATCATAGCGTCCTAAGGGACACATTGCGCAAGTACTTTTCACGCTTATGTACCGCTACGCTCTGCGACATGAGCGCATCGTACTAAAGTATGAGCGTGCCGCGTTTCTTACCTGCTGTCGTGACTACGGAGACGCAAAAGCGGCTCCTGGCCCCAATGGAGGCTACGGACTAATTGTATAAATCATACCATCTTCTCTCCTCTAGCACAATTCCAAAAAAAATATAAAATAATTGTTGACATTCCTAGCGGAATAGTATAGCATAAATTCATAACATCCCTATCAGATAAGTAGGAAATGGAAAGCGAACACAATTTTCAAGTATAAGGAGGATTTCATTATGAGTAAGATTTACACATCCGCAACCCAGCTGATCGGACATACACCCCTTTTAAAAGTAAACAATTACTTGAAAGACCAGAACATCGAAGGTGTAGAACTTCTGGCAAAGCTGGAGTATTTCAATCCTGCAGGAAGCGTTAAGGACAGAATCGCACTGGCAATGATCGAGGATGCTGAGAAGAAGGGCATCTTAAAGGAAGGCTCCACCATCATCGAGCCCACCTCCGGCAACACCGGTATCGGTCTGGCAAGTGTAGCTGCTGCCAAGGGCTACCGGACCATTTTAACCCTTCCCGAGACCATGAGTGTAGAACGTCGTAACCTCCTGAAAGCTTATGGCGCAGAACTGGTACTGACCGAAGGTGCCAAAGGCATGAAGGGTGCCATTGCCAAGGCAGAAGAGCTGGAGAAATCCATCCCGGGAGCCGTGATCCTCGGACAGTTTGATAACCCCGCGAACCCCGCTGCACATGCAGCTACCACCGGTCCCGAGATCTGGGAAGACACCGATGGCAAGGTAGACATCTTCGTAGCAGGCGTAGGTACCGGCGGAACCGTGACCGGTATCGGCACATATTTAAAATCCAAGAACCCCAATGTGAAGGTCGTAGCAGTAGAACCTGCGGATTCTCCCGTACTTTCCGGCGGACAGCCCGGACCCCACAAGCTGCAGGGTATCGGTGCCGGATTTGTTCCTTCCGTTCTGAACACCGGTATTTACGATGAAATCTTTACCGTTACCACAGACCAGGCATTTACCACTGGACGCCTGATCGCTCATAAGGAAGGTATCCTGGTAGGAATTACCTCCGGTGCGGCACTGTATGCCGCAGCACAGATCGCAAAGCGTCCCGAAAATGCCGGCAAGACCATCGTGGCACTGCTTCCCGATTCCGGTGATAGATACCTGTCCACCCCGATGTTTGCAGAAGCCTAAGGCATGTCCTAAGAACTTTACAGACTTGCATTCTTGTGTTAGAATGTATGGCATGGTACTAGGAATTCAAGGAATTCGCGCTTTTCTCCCCTTAAAAGCACGAACCTGGAATGGAGGAACTTATGGAACCGATCATTCAGATCAAGAATGTAACAAAAACTTTTATAGGTAAGGATAATCAGGTAGAGGCCCTGAAAGGCATCAGCCTGGATATCAACAAGGGAGATATCTATGGCATCATCGGTATGAGTGGTGCCGGAAAGTCTACCCTAGTGCGTTGCCTGAACTACCTGGAGAAGCCCACCACGGGAACCGTAATCGTAGAAGATCAGGATCTTTCGACACTGAGCGAGGCAGAACTTCGTAAGGTTCGTACAGGCATTGCGATGATCTTTCAGCATTTTAATCTGCTCATGCAGAGAAGTGTTCTCGACAATGTGTGCTTCCCCATGGAGATCGTGGGTGTGAAAAAACAGGAAGCCAGAAAGCGTGCCATGGAGCTGCTTGAGATCGTAGGACTGAAGGAAAAGGCAGACGCTTATCCTTCCCAGCTCTCCGGTGGACAGAAGCAGCGTGTGGCTATCGCAAGAGCATTGGCCAACACTCCGAAGATCCTGCTGTGTGACGAGGCCACCAGTGCACTGGATCCCACCACGACCAAGGAGATCCTGAAATTATTACAGGATATCAACAAACAGTATGGAATCACCATTGTGATCATTACCCATGAGATGGCAGTAGTACAGGAGATCTGTTCTCATGTAGCCATCATTGACGCCGGACAGCTGGCAGAGCACGGCACTGTGGAAGAGGTATTTTCCAGACCCCAGTCTCAGGCAGCCAGAAAACTGGTATTTATGGTAGATCCCAAGGCAAAGGAAATGTCCGGAAAACGCTGCATCCGCATTGTTTTCACCGAGAACTCATCTTTCGAGCCTGTGATTGCAAATATGGTGCTGGAGTGCAAGGCTCCCGTCAACATCCTGTTAGCGGATACCAAGGACATCGGCGGTATCGCCCATGGACAGATGATCCTGCAGCTGCCGGAGGATGAACTGGCAGCGAACAAGATGATCCATTATTTACAGGAGAGAAAACTGGAAGTGGAGGAGCTGAAAGACTATGTGGGATAATGCAACGATTATGATGCTGGTGGAAGGCACCTTTGTTACTTTATACATGACTCTTCTTTCCACATTTATGGGTTATGTACTGGGACTTCCCATGGGAATCGCCCTGGTGATCACTGCACCGAAGGGATTACGTCCCAACAAGATCATTTACAAGATCCTGGATGTGATCGTCAATATTGTACGAAGCATTCCGTTCCTGATTTTGCTGATTCTGGTCATTCCTCTGACCCGTATTATCGTAGGGCAGAGCTACGGACCGACAGCTACCATTGTTCCGCTGACACTGGCGGCAGCACCTTTCATCGCCAGAATGGTGGAATCTTCCCTGTTGGAGGTAGATCCCGGTGTTATTGAGGCAGCCCAGAGCATGGGAGCCAACATCTGGACCATCATCTGGAAAGTAATGCTGGCAGAGTCCAGAACCTCACTGTTAGTCAATGGAACCATTGCACTGGGAACCATCCTGGGCTATTCCGCTATGGCAGGTGCCGTAGGCGGTGGTGGACTTGGTGATATTGCCATTCGTTATGGCTACTATCGTTACCAGACCGACATTATGCTGGTGACCGTAGTGTTGCTGGTACTTCTGGTACAGTTACTGCAGTATATCGGAATGACGATTTCCAAGAAGCTGGACAAGAGAACCAGATAAGATGGTTCGATAAAAGGTTGAGACAGGTGCAGATCACCTGATTCAATAAAGTTAATGTTATTAACGAAAGATTTAGGAGGAGAAATGTTATGAAAAAGAAAGTAATCGCTTGGATCGCAGTTGCAGCATTGTCCGTGAGCGCACTGACCGGCTGCGGCAGCAAGGGAACAGATGACAAGACCATTAAGGTAGCTGCAACCGCAGTACCCCATGCTGAGATCCTGGAGCAGGCAAAGCCGCTGTTAGCAGAGCAGGGCTATACTCTGGAGGTTCAGGTATTCGATGACTATGTACAGCCCAACGAAGTAGTAGAGTCCGGTGAATTCGATGCCAACTACTTCCAGCACATTCCTTATCTGGAGAGCTTCAACGAGGAGAAGGGTACTCACCTGGTAAATGCCGGCGGTATCCACTATGAACCTTTCGGACTGTATCCCGGAACCGAGACCAGCCTGGACAACATTGACAATGCAACCATCGCAGTACCCAACGATACTACCAATGAGGCACGTGCTCTGTTACTGTTACAGGATAATGGTTACATCACTCTGAAGGATGGTGTAGGTCTGACCGCTACTACCAAGGATATCGTAGAGAATCCTCACAACATCACCTTCGTAGAGCTGGAGGCAGCACAGGTTCCAAGAACCCTTCCCGAGGTATCCTTCGGTGTCCTGAATGGTAACTACGCTATGGAAGCAGGCCTGACTGTTGCAGATGATGCTCTGTTATTCGAGAGTGCTGATTCTGAGGCAGCAGCTACTTATGTAAACGTTATCGCTGTAAAGGAAGGCAACGAGAATCTGCCTAAGATCAAGGCACTGGTAGATACTCTGAAGTCTGATGAGATCAAGCAGTATATCAATGACAATTATAATGGTGGCGTTATCCCTTACAAGTAAGATGAAGCGACAGTAAAGTAATGCGAAATCCGGAGAGCATTCCATCGAGTAGCATTCATGGGTGCTCTCCTGATTTTTCTGTTGTTTCCACAAATCCTATATGAACTCTGGGAAAAGAGAAAAGAAGATAGAATCTGTGGAAACCGTGGAAAATTTGGAGCAGTTCAGAATCGCTTTGGTATAAGCCGGCGGACATTAAAAGTGAAACAGAGCAGGAAGATGCTCGGAAATGAGGATAGGATGAAAATTTCAACCAAAGGAAGATATGCAGTACGTGTCATGCTGGATCTGGCATTGAACAACAACGGAGAGTGTATCAAGGTAAAAGAAATTGCTGCCAGACAGGGGATTTCCGAAAAGTATCTGGAGCAGATCATTGCTGTTTTGAACAAGGCAGGTTATGTAAAAAGCGTCCGTGGTGCCCAGGGCGGTTATCGTATTGCCAAGGATCCGGCAGATTTTACTGTAGGAATGATCTTACGACTGACGGAAGGCTCACTGGCTCCGGTGGCATGTCTGGAGGAAGGCGCTGATATCTGCGAACGATGTGATACCTGTGAGACTCTGGAGGTATGGCAGGAATTGTATGATGCAGTGAACAAGGTAGTGGACGGAGTCACCATTGCGGATCTGGTGGAACGACGGAACAAGCGCCTGGAGAATCTGGATTACTCCATATAAAGATAGGAATAATAGAAGACAATAACGCAGCCCGACAGGAGATCCTGCCGGGCTGTTTTTTGGGTTTGCAGAGAATGAAAGGGGGTCATTCCTGCAGAAAATGTTAACTGGGGGAATGAATGGTTAACAACTCAAGTATATCGAGAGAACTGCCCATTGTCAACGAATGTTGTATGTTGGTTGACAAACTTTCATCGACAAATATCGCGTAATTCGGATTTTCCATACATATAGTAATAAAAACTACATAAAACAACATAAAACACCACGAAATGAAATATAATAACAAAAACTCATTGCTTTTTACTCCACAACGTGGTAAGCTAAACTCTGCAAACAAGTAGAAAGGTGTATGCGAGAATGAGCGAAGCATTTCATATTATATCAGACGGTTCCTGTGATCTTCCCATGGAGCTGACCAAAGAAAAAGACATTACGGTAGTTCCCTTTTATGTATCTTTTGAAGAGGGGAAATACCAGAAGGAAATGATAGAGATCGGTGTCCGTGAGTTCTATCAGGAAATGGTGGATCACCCGGATGTATATCCGAAGTCTTCCATGCCTTCCGTGCAGGATTATGTAGATGCATTTCTTCCTTTTGTCAAGGCGGGAACTCCCATTATCTGCATCTGTATCACCACCAAGTTCAGCGGCTCCATGCAGTCTGCTCTGAATGCAAAAGCGATCCTGGAAGAGGAATATTCCAATGCACAGATTTATGTCTGCGACTCTACTGTGAATACCGTATTGCAGGGCATCTATGTATTGGAAGCGGTACGCCTTAGAGATGCGGGGAAGAGTTACCAGGAGAGTATCGATCGCCTGAATGAGATCAAGAGCTCCGGCAGAATCTTTTTCACCGTAGGAAATATGGAATATTTAAAGCACGGCGGGCGTATCGGCAAAGTAGCCAGCGTGGCCGGCAGCCTGCTTGGCATCAAGCCCATCATTACCTTAAAAGAGGGAGAAATCTTCCCCTCCGGTATCGGCAGAAGCCGTCGCAAGACGGTAGATAAAAATATCGATCTGCTGTTAGCATATTTTGCAGAGGAAAAGGCAGATATTGCCAATTACAGCGTCTGCGTGGGATATGGCTACGATTATGAAGAAGCCGTAGAGTTCCGCGACAGACTGGCAGGCAGACTGAAAGAAAAGGGATACGACATCGACACCATTCCCATCATCCAGATCGGTGCCACCATTGGCGTACACACCGGACCTTATCCGTTGGGAATCGGTGTCGTGAAGAGAGCTATTTAAAATTTATTTCACCCTGGCAGGCATTTAATAATTCCTGCACATTTTCAAAAGCATAGTCCGGCAGATATTGGGTATTCGGCTCCCCCTCGGGAGTCAGAATATCCTTTTTTTGTGCCTCGCCGGTGAAGAGAACACAGGTGTCCACACCACCGTTGATGCCGCAGGCAATATCGGTGTACAGACGATCGCCAACCACCAGAGTCTCCTCGGGAGTGAAGCCGGAGACTTCAAGGCAAAGCTTTACGACCTCTTTGCTGGGCTTGCCCAGATAGATGGGCTGTTTGTCTGTGGTGGCGGTGATCATGTCGCAGATGGCACCGCAATCGGGGATAAAGCCGAAGTCGATGGGGCAGCGCAGATCCGGGTTGGTGCCGTAGAAAGGAACATCCTGGGTGAATAAAATCTTGCAGACTTCGGTAAGCTTTGCATAATTTAATTCACTGTCATAGGCAACGACCACGCAGTCAATGCTGTCCTCGCAGACCTCGGTTACCCAGAGGCCATTCTTTCGCAGTTCCGCCACAAAGGAAGCGGTTCCCAGAACGAAGATTTTCTTGTCTGCATAATTCTCCTTCAAAAAACGCAGCGTCATATAGCCAGAGGTGATGAACTGATCCTCCGTGTTGTCCAGGTGAAATGCATCGTGGAATTTTTTCACATAGTCCAGTCCGCTTTTTGTGGAATTGTTGGTAATGTAATAAGCCCTGCCGCCGATGGCCTGAATGTAGCGGAAAAGATCCGCACTTCCCTCATACAAGGTATCGCCTACGGCAATGGTGCCGTCGATATCGAACAGGAAAAGCTTTTTATCTTTCAGACGAGCCAGCTTTGCGGCATCGCTGTAAATGTGCTTCGGGTCAAAAGTATCCATAATTATCCTCATTTCTAAGCATCAAACGCTCAGGTTCATGTTAGCAACGAATATCCCCACTGTCAAGGAAAAGACAGCTTCTGGAGGGAAACGTGAGTGGAATTGCGGAGGCATTTATGGTATGATAGGCATAGGCATGAGCTGTGTTGCCTGGGGCTCTTATGGAATTCGACGGATTGCATACAAGATTGCGTAAGGGACATGGGAAACAGGATGAAGCGATTTAACGACTACAATTAAAAAGGACAACATTACGGTTATGGACGAAAAGAAAGATAAAGGTTTACAGGGAAATGAGAAAATAGAGGAGGCAATTCTGGCATTACAGCAGGAGCCGACAGAAAAACTTCTGGCGCATGCCCTGACGGTGGTGCGCAGACGTATGCGGGAGCAGGGACAGCTTATCGTGGCGGTGGAACCGCCCTCAGCAGATGTGCAGGAAGCGGTGACACAGGCCGCCGGAACTGCCATGCGCCTGCAGGCGGTGCAGACCTCCGATGGGAAAAAATGGTGGTCGGCCTTCACCGGATTTGAGGAAGAATTAAAGGGAAGCGGCAGCGTAATGTCCACTTTTCTCACAGATATGGAGCAGCTGTTCCGCATGACGTTGACTGCCGATGGTATCGAGGGTGTGATCCTGAATCCCTGGAACCGGACGTTGATGTTGGACAAGCGGTTCCTGCATATTATTCTCGGAGAATAGCAAAAGAGGGAGAAGCGGAGCATGACAGAGAGCTATGAACTGCCCGTGCTTTTTACGGACGATGAATGCAAGGCTTATGCCGCATGGGGCATGAAAAAAGAAAAAGTACTGATGCCGTTTGCCCTGATCACTATACTGATCTATATGGTAGCAACCGTGCTGGTAGTGATGAAGGTCTGGGGTGTGCGGGAGAGTGACCATCTGCTGTTCCAGATGCTGTTGTGGGGTGACTGGATTCCGGAACTGACGGGAGCGCTGGCGTTTTTCATGACGATCCTGTTGCTGGGACCGTTGAACTTTATACTGGATAAATTATGGAAAAAACCGGCAGAGCCCATGTGGCTGTGTGTAGTACCGGAGGGTGGAACTGTGAAGGTCACTGCCGTGAGAGGTCTGGAAGGTAATCCCCGGACGCCGGCAGAGATCTATCTACTGACGGAACTGGAAACCTTTTTAAACCCGGCGGACAACACGATCTGCTATCAGAAGAAATGGTATCGGATCGGGGAAAATACCATAGAAAATATTTATCCGCCGGAAAAACAGCATCCATGGATGGATCACCCGGAAAATAAAGCCAGCGGCATCATCGATGTACAGAGACTTATGGAGATCCTGAAAGGGTACGAAGCGTCTCTGAAGGCTGCCCGGAAGGAATGTGAATGGATGGAAAAGCACGGCGGATAGAACGAATAGATGACAGAAAAGCGGATAAAAATTATGACCGGGATAAGATGGCATAAGACAAATCAGGAAAGAGGTAGGGAAAATATGAAACTGATCTCATGGAATGTGAACGGGCTGAGAGCCTGCATGCAGAAGGGATTTCTGGATTTCTTTCAGGAAACGGATGCAGATATTTTCTGCTTACAGGAGACAAAATTGCAGGAGGGACAGATCGCACTGGATCTGCCCGGATATCATCAGTATTGGAATTACGCAGAGAAAAAGGGCTATTCCGGCACTGCAATTTTTACAAAGGAAGAGCCCATACAGGTGACTTACGGCATCGGCGTGGAGGAACACGACCATGAGGGCCGGGTGATCACTGCAGAGTATTCGGAGTTCTATTTTGTGACAGTCTATGTACCGAATGCCCAGAGAGAGCTGACGAGACTGGAATACCGCATGCAGTGGGAAGCGGATTTCCTGGCGTATCTTAAGAAGCTGGAAGAGAAAAAGCCGGTGATCTATGCGGGAGACCTGAACGTGGCGCATCAGGAAATCGACCTGAAAAATGCGAAGACCAACCGTGGCAATGCGGGCTTCACTGATGAAGAGAGAGCCTGCTTTTCGAAGGTACTGGAGAACGGATTTATCGATACGTTCCGCTATTTTTATCCGGACCTGACCGGGGTGTATTCCTGGTGGTCTTATATGTTCCAGGCGAGAGCAAAAAATGCCGGATGGAGAATTGATTATTTCGTGGTATCGGAGTGTCTGAAAGACCGGCTGGCGGATGCGAAGATCCACACGGAAATTTTGGGATCGGATCATTGTCCCATTGAACTGGATCTGAAATAAACGGACAGCATAACGGAGGAGACTTATGAGCTTACGTTTCTGTTTTGGCCCTTCCGGGTCGGGCAAAAGCCACAGAATCTATGAAGAGATCATGCAGCGGGCGGCAGAGGAACCGGGCAGGAATTTCCTGATCATTGTGCCGGATCAGTTCACCATGCAGACCCAGAAGGATCTGGTCATGCGCAGTGACCGGGATGGCATCCTGAATATCGATGTCCTGAGCTTCGGCCGACTCAGCCACCGCATTCTGGAGGAAGTGGGGACCAAAGAGATGCCGGTACTGGATGACACCGGCAAAAGCCTGGTGCTGCAAAAAGTGGCGGCGGATCTGAAGGAACAGCTTCCGGCCATGGGAAGTCTCCTGCACAAGCAGGGCTATATCCATGAGGTGAAAAGTGCGATCTCCGAGTTCATGCAATACGGTATCAGCACACAGGATATGGACAAGCTGATCACCAGTGCACAGAAGCGTGGCGCGCTGGCCATGAAACTGAAAGACTTAAAGACTCTGTACCGGGGCTTTCAGGATTATATCAGGGATCATTTTATCACCACCGAGGAGACACTGGATGTACTGCGCAGATCCCTGTCCAAATCAAAGATCTTAAAGGGCAGTGTAGTGGTGTTTGACGGCTTTACGGGATTTACTCCCATACAGAACCGGCTGATCCAGGAACTGATGCGCGTGTGCGCAGAGACCATCGTTACCGTGACCATTGGAGTGGGAGAGGATCCGTATAAAATGGATGGTGAACAGAAGCTGTTCCATCTGAGCAAGAAGACGGTGGCGGATCTGGAAAAGCTGGCAGCGGAGGCAGAGGTAGAGCGGGGAGAGGATCTCTTTGTCAAGGGGGGGCCCAATCGCTTCGCCAAGGCACCGGCATTACACTATCTGGAACAGAATCTGTTCCGGTATCAGTATGAACCGTATGCGGGAGAACAGCAGGAGATCCATATGTTTGAAGCCCTTTCCCCCAGAGAGGAAGTCCACCAGACAGCGCTGTACATCCGGCACCTGATCAGAGAGCAGGGGATGACCTACCGGGACATTGCCGTGGTCATCGGAGATCTGGAAGGATACGCTTCCTATGTGGAAACAGAATTCGGACAGCTGGAGATCCCATGTTTCCTGGACCGTACCAGAGGGATCGTGCTGAATCCCATGATCGAATATATCAAGAGCGCATTGCAGCTGTATATTAAGGATTTTTCCTATGATACGGTGTTTCATTTTCTGCGCAGCGGCATGGCGGATATTTCCAGAGAAGAGATTGATGAGCTGGAAAATTATGTGATCCGCACCGGGGCGAGAGGCTATCGGACCTATAGCCGTCTGTTTACCCGCAGAACGGAAGAACTGCAGGGAAATGCGGAGGGGAGCGAACAGGCGGAAGAGAAGACCATGGAGCGTCTGAATCGTATCCGGCAACAGTTCATGGATGCGGTGGAGATTCTGCACATGGGAAGCCAGGAAAAGGCTGGAGACTATGTCAGCCATCTGTACGATTTCCTGGAACAGAATCAGGTGCAGCAAAAGCTTTTGAACTATCAGCAGCAGTTTGAAAAAGAGGGAGACTTATCCAGAGCCAGAGAGTATGCACAGATTTACCGGCTGGTCATGGATCTGCTGGATCAGGTCTATGAACTGTTGGGAGAGGAAGAAATCTCCAGACAGGAATTTGCGGATATTTTAGAGGCCGGTTTCGGCGAGATCACTGTCGGTACGATCCCTCAGAACGTGGATCGTATCGTGGTGGGCGATATGGAGCGAACCCGTCTGAAACAGGTGAAGGTATTGTTTTTCCTGGGAGTCAATGACGGAAGTATTCCGAAAAATGCTTCCAAGGGCGGGATCATTTCGGATATGGATCGGGAATTCCTGATTGAATCCGGGACGGAGATGGCACCCAGCCCTAGACAGCAGATGTATATCCAGAGATTATATCTGTATCTGAATATGACCAAGCCCTCAGAACAGCTGTATCTGTCCTATGCCAAGGTAAACAGTGAAGGAAAGGGCATAAGACCGTCCTACCTGATCGATACGGTGCGGAAGCTGTTCCCGGCAATGAGCGTGGAGTATCCCCAGAACCGCAGCCGCCTGGAACAGATCGAGGGCAGACAGGAAGGTGCCAGATATCTGGCGGAGGAACTGCGGGAATATGTGGAAGGAACCCTGCCGGAAGAAGAGAGGCAGGACTTCTATCTCATGTACCGTGCCTACGAGGCGGATGCGGCGGGCAGAGACCTGCTGACCCGGGCGGCATTCCGCAGATACAGGGAGAGCGGTCTGTCCCGGATCGTGGCCAGAGCATTGTACGGACAGCAGCTGGAAAACAGTGTCAGCCGTCTGGAAGCTTATGCTGCCTGTGCCTGCAGACACTTTTTGCAATATGGTCTTTCCCTGCAGGAACGGGAAGAATTCGGCTTCGAGGTTTCGGATATGGGTACGGTATATCATGCAGTACTGGAAAACTTTGCAGGAAAACTTGCAGAATCCAACCTGACATGGTGGGATTTTACGGAGGATTTTGCAGCCAAAGCCGTCAAAGAATCCGTGGAAGCCTATGCGGCAACCTACGGGGAGACGGTATTATACAGCTCTGCGCGGAATGAATATGCCATTACCCGCATGAGCAGGATCCTGACCCGCACAGTGCTGACCTTGCAGAAACATTTGAAACAGGGCAGTTTCCAGCCAGATGATTATGAACTTTCTTTCCGGTTTGCGGAGGATCTGGACAGCATTCATGTGGATCTGTCTGAGGACGAGAAGATGCATTTGCAGGGACGGATCGATCGTATCGATGTGTCGGAAGATGCAGAGCATGTCTACGTCAAGGTCATTGATTATAAGTCCGGCAACCGGAAATTTGATCTGGCGGCATTGTATTACGGTCTGCAGTTGCAGCTGGTGGTATATATGAATGCAGCCATGGAGATGGAGAGCCGAAAGCATCCGGACAAGGAGATCGTTCCGGCGGCACTTCTGTATTATCACATCGATGATCCCACCATAGAGACACCGGTGGAACTCACGGATGAGCAGATCAATGAACAGATCCTTGCAAAGCTTCGTATGAACGGTGTAGTAAACAGTGATCCTGAGGTCGTGGAGCGGCTGGACCGCTATATGCAGGATAAGTCTGTGGTCATTCCGGTGGAGAAGAAAAAGGATGGAAGCTTCAGTGCCAGATCCGGTGTCTTAAGCCGGGAGGAGATGCAGCTGATATCTTCTTATGTAGATGCCAAGATCCGCAGCATCGGACGGGAGATCCTGGACGGAAAAATAGCAGCCAATCCCTATGAGAAAGGCAATGAAGAGGCTTGTACTTATTGCGCCTATAAAAAGGTCTGCGGTTTCGATGGCAGTATTCCGGGCTATGAGAAGAGACAGCTGGAAGATCTGGATAAGCAGGCGCTGATGCAGCGGATGCAGAAGACCGTGGAAGCTTAGGGCAAAGGGTGCCCGGCGGGAGTGTGTGCCTGACAGGAAGCTCGAAGAGAAAGCACCCGCTGCCCGGAGGAACAGGACGGCAACAGGAGAAAAGAAACAGGAACAGAGGTAGCGTATGGGAATGAATTTTACCCCGGAACAGCAAAAGGTAATCGAACTGCATAACAGCAACATTCTGGTATCGGCGGCCGCGGGAAGCGGTAAGACGGCGGTACTGGTAGAGCGTATCATCCGTATGATCTGTGAGGGGGAGCATCCGGCGGACATTGACCGCCTGTTGATCGTGACTTTCACCAATGCGGCGGCTGCGGAGATGCGGGAGCGTATCGCAGCCGGGATCGCCGCCAGACTGGAAGCGGATCCGGGGAATGACCATATCCAGAAGCAGTCCGCCCTGTTACACAATGCCCAGATCACCACGATCGACAGCTTCAGCCTGTTCCTGATCCGGAATCATTTTAATGAGATCGGTCTGGATCCGGATTTCCGTGTGGCAGACGAGGGTGAGATCAAGCTGTTGCAGCAGGAGGTGTTGGGACAGCTGCTGGAGGATGCCTATGCGGGGAAATTTGTTCCGGATGATGTTCCGACGTCCCGGGAAAACCGTGACAGCGGAGCGATGATACCGAAGGAAGCGTCAGGGAATGATTTTGCGGAAGAGGTTCCGGGAAAACGTGACAGCGGGGACCCATCCCGGGAGGCACGGGAACGTTTCCACGCCTGTGTGGAATATTTCTGCCCCGGCGGCAGAGAGAGCGTGCTGGAACAGCATATCCTGAACCTGTCCCGCTATGCCGGAAGTTTTCCCTGGCCTGCAGAATGGCTGGAAGAGCGTAAAAACGATTATGCGGCGGGAGATCTGGATGCCCTGCTGCACAGTGATTACGGACAATATCTGGCAGAGCGTGTGAGCCGTGTCCTGCAAGGGTGTCTGGAAAAACTGGTGGAAGTGAAAAAGCTGTGTGAGCTGCCGGACGGTCCATATATGTATGGAGAACTGACAGAAGCGGAGAGCGAACAGCTGGAACGCCTGGCTGCCTGCAAGGATTTGAAGGAACAGGCAGCAAAGGTTCCAGCAGTGACTTTCGGCCGTCTTTCTTCCAAGAAGGATGAGAGCGTGGATCCCGCCAAACGGGAGCTGGCGAAATCCATCCGTAATAGCGTAAAAGACACGCTGGCGGATCTGACGGAACAATATTTCAAGACACCGTTAGAGTTGGTGGTGGAACAGGGAAAAGCCTGCAGGGAGCCGCTCCGGATGCTGCTTAACCTGGTGCTGGAATTCGACAGAAGGCTTCTTGCGGCCAAACAGGAGCGACATCTGATCGACTTTTCCGACATGGAGCACTATGCATTACAGATTCTGCTAAAACGGGAAAAAGTGGAAGAGACCGGCGATGCAGGGACGGACAGCACCGGTGATACAGGAATGGATAGCACCGGTGTGAAATATGACATTGTGCCAAGTGACGTGGCATTGGAGTATCGCCAGTATTTTCAGGAGATCCTCATTGACGAATACCAGGACAGTAATCTGGTACAGGAATATCTGTTAAGTGCCATCTCCGGGGAAGCGGAGGGACATTATAACCGCTTCATGGTAGGTGATGTGAAGCAGAGTATTTATAAATTCCGTCTGGCCAGACCGGAACTTTTCCTGGAAAAATACGACACCTATCAGGAGAGTGGGGATCTGTGCCGGATCGACCTGGCGAAGAACTTCCGAAGCCGTGTGCAGGTGGTGGATGCGGTAAACGATGTGTTTTCCCGCATCATGAGCCGGGAGATCGGTGGCATTGCCTATGATGATAAGGCAGCATTGTATCCCGGGGCCACATATCCCGCCACAGAGGATCCTGCATACGGCAGTGAACTATTACTGATCCGTAAGCCGGAGAAGGGGGATGGTGCGGAAGGCGGCAGCGGAGAACAGCGTCCCGACGGGGCAAGAGGTCCCGTGGACTATGACAACGTAAGACAGCTGGAAGCACTGGCTATTGCGGCACGTATCAAGCAGCTGAAGGGCAGTCTGAAAGTCATGGAGAAGGCTACGGGAGAATTGCGCCCGGTGCGGTACTCGGATATGGTGATTTTGCTTCGTACCACCAGTGGCTGGGATGAGGAATTCAAGAAAGTACTGGAACAGCAGGGAATCCCTGTCTACATTACATCCAAGACCGGATATTTCGGGGCCCTGGAAGTACAGGAACTGCTGCAGTTTTTACGAGTGCTGGACAACCCGAGACAGGATATTCCGCTGTTCAGCGTGATGCAGTCGATCTTCGGAGGCTTTACCCAGGAAGAGATCGCCCGGATCCGCAGCGGAAGCAAAGGGCATTCCCGGAAGAGAATGACACTGTATGAGGCATTGAAAGAAGTGGCGCAGAGTGGACGGATGGCGGAAGCGGGAGAAGAGGCATCAGCGGGCGAAAGCGCCGGGGAAGAAACCGCCGGGGCCGGACAGTACTGGCAGCGCGCATTGGAAGCTGCAACAGTACCGGAGGACATGGAACCGGAGACAGAACTTTCCCAAAAGGCAGATACTTTCTTACAACGTATTGATCATTACCGTGATCTGACTCCCTTCACCTCCATCCGCGACCTGCTGCAGCGGATCCTGGACGATTACGATTATCTGAACTATGTGACGGCACTTCCTGCTGGCAGCAAGCGCCGGGCCAACGTGGAGATGCTGCTGACGAAGGCTTCTGCTTTTGAGAAGACCAGTTATTTTGGACTGTTCCATTTCATCCGTTATATGGAACAGTTGGAAAAATACGATGTGGATTACGGTGAGGCGGATACCCTGGACGAAAATGCCGATGTGGTGCGGATCATGAGCATCCACAAGAGTAAAGGTCTGGAATTCCCCGTGGTATTTGTCTCCGGGCTGTCGAAGCGTTTCAACATGCAGGATGCGAACCAGTCTCTGATCGTGGATATGGATCTGGGAGTAGCGGTGGACTATGTGGATTCCGGCCGCCGCATTAAAAATAAGACCCTCCGCCGGGCCGTTCTGTCAGCGAAAATGAAGGAGGACAATCTGGCGGAGGAACTGCGTGTGCTTTACGTGGCACTGACCCGTGCCAGAGAAAAACTGATCCTGACAGCGGTGTTGGATAAGGCGGAGGAAAAATGGGAGCTGTCCCGGATGACAGGACAGGAGAAGCTGACCTATCTGGATTTCTGTGAGGCGGGGAGCTATATGGATTTTCTGCTGCCGATCCTGCCTAAGACAGGAATTGCAGTAACAACGCTGGGAACAGAAGACCTGGTGGCAGAGGAGATCAGGGAACAACTGCGCATGGGAGACCGCAGGGAACTGTTGCAGCGTGTGACGGACGGCGAGACTCCTTTGCCTGGGGACCCGGAGGAGAACGAACGAAAGCTTGCGAAACTGCGGGAGCGATTTGCCTATGCCTATCCGTATCCCGGCCTGCAGAAGCTCTATACCAAGACCACGGTATCGGAACTGAAGATTGCGGCCATGGCGGAGAAGGATGAAGCGGCATTTCATACCTTCGAAGAAAAAGAAGTGGTGCCTTATATCCCGGCTTTCCGCAGAGAACAGGAAAAGGTCAGCGGAGCCGTCCGCGGTAACGCGTTCCACCGGACCATGGAACTGTTGGACTTTTCTTATCTGTTTATGGAATCCGGACTATTTGCCGGATGCCCTGGGACTTATGAGGAATACCGTCAGGGCCTGGATACGGACCGGTTACAGGTACGTCTGAAGGAATTCCTGCAGCGGGAGACAGCTTCCCTACGACTGACAGAGGAGTATGCGCAGGCCGTAAGCCTTCCCAAAATCCGGCATTTTCTGGAACAGGAGCTGGCCTACCGCATGTGGAGAGCTTTCGAACAGGGCCTTTTGTACAGAGAGCAGCCCTTCGTGCTGGGCATTGATGCGAAGCGCCTGGATCAGGACCTTCCTGAAGGGGAAAAGGTTCTCATTCAGGGTATCATCGATGTCTTCTTTATAGAAAACGGAGAGATCGTCCTGCTGGACTACAAGACCGATGTGATCGATTCCCTGCAAGCCCTCTGGAACCGCTACAGCGTCCAGATCCAATACTATGAGGAGGCACTGACGAAGCTGATGCAGCTGCCCGTGAAAGAGAGGATCCTGTATTCCTTCTATCTGGAAAAATACGAGTAAAAAAGCCGGAGTAAATGGAGGTTTCATATGAGTCAATATTTTGATTTATCAATAAGAAGGATTGAGATAAAGAAACCAAAAAGAGACTTGAAACCTGTTATTAAATTACAGGATGAAGTTAATAAGACTTTGCTGCATGATGAATATTATTATCCTACAGATGAAAGAACTATACAGGAATGTTTGGATGGTGATTATATCTTATTAGGCGTATATAATGATGTCGGGGTCAAAAGCCCCCGACTTTGATGCCTACGGATTGTTCCGTGCTACGCACTCCCACAATCCTACCC
>ENA-USYP01001406-USYP01001406.1-human-gut-metagenome-genome-assembly--contig:-NODE-1406-length-18571-cov-27.333027_pt1 | contig 18571 bp, 20 predicted proteins | sample MGYA00250065_ERZ773512 | MGnify/ENA primary metagenome ERZ773512 (study PRJEB29103, sample SAMN06112003) | human gut metagenome | biome: human gut; feature: ankylosing spondylitis patient; material... | reverse complement strand
GGTGCCTATAGGTTCCCGACCAACGTAGTCCGCCAAACGACGGCCTGAGGCTAGTCAACTAGAGGCTTTTTCAAGCCCCGGCCTTGAGGCCGAGGTAGTTGACTTGATCAACTCAAGGTATCGAGTATTAAGCACCAATCCAGCCAAGCCTTGCGCTTTTCCTGAGGAGAGCGCAGGAGGTAAGAGGGATGATAAGTCACGATGACCTTCCGGGGCTTGCCTTGTACAGTCAAATTGTGCACTTTGCCTCGATAAGGATTGAGCGTTTTGAGATCCGGGAAGAACCAGGATGCGGCCGGTTTGCCCATTGCCACAATGACTTCCGGATCGATCAGTTCGATTTGACGCTCAAGGAACGGACGGCAGGCCATGGTTTCGGCTTTTTCCGGCGTGGCGTTCAGCGGCGGACGGCACTTCAGCGTGTTGAAAATACACAAATCCTTCTCGCGGTCGAGCTTTGCTGCTTCAAGGATCTTATCGAGCAATTTGCCCGAGGGGCCGACAAAGGGCTGTCCCAAGCGGTCTTCTTCTGCGCCCGGCGCTTCTCCGATCAGCATCAGCCGGCAGGGCGGGTAGCCTTGTCCGAAAACCGGATGCAGTCGGCTGGAAGAGATTTCGCAGGCACGGCAGTCTTGAACGAGCTGCTTTAAGGTCTGCCAATCTGCTGTTGCGATCTGGTGAATACGCGCTTCGGTATAGGCTTCCGGTCGAACTCCGCGGGCCTCGCTGGCACTGCGATAAGCAGGTTTCGCAGCCGGCTCAGGTCGTGCACTTCTGGGCGGAGGAGCGTTGCGGTCGGAAATACTCGACGTGACGCGAGAGGGCGTCGTTGCAGAAGTACTGGCGACAGGCTTTGTGACAACCTCAGAAGTTTGAGGTGCACGATTGGCAAAAGAAGAAGCAGAAGCGGCAGCCGATGTGGGAGCCTGCGGCTGAGAATTCGGAGAAACAGCCGCAGCCTGCGCCTTGGCCTTTACAGCTTCTTTAGCAGCTTTAGCAAGCTCATCTCGTTCGATCCATTGCGGACCGATCCCGAGCGCTTTCCATATTTCCGACTTCCTTTGATCAAGCACGTTTTATTTCTTCCTATATGCGTGCATCGTGATGGCGTCTTCCCGACCGTTGGGGGCAGCGTAGTAGCCCTTGCGTCGTCCCATCATGATGAATCCGAATTTCTCGTAGAGTTTAATCGCTCCGAGGTTGCCGGCTCGAACTTCCAGAAACCAATGCTCAATATTGCGTTCGCGGCCGAGTTTGCTCAGCTCATTCATGAGCATCGTGGCATAACCTTTACGGCGAGACAGCGGATTGACGGCGATGCGAAGCAGTTCGCCTTCGTCAAAAATACTGCTGAAAATCGCATATCCCTCAAGCTCACCGTCTCGTCTGAGAATCAGGCACGTATCTTTTTTGAGCGAGCCTGAGAATGACGTTCGCGCCCAAGGATCATAAAAAATGGAGCGGTCAAGAAGGACGACATCATCAATGTCATCCGAAGTCATTCGGGTGATAAGGAGATCTTCAGCCATAGGATTCTCAACGGGATTTTTCTGCTTTGCGTTCTTCAATCGTCAATGCGACATGATCTCGAACGTAAAGTGGGGACGCTTCTGCGGCGTCCACTGTTTTATTTTCTTCAAAATATTTTCGGGCGAGCGGTACGATCATTTGAGCGTTGACGTCGTCCGTAGAAAGAAGTTTCTTAGGAGCGGGATCTCTGATTTCATCGGCATAGATTCGGAAAGCATTTCCGCACAGGAATTCGGCGCCGTTGTCGTCTGCGATCGCTAAAAGCTCGGATGGTTTGCAAAGCGCTGGTGCCGTGACTTCCTTGAATTTATGATTTTCGTAACGGAAGACAGCGCAGTAGCACTCATGCATACGTGCATCGATCGCGGCCAAAAGGCGGGAGCCTTCTTCCAATGTTTCATGATGGATGTAGGCGAGCGCGAGCAGGGTGTTGACGGGAATGAGCGGGATATTGAGCGCCCAGCCCAAACCCTGAGCCAAGCCGCAGGCAACGCGCAGTCCAGTAAAGGCGCCGGGGCCGGATCCGAAGGCAATTCCCTGAAGTCCTTCACGGCTGCCGCCTGCAGCAGTCAGACAGCCGCGGATCATTCCGAGAATGACTTCTGTGTGTTTTTGTCCGGGCTCGGATTGAAGGTAAGCCTCATGATCGAAACCGGTGACAGCGACGGAACACAGATTTCCGGAAGACTCAAGACAAAGTAATGCGCTTGCCATACAACACTCCTTATAGTGCAGAGTATTTTAGTCGGTCTGTGACTAAGGAGAAACGCGGGCAGAAGCACTCTCTTGGGCGGCAGGCGTGACCTTTTGATCGGCAGCCGCCATACTTTCCATAGCAGACTCCTGAATCGTGACGATGACCATCTGATGATTCAAATCGTTCATCTCAGCGAGTTTTGAAAGGAACTGATCTTCGTACTCGATCTGGGCGGGCGTCTTGAGCATTTTGGAAAGGACAAGCTGTTTGTTCGCCTGACGCACTTGCTCTCTTAACTCGCAGAGCTCTTGTTTTGAGAGGCGCTTGTATAGGACGTAAGGACGATCGTTATCGCGCGCATGCTGATGATTTGTCACAAAACGTTCACGCAAACGGCGTCTTTCCATCTTCGGAAGGAAAGACCGAAGCTCGGCGCGCTCTTCACTGGTCATGAGCCGCCAATGGTAATCACGGTGCCTGGCCGATAACGTCGGCCAAACAGAAGCACGGCCTTCGGCGTCCAATTTATCCCAGTGACATTTGGGAACGTTAGGATTAGAAGCTGCGTTTGGCGCATGCGGGCGAGGAATAGAGCTGTTTTCCTCGGCGGAGGAAGCGTCAATCACGACAGTTGCAGTCGTTTCTGACGGTGACGGATGTTCCGGATTATGAGCAGAACCGACTACGGGCTGCAGCAAGAGCAAAACAACGGGTAGATATCGGATCTCTTTCAAAATAAATGCCTCTTTCTTTTATTTTCATAATCCTATTCAACTTATTGCCCAAAAGGAATAGGGGCATGTAGCAAGAAAACCAAAAAGAGGATAAATTTTGTAGCATCATGTAATTTGTAAATCTTCCGACAGGAGATGCTATGCAAGAATCAGAGACATTGAGAAAAGACGGCGGAGCCCTCAGCAACAAGCGTCCTCCGCGCATCCTCGTGGGTACGCGATTTGCTTCGTCAATTCCTTACAAATAACGGTTTCCACGTATCTGTGGCAGAAAATGCCGAACAGATGAATCGTCTGTGGCTAAGAGAACGTTTTGACGCTGTGGTTTTGGACGTCATGATGCCGGGCGAAGACGGAATTTCCATTCTGAAGAGAATCCGTGCTTCCAATGACACAACGCCGATCCTGATGCTTACCGCTAAAGGAGAAGACATCGATCGAATCTTGGGCCTTGAATTGGGCGCCGACGATTATCTCCCGAAACCCTACAATCCCCGCGAACTGCTGGCCCGTCGCCATGCCATTCTGAGCCGGTTGATCCCCCCGGCGCACCGAGCAAAGAAGATGAAGTCGTTCGTTTCGGCAACTTCTCTCTTGATCTGGGTACTCGCAAACTTTCTAAAGGCGATGAAGAAATTCCGCTTACAACCGGTGAATTTGCGGTTCTCAAGACATTTGCACGTCATCCGAGAGTTCCGCTTTCCCGCGACAAGCTGATGGAAATGGCCCGCGGCCGCGAATACGAAGCCTTTGACCGTTCTTTGGACGTTCAGGTTTCTCGTCTGCGTAAAATTATCGAACCTGATCCTTCCAAACCTCGTTATCTCCAGACAGTTTGGGGCTTAGGCTACGTGTTTATTCCTGACGGCGCTTCCGACGCTCAGGATAAGAAATAATTTGTGATCGGAAAGTGAGGCAATATGGCAGACAAGGCCGGCAAGGAGGGCTTCGGTTCGCAGTTTTTTTCCGGGTTGTTTTGGAAAACCTTCGGAGCGCTCTTTATTCTGGTGCTGACCAGCGTCTGCGCTTGGCTCTACGGCTTGGCTGTCTTGAATGAGGCGCCGCGAGCCCAAGCTGCCTCACTGCGAATTACCGCAATTACGACACTGACCCGCTATGCGCTGATCAGTGCCGATACGAGTTATCGTTTTGACCTCATCATGGCATTGGCTCAGCGTGAGGGTCTGACGATACTCCCGAAAGAACCGTACGACCGTATTGTTCCGCTGGAAAGCGACAGTCTCAACGATCTGATTCTTGATAATGTCCGTTCGTCTTTGGGCAAGAAGACCATTCTTGCTCAGAGCCTGAACGGCATTCCCGGTTTATGGGTCAGTTTCGAGATCGATGGGGACGAATATTGGATCCGAGCAGAACGAACGGCCGAAAACCCTCGATTGGGTGCCAACTGGATGTTTTGGTTCGCAGGGATGCTGCTCATCTGCGCCCTGTTTACGGTACTTTTAACCAGCCGTTTGATTGACCCTCTCGCAAAACTCAGTGAGTATGCGCGAGAGCTCGGCCGCGGCGTTTTCCCGCAGCCCCTGCCTCTCGACGGTCCAAGTGAAATCCGTGAAGTTAACGAAAGCTTTAACGTGATGGTCTCAGACCTGAAGCGCTTGGCGAGCGACCGCGAGCTTCTGCTCGCAGGCGTCAGCCACGACCTTCGTACACCGATTACCCGATTAAGACTTGAAGTTGAATTAGCTCCGCTTTCCGAAGAGACGCGAGAAGCCATGTGCAGCGATCTTGATCAGATGGAAAGCATCGTTAAGCAGTTCATGGCATACGTCCGACAGGGCGAGGCCGAACTTGAAGTCGTCAATATTTCCGATACCGTCAGGCATGTGATTGCCGCCAATCGTGTAGCCTCACAGCCTGATATTCAGCTTCTTACTTCGATTGAAGACGGTTTGGAAGTCCGCGCCAATCCGACGGATTTAGCGCGTGCTGTTCAAAACATGATTGTCAATGCCGGCAAGTACGGCCGTAGCTCCGACGGCATTCTCCGTCTGTCCATTACGCTTCGCTATTTGAAGAAGCGAGGAGCAGCCGAATTGATTGTTGCCGATGACGGCAAAGGTCTCCCGGAAAGCGATTTAGAACGCGTTCTGCGTCCGTTTGAGCGCGGCGATACTGCCCGCGGAAATGCCTCAGGGACAGGATTGGGCCTGTCTATTGTCAACCGCGTCGCTAAGGCCGGCGGAGGTTCCGTCCGCTTAGCACAGAATATTCCGAACGGTTTGAGCGTTCAGATGACGATTCCGGTGGTTCCGAAGGCTTCCGTCGTCAGAAAACTCACCGAAGGCAAAGAAACGCCGGAAAAGGCTGACTAAGCCCGAGCCTCAAGCAGGATGACTGCTTGAGCCACAATCCCTTCTTCTTTTCCCTCAAAGCCCAGCTTTTCATTGGTCTTGGCTTTGACGTTCACGCAGTCAGCGGGAAGCTGCAAAATAGCGGCCAAAGAGGCGTTGATCTGATCCATAAAGGGAGCAAGTTTCGGTTTTTGAGCAATGATTGTGCAGTCTACATTCACCGGTTTCCAGCCTTTATCCCAAACTTTTTTCAGAGCTTCCGAAAGCAGCTTGGCGCTGTCAGCGCCTTTATAAGCCGGGTCGGTGTCCGGAAAGTGTCTGCCGATGTCGCCCATGGCAGCGGCGCCGAACAAGGCATCGGTAACGGCATGAAGCAGGACATCGGCATCGGAGTGTCCGTCCAAGCCTAGAGAATGCGGAATCTGAACGCCGCCTAAAATCAACGGGCGTCCTTCGACTAAACGGTGAACGTCATAACCCTGGCCGACTCTGATTTTGCAGTTACTCATTATTTTCCTTTTCTTTGCGAGCTAAAAAGATGGCCCGTGCGAGCCAGAGATCCATCGGACGCGTGACTTTGATGTTGGTCGGAGTGCCCTCGACCAGCGCCGGATGCTTTCCGACAAATTCCATGGCGCTGGCTTCGTCCGTGACGGCCGATCCTGCTTCATTCATGGCCCGGGTTAATTCGCCGACAGGGAAACACTGCGGGGTCTGAGCAGCCCACAACCCGTCTCGACTCACGGTGCAGGCGATCGTTCCATTGTCGCCTTCTTTTTTGAGTGTGTCATTGACCGGAACGGCAAGGATGGCGCTTTCCTGATGCCTCCAGCAGTAATCCATCAGTTTGGTGACATCGGATGTCAGAAGGCAGGGGCGGGCCGCATCATGGACTAACACCCAATCCGAAGATTTCAGGTTAGAAAACAGTATGCCGTTTTTAACGCTGTCGGCCCGTGTCTGTCCTCCTACACGTGCGATGCGGACGCGCGGATCTTCAAATGTCAGTCTCTGACCGATCATGTCGGCCGGGGAAATGACGACGACGAGCTCTTTAATGCGAGGCTCGTCGAGAAGCACTTGAACCGAGCGTTCCAGCATCGTTTTGCCGCCGATAAGTTCATATTGTTTCGGGCTGCCGGTGCCCATTCTTGAACCGACTCCTGCTGCGACGACGACTGCGCCGAAGATGGGTTCTTCCTTGTCCGGATTCATAGCTGTAAATCAATGAGTAGAATTGGTTAGTAGTTTAGAACAAACCGCCAAAGTGGACTTAATCGCTCGTCGGCTCAAAATCCGCAGAAGCGTCAAGCTCTTGAACGCTGCGACTTCTCGGCGGAACATAGCGGAATTCAGTATGCTCGGACGCTCTTTCAAGCAGAGCTGCTTCTCGTCCCGCAATTCTGCCGAATACCACGGCATCGGTTAAGCCGATACCGCCCAAACGATCCTTTCCGTGAACACCGCCGGAGGCCTCACCCGCAACGTAAAGGCCGGCAATGGGTTCATCGGAGGTATTTAAGACTTGAGCTTTTTCATTGAACTTGAGGCCGCCGCAGCAATAGTGAACGCCCACTCGTTCTTGTCCGACGTAAAAAGGCGGATAACTGATGGTCTGGAGCATAACTTTCTTGCCGAAATCCTTGTCCACGCCTTTGAGAACAAAGTCGTTGTATCTGGTAACGGTTTCTTCCAGAGTCTCTGCCGGACAGCCGATGAAGGCAGCGACCTGACGAAGAGAATCAAATTTTTTAACCGCTCCGTCAGCGAGTTTGTTCTCAAGAGACAAACCTTTTTTAGACTGGGAGTCAGTGATCACCCACATTGCTCTTTGCGGCTGCTTTAAGAGTTCGACGAGCACGTCTCCGTGAGACGCCCCTTCATTGACAAACCGAAGACCGTTTTTGTTCAGATAGATGTCTGCGCCGGTGTAGTCGACCAAGCGGCCGCCCAGGAAGCAAATCTTTTGAATCTTATCCAAATCAACCGTTGCTGCGTGGAAGGGTTTGGTGAATTCCAACGCATCGCCCCAAGCTCCGTCAAGATATCTTCCTCCGGGGTTCGCCGTCGAGGGCATAAGCGCCGAGATTTCAGAATTGAATTTGCGGCATAAAGCGTTGTTTGCCGAATATCCGCCGGTCGCAATGACCACGGCATTGCCTCGGATGTAGATTACTTCATGGTTTTTGCTTTTAACAACGACACCGTTGACGTTGCCGGAAACAGGATCCTGAAGGAGGTCGGTGACCGGCTGGTCATACAAAAAGCGGACGCCGCGTTCGCGTGCTCTTTGGTTGAGTTTGAAGATGTAGTGAGAACCGGTGAAACCTTGGATCGTTCTGAAAGCATAGGCAGAGGGAGAGCCGACGGCGACATAAGGTTCCGGGTTCCAAACCAGACCGTGCGTTTCCAGCCAATCCATGGCTGCATCACTCTGAGAGAGCAAAAGCCGAGCTAAATCTTTGTTGCCGATCCCGCCTCCGACCTCCATCATTTCTTCCAGAACAGCGTCTACTGATGTGTGGATTCCAAGCGGTTCAAGTCGCTTCGGGGAGACGGCTAAGAAGGAGCCGGTTGATAAGCGCGAGTGGCCGCCGAGTACGGGAAGCTTTTCAATAACGAGAATGCGATCGGCACCGTTTTCAGAGGCGGATAAAGCGGCAGACAGACCCGCTAAGCCGGAGCCGATTACAATGACATCCCATTGCTGCCCGAGGTTCATCGGAGTCTGTGCAAAAGAGATGGCGGGAGCCGCAACTAAAGCGCTCAAACCTGTCAAGCCGGCGAGAAACTCTCTTCTGATCATTTCGCGGTAGCTTCGTTAAGAAGGATGAGCGCACGCGTGATTTCGGCGACAGAATCCGTTGCAAGTTTTTCGGAGGCGCGGCTGCGATGCATTTTGATCGTGGGGACGGAAAGTTCAAGGCGGTCAGCAATCTCTTTATTGGTCAGCCCCTCGGCGACCAGAGACAGCACTTCTTTCTCTCGGGTGGTGAGCTGCCGATAGCGGCGTTTTAATGCATTTAATTCGTTGACTTCTTCCGCTCGTCTGATGCCCAGCTCTACTGCACGGGTGACTTCTTGGTTCAGCCGCTCAGGATCGACGGGTTTTTCTAGGAAGGTCAGGGCGCCTTTGCTCATGGCGTTCACTGCCATTTGAATGTCGCCGTGTCCGGAAAGGAAAATCAGCGGGAAATGAGCAAAGCCGCGCTCAATGAGCATTTCCTGCACTTCAAGCCCGGTCATCTGCGGCATGCGCACATCTAATACTGCGCAGCCGGGAATGCTCAGGTTGTCGCGGACCAAAAACTCCGTTGGAGAGTTATAAGCAGCTACTTTCCAGCCGAGGGCCTCTAGCAGGATCTTGGTAGAAAACAACAAACTTTCGTCATCGTCGACGAGGCGGATCAAGGTATGTTCTTTATTCATTATTTTTCTCCGGATCTTTGGTCGCTAAACGATCAATCATAAGTTCGGCGCGTACGCCGCCTTTTGCCAGGCGTTCGAAATGCAGTGAAGCCGAATGCATGTCGGCAATTTCTCTCACAATGGAAAGGCCTAGGCCCAGACCTTCAGGCTTGGTGGACTCGGCGGCATGCTCCAATCGCGTGAACTGTTCATCGCTTAGGACCAGACCGTTATTCCAAACGGTAACTTTCCAGCGTTTGCCTGCCGGCCCTAAAGAAACGCCGAGCTTGGGTCGACCGGATTCTTTACTGGCAGCTGCGGCATTTCGGATTAAATTCAAAATTAAAAGTTCCAAGGAAAGAGGATCGGCTAAAACCGGCGCCGTGGCCACATCCGTACGGAAGGGAACTGCCGTTTTTGCTTCTTCCTGCTGATGGAAAGTTCGGATCGCCTTTTCTACGATTCGAACTAAATCGTATTCGATATGCGCGGGCTGCTCTTTCTTGGCGAATTTACGAACTGAATCCACAATGTGAGAGATGCGTCTGGTTTCCGCATCCATATTCTCGACGACCGTCTTGGTCAGCGGATCTTCCGTCATCCTGTCGTTTAGTCGCAGTTTCAAGACAGCTGCATAGTTCAGCAGTGCGCCTAAGGGCTGTTTTAACTCATGCGCAATGATGTTTGACATCTGCGAGATGACGCCTGAACGTTCGATATGCGAGAGACGTTTGCGTCCGAGCACAGCCTCTTGTTCGGCGGCGTTTTTAGCCTCTAGGGCGCCTTTGAGTTCAGCTGTCCGCTTGTTGACCAAATGGTGTACGCGCAGTTCGTTGCCGATTAAAAAGAGCAGGATGGTGAGCAGGATCAGCAGCTCAGTTTTATACCGTTGAAGAAGGGCGCCTAAAGAGTAGTCTCTGAGGTTCTCGTACATACCGAACTTTAGATCTCTCATCAGTCGGAGCACTTCTGTGTAATCGTAACCGGCAGCCCATTCGTTGCCCTGGAAAGGCGGCATTGTAAAGAGCGTACGAACGACGTCTTTGACGATGTCGTCAGGTGCATTCGCCAGCGAAGAGATCACAATGCCGGGATAAAGCGCACGAGTAGAGCGGCGGCAGTAGAAGGGCGACTCATCCTTGGCATTATCGTAAGGATCGATCACTTTCAGCGAACCCGGAGCTACGAACCCTACGCCTTCGTAAGTTTCGAGAAGACAGGTCGGAAGAATGCCGACATCACTCGAGCCAGCAAGAACTTCTTCTACCGCTCCGAGATGACGTTCTCTTGTGAAACGCTCGCCTCCGAAGAAGCGATTCGGAGTATAGCCCCGCTCTTTCAACTCACCTAACGCCGCCCACCATTCACTTAAGTTTTCGTTGTTGGCGGCAGCTACGCGCTTGCCCTTCATATCTGCGATCGAGTTGATGTCATTGCGGTCAGCTCGGGTAATAAACACCGAACCCACAGACGCACTGGTCTTAGACGAGAAAACCGATTTCAAAGCAGCAATGTCGTGCGCGTTCAATTGGGGAATCGCCGCCAGCTGAAGATAAATTTCGCTCGGTGCAAAGAGCAAGTGCGGCTTCAGGACATTGATTTCTTCTAAGAAATCATGGTTTGAAATATCAAAAAGCTTGAATCGGTATTTGTGCCCGAGCTGTGACTTTAGAAAATCGAAAGTCGGGTAGACGGCGTGCTCAGTGGTTTCAGACGGCAGGATTCCGATGTAGGCGACTCTGACTTCCCGAAGCTGAGTCGGTTCCTCCGCCTGAAGCGGATGAGCCGCCAGCAGCGCGCCGGCGCATAAAGAAAGCCAGAGTTTCCTAAACAACATCAAATCCTTGGATGAAAGTGGTGAACTTATTATCTAAAAGGCTCGCGTTCAAAGAAAGTCGAGAAAACGAGCATGACGCCATACTCCGATTGTCCAAGAACAGCAGTTATGGGCAAAAGAAAACCGCCTAGAAAGGCGGTCTCAGTCGGTTGATTCTAAAAATTAGCCGGGGAATTTGTCCAGATCGAAGAAGATCTTGCTCTGTTCCAGACGAGACTTCGGACGAGTACGGTTGTGGTCGTCTTCGGCGTCATAGCCCAAGGTCACGACGAGGACGGAATGCACACCGTAGTTATCAAGATTCAGGAGTTTATCCATCTTGTTTTCATCGAAACCTTCGATCGGTGTGGAATCGATGCCGAGGGAGGCGGCGCCGTAAAGCAATGCTGTCATTGCGATATAGGCCTGCTTAGTTTCCCAGTTGAGAGTTTGGCTCTTAGCTCTTGCAACTGTCGTTACTGCTTTACCGACTACACCCGTCCATGCAGAAAGTAAGCAATACTGGACGGAAAGTGCAGAGCGTGTCGGTATCATTGAAAAAGTAATGAATGACGGTTCTATCGGTTCGACATTCAATGAGGGCTATATGAAAGTCGAGGGCGAAACTGCCTATTGTATCGACATCAATACAGATTTTAAGAATGGTTACAAGACCAGAGCTGACGCAAGCTCACGTATGAGTGCCGACCAGATTTCAGATGTGGCGTTATCCTTAGAGTATGTCAAACAGTATGGCGAAACTCACAAGGAATTGAACTACAAGCAAGTCTATCTGTTGGAACAATGTGTGGTCTGGCAGAGATTGAGCGTACATCTTGGCTGGCAGTGCGACAACGTGCGAGCTTCTTATGATGAAATTCCAAAAGCTACGCAGGACGAAGTTTTCTCTGGTGCAAGAGCCTTTGTCAAAGAGAATAAAGGACGCTATGAATGTGGCGGTTATATCTACTCTGGCGAAGGGCAGGAATTGGGACAATTCTGGGCGAAACTCAATGTTGGAAATGCGAAACTTCAAAAGACTTCCAGTAATACCAGCATTACAGACGGTAACGGGAATTACTCTATCGCTGGTGCGACATACGGTGTCTTTGCTGATAAGGACTGCACGAAACAGCTTGCCACCCTTACGACTGATGAAAACGGAAATACAGATGTCGTAGAGGTAAAGGCTGACACAGTCTATATCAAGGAATTATCCGCACCAGCAGGATATAAGGTTGATACAAATATATATTCCTTAAAGGTTGAAGCTGGAAAGACAGCGACCTTGAACGTATCAGATACACCAAAGGTAACAGACACTTTGATTGAACTCTTCAAGATTGATATGGAAACACAGAAAGACAATCCGCAGGGGAACGCTTCTTTAGCAGGTGCGGAATTTACATGGAAGTATTATACTGGCTTCTACAATAAAGACAATCTCCCTGCCGAAGCTACAAGAACATGGGTTACAAAGACAATCGCCGAAACAGACAGCGACGGTACAATCCATTATGTTACAAAATTAGCGGACACATACAAAGTATCTGGCGACAGTTTCTATATGCAGGACGGCAAGGCAGTTCTTCCACTTGGAACACTAACCGTAGAAGAAACAAAAGCTCCAAACGGTTACTTGCTGGACGGTGCATATATGCAGGCTGGCGATAAGTCCGAACAGATTAAGGGCTTATACCTTACACAAATTACAGAGGACGGCGACCTTGCCGTACTTACTGGAAGTAACCAGTTTTCCGTATCAGACAAGGTTATCCGTGGCGGTGTCAAAATTCAGAAACGAGATTTAGAAACGGGCGATACAAAGCCACAAGGAAGTGCTACTTTGAAAGATACTGCCTTTGACATCATTTCCTTAAATGATAATGCGGTATTGGTTGAGGGCAAGTTATACAAGAAAAATGAAGTGGTAAAGATAATTCGTACCGATATTGAGGGTATCGCTTCTACTTCTGCTGACCTCTTACCTTATGGAAAATTCCGTATGAACAATGAAAAAAGCAGAAACGCAGGAACAGGAATTTTTAGAAGTTTGTTCTTCTTACGACCATGACCTTTTAACTGGAAAAAAAGAAATGACATTGAAAGACTATGAACGAATTACTTATTTAGTTAGTTCTCTTGGGTATAGTCAATATCTTCAATTCCTTATTGGAAAATATATGGACTTAGCACAAGCTGACGAAGAACGAGAAGAAAGAGAACATGAAATATATTTGGAATATCCAGAGTATTATGAGGACGAGGGAATTTTAGAAGAAGAAGAAAAATGGCTGGAAGAATTTTTAAATCAACTTCCAGAGAAGAAAAGAGAATATTTTGAAAAACTTATAAAAGAGAGTTAAAGCTACTAAAAAAGTTACTGTATTCAGATGTTCTGATCACAGTAACTTTTTATCATTATACAAGGGAAAACAAATGCTAATAGACAAAATATTTTTTTCGTAACTTACATTTTCAATTTTACCGTCAATCTTTTTCAGCAATTCCTTTACAATATACAAGCCCAGACCAGAACTTCCTTTGGTGCGTGATTTATCAACAGTATAAAACTTGTTAAATAATAAGTTTACATCAATATCATCAAGGGATTTTGTTGAATTTTTAATTGTGAACACTCCTTTTTGATTGATAGAAACTTCAATGTAATTATCTGAATAACGAAGTGCATTTACAATTAAATTTTCAATAATTCGTTTACAGATAAGGTTATTTCCGTATATCCATACAGGAGTATTTTCTGTTTGAATGGTTGGTTGGATTTCTCCAAATTCATAATACTTTTCAATTAAGCAATCTGTAACAATTCTATTTATGTCAACACGCTCACATTCAACATCAACTTGCTCATTTTCTATCACAGATAAATCATAAAACTCTTGTACTAAATCCGTGAGATAATCTGTTTTTGCCTTAATGATTTTAATGCATTGTCCTTGTTCCTGTTTATCTTCACATTCTTGCAGAAGTGTTAAATAGCCTTGTATAGATGTCAAAGGTGTTCTTAAATCGTGGCTTATATTAGATATAGACTGTTTTAACTGTTCTTCTTCCTGCTTAATTTGAACCTGTAATTTTTTATGTAGATTATCTTTTTGATTGATTGCATAAGCTAATTCTTCAATGTCCCTATTTGATAAAGATACTCGTATTTTCCGTTGTTGCTTTATTTGCTTATTTATGTTGCGAATTGTTCTGATAATAGAGAATAAGGAAAATGCTAATATGAAAATAAAGCAAATCAATAAGAAATATAACATATTCGCATTTCCCCTTTCTGTTATGATTAGCGTATTTCTTGCTTTCTTAGTATCAATGCTGAAACAAGAAATGTAATAATTACAGTTCCCACGAAATAAATCAAAATATTGATTTCTAAATTATTTATCATATTATAAGAACAGGTATTCATCCAGTAATACATAGGATTTATTTTTAAATAGGTTAGAACTCTCCATGATTGAGTTGACATATTATCCCATGTCATCATATAGATAAGCGGTCCGCTAAATGTAAACAATGACATAGCACCTACAACGATTGCCGTATGTTTGAATATTACACATAACATAAGTGTAATTCCGATAAATGCTCCCATAATCATACAATTTAGTCCTGCAATTTTCAGCATTGGAAACAGTTGTATTGGAATATTAAATTTCGCACATTCTATTATAAATGCAATCATAATAAATGAAAAGTATAGAAATATACTGGTAATCGAAATCACAATATATTTCGCAACAAAAAACTTAATTCGGCTTTGTCCGCTTGCGATTGCAATTTTAATTGTTGAATCCGTATATTCTCTTGAAAAGAAAATGACAGAAAATATAAGAACAATCAGCCAGAAAAATACAGTATAAGATGTGGCTGTCCTTATTATTTCTTCAATCAATGGGTGTGCTGTATCGCTATAAGCACGAGCAAGAAATCCAACAGTTTCTCCTATTTTCCATGTTTTGTCTAAACTTGAACTTGATGCCACAAATTGTTGCTGACCGCCTATGGAGAAAATTCCAAAGACTGCTAAAATCAAAGCAAAGGTTAAGTACAATGCCTTTGTATGAAATAACTTATAAAATTCTGCTCTTATTTGATTAAACATTTTTTCGTCCCCCTATTAGATTTTCAAAGTATGTTTCCAAATTTTCTCCTTGCACAGAAATTTCATCAATAATAACTCCATTACTGGATAGTAATTTAGAAATCATTCTTACATTATCTAAGCACTCGTATATCCGAATAGAATTATCGGGGTAAACGGAGTAATTGTTAATATTTCCCTTTTGCTCTAATAAAAGAGTGGTTTTTTGGATATTATCTGTCCTTAAACAAATATGGCGTTTACATTCTTCGTTTAATTCTTCGGTAGAAATTTGTTTCAAAAGTTCTCCTTTATGAAGAAATCCGTAACAGGTAGCAAGCTGATGTAATTCACTTAATATATGGCTGGATATTAAAATCGTTACCTCTCGTTCTTTTACTAATTTTTTAAGAAGTTCTCTTAATTCAATAATTCCTGTTGGGTCAAGTCCGTTGACGGGTTCGTCCAAAATCAAAAATTCTGGCTCGCCTAATAATGCAACGCCTAAAGCAAGCCTTTGTTTCATTCCTAAAGAAAAGTTTGCTACTCTTTTTTTACCAGCATTGGATAAGCCTATCAACTCTAGAGTATCGGTAATACATTTTTTATTTGGAATACCTCGTTGTATTCTTTGTACTTCCAAATTTTGAGAAGCTGTCATATCCTTATATAACGCAGGCATTTCAATCGTGCAACCGATTTTTGACCTTTCATGTTGCAGATTATCCTTATGTCCAAATAGGATAATTTCTCCCTCGCTCTTAAAATTAAGACCTGTTAATAACCTGATTAAAGTCGTTTTTCCTGCCCCATTTTCGCCTACAAGACCGTAGATTTCTCCTTTTGGAATAGTTAAGTTCACATTCTTTAAAGCATAGAAATCTTTATATTTTTTGCTTAGATTTTTTGTTTCGCATATAAATTTTGTCATTCTAAACACTCCTTTCTATGCCACTATATCTAATAAGTCTAAAGAAAATCTAAAGTTATTTAATTTTATAACCGATTCCCCAAATGGTTTGTATATAATCTTCATTTGTAATCGCCTTAATTTTTTTACGAATATGACTGATATGGGTATTTATCGTATCATCATCATAAGCATAAGTTTTATTCCAAATGGATTCATATAAATTTTGCTTTGAAAAAATTTTTTGCGGATATTGCAATAATAGTCTTAAAATCTTTAACTCGGTTGATGTAAAAGATACTAATACCTCTTTGATATAAACTAGAGAGTTATTGATTTCAATATCTCTATATGTCAAAGTATCATTTTGACAGGACGTATTTGAAGTCCTTTTCAAATTTGCTTCAATACGAGCAAGAAGCTCATGCAGGTCAAACGGCTTAGTCATATAATCATCAGCACCTAATTTTAATAAATCTATTTTTGTCTGTACCATTGTTTTGGCGGAAACAACAATGACAGGAGCGTTTGTAAATTTACGCAATCTCTGTAATACATCATTTCCATTTAACTTCGGTAACATAATATCAAGTATTATTAAATCTGGAACAAGCGATTTACATAATTCTATTCCCTCTGCACCATTCAAGGCATAATGAACGATATATTTATTATTTTCTAAGAATTTTGCAATCATATTGCAAATGTCTATATCATCTTCAATAATAGCAATTTTATTCATGTGATTTCATCTCCTTTAATTAGATATTGTATCATAAGGTTTTTATGCTATCCACATCAAACAAAGAAGTCTATGGTACATTTAGAAATTATTTAGAAATATACTTTATGATTTTGGAAAATAATTTTGATGTGTAAATCAAGGAGTATGTTTCATGGAATGTTTTAAAGAAATCTATCGGCTATAAATGGAAAAAGCAATCAATAAAATCGTTAATTAGGGAACCTCTGAATAAATAGCCTTCATTCAGCGCCGAGCGAGAAAACAGACGATTACCGCTTGGTTCAAGCGATTCTGTCGGAAAATAGCCAGTATTCCTTTGCATTTCCGCTCCATTTCCTGAAAAAGGGCAGACTACCCCTATATCAGGTTGTGGAAAGTTTTCGCCCGGCCATGGCAAGGGCGTATAAATTGGCACAGGCAAACAAAGCGTACAGCCGATTCGCGTTTTTCATCAGTCCGCGATACACCGTTTTCTTATAGCCAAACTGGCACTTGATGATTCGGAACGCATGCTCTACCTTACAGCGCACCGAGGACTTGCGGTTCTCAATATACCGTTCCCAGTCAATTGCATTGTCAGATACATGAGGCAGCTTTCCGGGACGGCGGTTAATGCGGTAGTCAATGCTGGATAAATGCTCGTCGCAGGCTACCTCGGGGCGCTTGTGGATTCCCAGATACCCAGCATCCCCATATACCACTTCATCATCTTCGCGAATCAATGCGGCGGCCTGTGTGATGTCATGCTCATTTGCCGCCGTGACCGTAATGGTATGAACCAGGCCGCTGCCTGCATCCACACCGATGTGGCATTTCATCCCGAATTTCCACTCATTGCCCTTTTTCGTCTGATGCATTTCAGAGTCACGCTTCTTCTCCGCGTTTTTCGTAGAACTGGGGGCATTGATGATGGTCGCATCCACGATGGTGCCGCCTTTCATCATGTGGCCGGTTTGCACCATTACCCGGTTGATCGCGTCAAAAAACAGCTTGTTCAGGCCGTTCGTTTCCAAAAGATGACGGAACTTGCACAGCGTTGTTTCATCCGGCACTGTTTCCGTCATAAAGTCAATGCCTGTGAATTTTCGCATGGCATAGCTGTCGTAGATGGCATCTTCGGTCGCTGGGTCAGACAGATTGAACCAGATTTGAAGCAGGTACATCCGCAGCATCTTTTCGATCCCCATGGGCGGACGACCGCGCTTTCCCTTGGGGTAGTAGGGTTCAATCACGCCAACCCATTCATCCCACGGGATGATCTCCTCCATGATTTCCAGAAATTCCTCCCGCTTCGTTTTCTTCTTGCGGTAGCTGTATTCGATGTCTGTAAATGTTTCCTGTTTCATTTTCTTGCACCACCATCGTTTTAATAGTGTTATTTTACCATCTCTCGCGCATGCGCGGTAGTGCGGATTAAATCAGAGGTTCCTTAGATATATAAATTCATTCGCTCGTGCAAACAGTCTGTTTTGTGCGGGCTTTTTTCATTCTGGAAAAATTTTGGATTTTTTGAGTTCTCAACTTAACAAATCACACCTGCCGTTCCCTATATGGTGCGGAAAGAGGGAGAACCACTTTTCACGTCATAGCGGAAAGGGGGTGAGATTGATGAAACCGTCTGACTTCCAGAAAACAGTTCAATGCCGTTTTGAAAGTTGTTTGAAGAAAGTTGTCCGTCATGTTGTTAAGGACTACCAGCAGAAATTAAAACGACGACAAGAGAAAGAAACGCTCTTTTGCGAACTCCCAGAAATCGTTGTAGAAAATCTGGCTGTCTGGGACGATTATGAAACGGACTATACGATTTTCAATGTATGCGGTTACGATATTCGTGTTTATGATGATGAATTGGCAGAAGCCTTGCGTAAACTACAATCAGCACAACCGCAGCGCAGCACAGAAAAATCCCGTCAATAAGATTTGTCTGCTTTTGGTTTTCAGCGTTCCAACGGAACGCGCAGCCATTGCCACCGGCAATGATCTCAGGGGTTTGGGGATATGTCACCAACAAGCATTAGCAGGAATTCCGGAAACGGGATTTCTGCTAAATACGCAATCTTACGTAAGATTGCATTGCTTGCCAGTAGTTTTAAGAGTCTTTGGCAGAGGATCTGTTTACAGTTGCCGCATTGATAAACCTTTGATAACTGCCTATAATAGAGTTATTATTTTGAACTGCTATAACAGAGAAATGCAAAAAAATAAAATTTTTTGTCTGTTGTAACATTTCGCGGACATTTGCCTGTTATACTATCTGCAAAAAGCAAAGGAAGTGAGGATATGAAGCAGATTTTAATTGTCGAGGACG
>ENA-USYP01001394-USYP01001394.1-human-gut-metagenome-genome-assembly--contig:-NODE-1394-length-18693-cov-8.640685_pt1 | contig 18693 bp, 15 predicted proteins | sample MGYA00250065_ERZ773512 | MGnify/ENA primary metagenome ERZ773512 (study PRJEB29103, sample SAMN06112003) | human gut metagenome | biome: human gut; feature: ankylosing spondylitis patient; material... | reverse complement strand
GAAGTAAAAAATCGATTAAAAACAACGGAATGCATAAAAATAATCGACGATCATCCGGACAACAAAGACCCGCCTCTTATAAAAACAAGAAGTTACAAATTTTTACTCACTGATAATCAACAACAAAATAAAGGAAAAGGGAAAGATTTTATTAAAATTTCAACGGATAAAAGATTTTTTATACTTTTGTCCCATTGAAGTTCTTTACAAGATGTGAATCAGATCGCTCAGGTGCCTCATTACGATGGGGAGAATAGGGAACCGTGTGAAAATCACGGACTGTCGCGCAACTGTAATCACCATAAAAGTTCGGCCAATCATGTCCACTGTCAGCATAAGACGGGAAGGACGGCTAAAACGGTGAAAGTCAGGATACCTGCCTCAGCGAATTGACAATGCTTTCGCGGAATAAAGCCAGAGTCAGCCCTTATCAGACCGACACCCGTCCGGGTAAATATACCCCTGCGTATTCTTTATTTTGTGAAAGCTAAGTTTAAGCCATGCTCAACGGTAACAATCGATGATTAACGAGTAATTATCAATCGGCTACACTTACGAATCTTAAAAGAGATTGCCAGAATAATAAAGCAATTAATAGATGTAAACTGACTTAGCATGAGAAAATCGTTTGAAAAATTCCTGGCGAGACAGGAAGCCTTAGCCCGGCAATACGGCGAAGCATATGAAGAAAAACAACACAACCGCGGCAAACTGACAGCCCGGGAACGAATAGAATTTCTTTTTGATGAAGGCACCTTCGAGGAAGTCGATGCTTATTCTCCATCGGCCACCACCTCTTTCGGTAAAACAGTACGTTCCTATGGAGACGGAGTTATTACCGGATTTGGAAATATAAACGGCAGACAGGTATTTGCCTATTCCCAGGACTTCAATGTTCAGGGAGGATCATTGGGTTCTGTACACGCTGCCAAAATTATAAAAGTACAGGATATGGCCCTGAAAACAGGTTCTCCTGTTGTAGGCCTGATCGATTCGGGAGGAGCGCGCATACAGGAAGGAGTGGCCAGTCTGGCCGGATATGCCGGTATTTTCCGCCGTAATGTACTGGCCTCCGGGGTCATTCCCCAAATATCGGTGATCATGGGTCCGGCAGCAGGCGGCGCCGTTTATTCCCCGGCACTCACCGACTTTATCTTTATGACTGCCGCAACCAGTTATATGTTTGTTACAGGCCCCAATGTCGTTAAACAAGTGTTGAATGAGACCATCTCTCCCGAAGAATTGGGAGGGGCTCACATTATGAACGCTATTTTCTATCCTGCAATTTTTCACCCGGAAGAAACTGGGTACTCTGTTGAGATTCCCGATATTGAGGGCTGCTTCACCCAAGGCGATACCATGGACGAAGCCGTCCGCATGGCACAGGATGCCATCGGCCTTATGCTGGAAGATTGCAAAGTCTGCCCGGAGCCTTCTGTCCCTTCTGCACTCCATGTTGACCCGGAAGATTTTGTGGTGATGGTGCCTTTCGATATGGAAGAGTACGAAAAGCGGTACAGACCCGTAAAGAAAACCCTTTCTATTCCCGGCTGGCTCAACGATGCCGCCGAATCTGCACACATCAACTTTTCCGGCGTCCTTCAGGATGCGCTAAAAGAGAAACTCCATCTGGCGTAAGTATAAGTACAACAACAGCCGCCCAGCAGTTGACCGTTATGGTCATGCTGGGCGGCTGGTTGTTTCTATAATAACCTATCCGTAAAATGGTTTGGCTGCCATTTCTGAATAAAAGATTGGCTTATTCAACCCATACTTTTCTGTAATATCACGCACTACATCTTCAAACCATTTAGGTGCATACGGTGAAATATAGATTCCAGTAATCAATTTCTCAATATCGACATCTTTTTCAATGCCGCAGCAAGCAGCTTTTCTTACATGCGTAACTGCCCTTACTTCTTGTTCATACTCAAACGATTTTCGTTTATACCAATATGCGCCATTTATGGGAGCAAACTGCTTTGTATAGTCAATGTACCGTACTTTTCCGATTTTTACTGATGGGTCTTTTCCAAGTGCTTCAAATAATTGTCGCCCTGTTGTCTGAATTGCAAGTGCGTTTTTCACATTTGCAGAGTATAATTTCCACATAGCATCAGATTCATACTGATTGCAATGCCAACAACTTACAAACACATTTTTTCTTTCCAGTTCGCCCATCGCACCCCATTCAGACAATAGCCTCATAGAATTCTTCTCTATATATTCATCTGTCAAATCTTCTCGATTCATTCCGGGGACCGTTTGTATTGCTTTTTTGAAAAAATCTGAATAAAACCCATCCCATATTCCCTTACGATTTACTGTTCCTTTCGCTCCTTCAAATATATCCTCAAATGATTCCAGTGATGCAAAATACAACTTTTTCTTTCCAATCAACGAAATGAACTTAGCTAGATCCATATACCGCCAGAGTTTGGCCGTTGGTAAAACTTCTTCATACCGAATAATTTCTTCTGACATATTATCAGCCTCTTTTTGATTATTTCTATTCTTATCCGCCAATGTTGTCACTGGCTTTGCAATGCTGCTCGTCGATCTCCTTTATGTTATAGTCCATCAGACCGGGAACACCCATCTCGCCGCCGCATTTGTTGCAGAAAGCAGCCGTGATTTCAAAAGTATACTCCTTTTCCCGGATGGTCTGGTTGATTTTGATTTTCTTCAGGGTGTAGCTCGTTTCTCTGCGGCATTCTGTGCAGAAGTCCCTCTGATTTTCCATGGCGGTACGCTCCCTTCCGGTTTTACATTCTTTTTTATTATTGTATCCCTACCTTTGTTTTTCGTCAACAATAAAGCCGCTGACAGTCTGCCGCTCGCAGAATCCATCAGTGGGTTTCATGAGTCTTCAAATCCCCTAGACACAAAAATCGGCACCCGCTTTTCAGCGAGTGCCGATTTTGTTACCCTATAGTGCGCTTTGATTTTTGGCGTAAGTGGCGTAAGTTTGGCGTAAATCCGTTTTCGCACGCTCCAAAAATCAAGGATTCATGCGGTTTTTAGGCAGTTATTAGTACATGCCGCCCATGCCGCCCATGTCACCACCGGCTGCGGGAGCAGCGGGGGGTTCGGGCAGGTCAGCGACCAGGCTCTCGGTGGTCAGCACCATCTCAGCGACGGATGCTGCGTTCTCCAGAGCGGAACGGGTGACCTTGGTGGGGTCAACGATACCGGCGGCGATCATATCCTCCACAAAGACCTCGTTCTGAGCGTCGAAGCCGTAGTTGGGCTTGTTGGCAGAGACGATCTTGTCGATGATGACGCTGCCTTCCAGACCGGCGTTCTTGGCGATCTGGCGCAGAGGTGCCTCCAGAGCCTTCAGGACGATCTTGGCACCGGTGCGCTCGTCGCCTTCCAGCGTGTCGCACAGGGCGCGCACAGCGGGGATGGCGTTGATGGGAGCGGTGCCGCCGCCAGCGACAACGCCTTCCTGAACAGCAGCCTTGGTTGCGTTCAGAGCATCCTCGATGCGCAGCTTCTTATCCTTCATCTCAACCTCGGTAGCAGCACCGACTTTGATGACTGCAACGCCGCCGGCCAGCTTTGCCAGGCGCTCCTGCAGCTTCTCGCGGTCGAAATCGCTGGTGGAAGCCTCGATCTGGTTGCGGATCTGTGCAATGCGGGCTGCAATGGCATCCTTATCGCCTGCACCGCCCACGATGGTGGTGTTCTCCTTGGTGACCTTGACCTGACGGGCATGGCCCAGCATCTGGACGGTAGCGTCCTTCAGCTCATAGCCCAGATCAGCGGACACAACGGTGCCGCCGGTCAGGATAGCGATATCCTGCAGCATCTCCTTGCGGCGGTCGCCAAAGCCGGGAGCCTTGACAGCGCAGACGTTCAGGGTGCCGCGCAGGCGGTTGACGATCAGGGTGGACAGAGCCTCGCCCTCGATGTCCTCAGCCACGATCAGCAGCTTCATGCCGTTCTGCATGACCTGCTCCAGCAGGGGGACCAGATCCTGGATGACGCTGATCTTCTTATCGGTGATCAGGACGGCGGCGTTGTCCAGAACAGCCTCCATCTTGTCGGTATCGGTGACCATATAGGGGGTCAGGTAGCCGCGGTCAAACTGCATACCTTCCACGATCTCATTGTAGGTCTCGGCGGTGGTCTTGTTCTCCTCGATGGTGATGACACCGTCGGAGGTGACCTTCTCCATAGCCTCAGCGATCAGGCGGCCGATCTCGGGGTCACCGGCAGAAATGGTGCCGACGCGGGCGATATCGTTGCTGTCCTTGACCTTCTGGCTGTGGGCCTTGATGGTCTCAACAGCCTTGGCAACAGCCTTGCTCATGCCGCGGCGGATATCCATGGGGTTGGCACCGGCGGTAACGTTCTTCATGCCCTCGGTGACCATGGCCTGTGCCAGAACGGTTGCGGTGGTGGTGCCGTCGCCTGCGGCATCGTTGGTCTTGGTTGCGACCTCACGCACCAGCTGTGCGCCCATGTTCTCGAACTCGTCCTTCAGCTCGATCTCCTTGGCAATGGTCACGCCGTCGTTGGTGATGACGGGTGCGCCGAACTTCTTGCCCAGCACCACATTGCGGCCCTTGGGGCCCAGGGTGATCTTCACGGTATTTGCCAGGGTATCAATACCGGCACACAGTGCCTTGCGGGCATCCTCGCCCTGCTTGATCTGTTTTGCCATAATCAAATCGCTCCTTCAAAGCTCAAATTTCAATTTCAGAGGGGAAACTTACTCCACAATGGCCAGGATATCGCCCTGACGCACGATGGTGCACTCCTCGCCGTCCACCTTGACCTCAGTACCGGAGTACTTGCTGGTCAGGACCTTATCGCCAACCTTCACGGTCATCTTGACTTCGTTGCCGTCCACGATGCCGCCGGGGCCAACAGCCACGACCTCAGCCACCTGGGGCTTCTCCTTGGCGCTGCCGGTCAGGATGAGGCCGCCCTTGGTGGTCTCCTCGACTTCAACGGCCTTGATAACAACACGGTCTGCAAGAGGAATGATCTTCATAGTTCTTGCCCTCCTATAATAAAATATAATGAAAACTTTTTTGGCACCTTCGGCCCGTTTCTGCCGGGCCTTTGGTTGTTTAGCACTCCTTTTCTCTGAGTGCTAAGTGTATTGTACTCATCTCAGGGGTAAAAATCAAGGGTTTTCTCAAAATTTGTTTGTTAAGAATTTATGACAACGCAAAAGCGCCCGGATATCGTACTTTTTCGTTGCGATACCCGGGCGCTTTTTCTCCTGTTTCAACCTGCTTTCGGCGTGAGCCATTCCTCCACCTTCTCGGTGCTGTACTCCACCATATCAGCGATCTCCTCAATGGAGTATCCCTTTCGGTACAATTTCTGTGCCATCATTCTGGCCTGTTCTTCCCGGCCTTCCGTATAGCTTTCCACTCTCAGGTCTTCCATCACTTTACACATTTCGCTCACTCCTTTCGGGTTTTCTTTCAGATAGCGTGTTCTCTCTGCCAGCAGTTCAAAATTCATTTCATCCGCGCTGGTGCAATTGAAATCGTGCATCAGCCTGCCGATCTCTGAATCATCCCGGTATTCCCCATTCACATACAGGATATGGGCACCATCATTGAACGGGCGGTTCAGCGTCAGATTCATGTTCTGGATCGTATAGACCGGCTCGCCAGCCTTGTAGTAATCATTTTCCGTGATGAAAATAACATAGGTATCCGGCAGTTCTTTATAATCCTGCTTTTCGTCCAGATTTTCCACGTCCATCACACTGGAATGATATCTTGCCCGGTGCGGGTCTGCGCCATTGTCCGCGCGCTGGACCTCAATGTCATACTTCTTGCCCGCACTGTCGGTTGCATAGGCATCCAGACAGATTGAACGCGCACCGGTCACTCGCTTCATATCAGCCTGTGTCTCGCATTTTGTCAGGATCAGATCAGGCTTTCCGGTAATGATCCGAAGCACCAACTCTGCCAGCGGAAGATTTTCCTTAAAGAGCCCTCGCATAAAGGTATCATCCATAGGGCGAAAACTGCGCAGACGGTCAAGGTCTTCCTGATGCTGCTTTTCTTTTTTCTCTGCATCCGACCAGTTCATAGCCCCATCCCTCCTGCTTTTTTCCAAACACCTTCTTACGGCTTCATCTTATCATAGAATTCTTCATAAATCAAGCGTATTTCTGTAAATTTCATACCACAGCGTGTTTCGCCACAAACCGCTCATACGCCGGGACGGGCAGGAGGATGCGGCCGCTCAGGGGGCGCAGAACAGCCTCCACCGCATCACAGGGGGCGCACTCGCCGTCGGCGGTGGCAACGATGGGGCCGCGGCCATCGGCGGGGCGCAGCGCCACCCGCCGGGCACGGCGGTAGAGGAAGTAAGGCTTTGCCTCCTCGGTGAGCTGGCCGTTCACAAAGTGCCGGCCGCTCTTGTACATTCCCAGCAGCTTGGCAATGGTCAGCCGCCCCACCCTGCGGACGATCATCACGTCCAGCCAGCCGTCGGCGGGGTCGGCCTCGGGGGCGGCAAGAAAACCGCCGCCATAGGCCCGGCCATTGCAGATGGCGCACATCAGGCAGTCCACGGTCAGTTCCTCGTCGTCGATGGTAAAGGTGACCCTGCGGCCGATGTGCCCGCAGAGCTGCTCCACGATGGAGAGCAGATAGGACACCTCGCCGCCGCACAGGGGGATCCGCCGGAACTTGGGGATGCCGTAGGCCACCTGCGCGTCCAGACCCGCCGCGCAGATGGTGGCGGACAGGCCCAGACTGGTCTCCAGCAGGTCGATGGTCACTTCCCCGCCCGCCAGCTGGGCATCGAGGTCGGTGAACTCTGCCCGGGTGCCATAGGTGCGCAGGAAGTCGTTGCCGCTGCCGTAGGGCAGGCAGCCCACGGCGGCGTTGGAAAAGCCCTGCACGCCGGTCATGGCTTCCATGAAGGTGCCGTCGCCTCCCGCTGTCCAGATGCGCAGGCTGTCCCCGGCCTGCGCTGCCTCCTGGGCTGCTGCACGGGCCAGCTCCCGGGCGTGGCCCGCATATTCGGTGGTGTGGATGGTATAATTGGCCTGGCTCCACCCGGCCCGGGCGGCAGCGGCTCTGATCTGCGGGATGAGCTGGACCGTGCAGTCCTGCTTACCCGCAGCGGGATTCAGTAAAAACAAATAGCGCATGGTTTCCTCCTTGGGGCGTTTCGCTTTCTCTATGATAAACGAAAACGCCGGAGGATGCAAGGGGGAAGCGTGCTCACCCTCTCAGTCTCGCTTTGCTCGCCAGCTCCCCCGAAGGGGGAGCCAATGCATCTGTAAGGGCATCGAGACTGAGAGGTTTAGCCGATGGTTTGCTCTACTGCTTCCCCCTCTTCCAACACGATCGACCCATCCACCGTGCAGTCGGCGGTCCAGTGCTGGCCGGTGTGGGCCGTGCCGGAGGCGATCTGGTTGGCGAGGGCCTGTTCCACCGCGCGGTCCACCTGCCGCCGCAGCTCCCGGGCCCCATAGGGCGAGCGCGCCCTTGCGGCCAGCACTGCCCCCACCCGGGGCGTATGGGTCAGCTGATACCCATTGCGGGCGGCACGGGCTTCCAGCTGGCCCAGCAGCTTCTCGGCGATGGCACACAGGCTGTCCTCGGCAAGGGGACGGAACACGATGAGCTCATCCAGCCGCCCCACCAGCTCGGGCCGGAACCACTTTTTGGCCTCCTCAATGGCCTGGGCCGACTGCTTCTCGAACACGGCCTCGCTGCCCGCCGCAAAGCCCAGCGGGGCGCTCTGCCCGGCCAGAAAGCGTGCCCCCAGGTTGGAGGTGAGCAGGACGATGGTATTGCGGAAATCGGCCTTGCGGCCCATGGCATCGGTGAGCTGACCATCCTCCAGGATCTGCAGCAGGATATTCTGGATATCCGGGTGGGCCTTTTCGATCTCGTCAAAGAGCACCACGCTGTAGGGGCGGCGGCGGACGGCTTCGGTGAGCTGGCCGCCCTCATCGTGGCCAAGATAGCCCGGAGGCGCGCCCAGCAGGCGGGCCGTGGTGTGCTGCTCCTGATACTCCGACATATCGAACTTGAGCAGAGCTTTTTCGCTGCCGAACCAGCTGGCGGCAAGGGCCTTGGCAAGGGCGGTCTTGCCCACGCCGGTGGGCCCCAGAAAGAGCATGGCTCCCATGGGGCGGCCCGGCTCTCCCAGCCCGGTGCGGCTGCGCCGGATGGCCCCGGCCACCGCCGCCACAGCCTTCTGCTGGCCCACGATCTCGGCGTTGAGACGGGATTCCAGCTTGTCCAGCCGTTCCCGTTCCTTCTCCCCCACCCGCTCCACAGGCACGCCGCTGGCCTGCGCCACCACCCGGGCAATGTCCTCCCGGGTGAGGGTGGGATCTGCTTTCCCCTCCCGCTCGGCACGGATGCGGGCAGCGGCACAGGCCTCGTCCACAAGGTCGATGGCCTTATCGGGCAGGAAGCGCCCCGGCAGGTACCGCACTGAGAGCTCCACGGCCTCCCGCAGTGTCTCAGGCGGCAGATGCACGCTGTGGTAGCGCTCGTAGCGGGGGGCAAGGCCCTCCAGGATCGCCGCAGCCTGCGCCGGGGTAGGCTCCTCGATCTGCACCCGGCCAAAGCGGCGCTCCAGTGCGGCATCTTTCTGGATATGGGTGCGGAACTCCTGATCGGTGGTGGCCCCGATGAGCTGCAGCTCCCCCCGGGCCAGCACGGGCTTCAGGATGCTGGCGGCATCAATGGCCCCTTCTGCCGCGCCGGCTCCCACGATGGTGTGGAACTCGTCCACAAACAAAATGGCGCTGCCGTCCCGCACAAGCTCCTCCAGAAGGGTCTTGAACCGCTCCTCAAAGTCGCCCCGGTACTTGGTGCCCGCCACAAGACTGGCCATATCCAGCGCCAGCAGCCGCCGCCCCTGCAGCATCCGGGGCACGTTCCGGCTGGCGATGCGCTGGGCAAGGCCCTCGGCAAGGGCCGTTTTGCCCACGCCCGGCTCCCCCACCAGACAGGGGTTGTTCTTCTGGCGGCGGCACAGGATCTCCACCATCCGGTCCATCTCCGCATCCCGGCAGAACACCGGGTCCAGCTCGCCGTCCACCGCGCGGCGGGTCAGGTCGCGGCAATACTTATCGCTGGCGCGGCTGCCCCGGGGCATGGCGCTGGCCCGGGGCGTGCCGGGCAGGATGAACTGCCCCGAGAGCTGGCGGCACTCCCGCACGGCCTCGGCCAGCTGCACCCCCATGGAGGCCAGCAGCACCCCCGCCGCGCAGTCGGTATCCTCCAGCATGGCGCAGAGCAGGTGCTCCGGCTCCGCCTTGGGCAGGTGGGCGTTCTGTGCCCCGATGAGAGCATAATCCATAGCCCGGCGCAGGTCTGGGGCCAGCGCCTTTCTGTCCAGCTGGCGGGCCGGGCTGGTGCGGCCCTCGGCCAGCTGGCGGCGCACGGCGGGTTCGGTGATGTTCTTGCCCGCCAGAAACCGCCCCGCCGGGCCGCGGTCGGTCTGCAGCATGGCAAGCAGCAGGTGCCCGGTATCCGCCCGGGCACAGCCCATGCTGCCCGCAAGCTCCACGGCTTCGTCCAGCAGCAGCCCTGCCTCCCGCGAAAACCCCTTGTGTCTGCCCATGCCGAATGCTTCCCAAATGCTCATGCTCTGCTCCTTGCTGTATTGTTTCATACACAGCAAAGTATAGGCCCGGTGAATGGAAAAAAATCAGTTGTTTTTGTCGGGCAGTGTGATATACTCAGATCAAAGTATTGTCAGTGCATATATAAGGGTATTTATAGTGTAAGGAAGGTCGAATCATGTCTGATAATTATTCTCAAATGGCAGAAGTCTTGAAGAGTTACCAAGAAAAATGTCCTCCGCATCATAAACTATATTTAGCATCACAGCTCTCCGATAAACAACTTCATAATATTCTGGAAGGGCTAACTCCGCCAGTGCTCTATGATGATATTCTTGGTTTTCTTAGCTCTTCTTTTCTTTCAAATGGAAGAACAGAAGTTTTGTTCATGGAGCATGGATGTTACATTTCGAGAAAATCTGATGTCCCTTACTATATAGAATACGCAGACATTCATGCCTGTAAAATATCCAACGGCTTTTTAACTGTTACCCTGATCACACTAAAAACGATAGAATTTTCCCGGATAACCTCTGCTTTCGCTGAATTTCTTCAAGACATCCTGCTTTCCCTAGCCAAGTTCTTTCCAAATGAAAATTGGTATGTCGTGCGTCAAAGCAAGTTGATTTCTCGAAAAGTAAAAATAAAAGTAACAAGATCCGGCTCTGTTCAAGACGGCGCTTTTCCTTGCAGAAGAGCGCAGCTTATAGCAAATCATTTACTCTCCGGTGATATCTACAGCAAATGCTGTAAAATCATAGCTTCATCCGTACAAACTACCGAAAAAGTGCTTTCTGCAAAAGTGCTTTCTGCTCTTACAGTATCAACGACAGCGGAGCCGACTGCCGATCTTGTTCATACTATTCTTAGAAAGACCACTTCTCAAAAGATTTCTGTCCAAGCTTTGATGTTTGTAGAGTTAGGCAAAGTCCTTGGTATCACACTGGACCGTGCCGCTGCAAAATCTATTTTGAAAATTTATGCAGATTTTTTATCTCGTTCTGGCATGACTGCCATATTCAAAGAAAACATTGGACTTATCAACGCTTCAACAAGTGTTCCTTTAACAAAAGCAGTTGGATGGCTATTCGTTTACAATTACGCCATTCACATCAAAAAATATCTCCGTAATAATCTTTTGCTGTTTCAGCACTATCCAAATCGTCTGTCTCCTGCAGAATGCAACCGCTTCATTTCCGATATAGTTTCTATACCGAATTATAAAGTCAGCATCAATAATGTAAATCAATTCTTTTGGAGTACTTTGGCCAGTTACTCACTCGCCCTCCAAATCGACATCACCTCGATTTCTTCTCGTTATGCAGATCTCTTAAAGCAGTTATTAGACTCGTCTAAGCAGATCATCGATATGAATTCACAAGCTGGCCGCTATTACACAAAATTTCAAAGTATGGACTTCTCACGCGAGAACGTAAGCTTTGAACAATTAGCAGATTTTGTCGAATTATTTCTTGGCTTTTACAATCTCATCCAACAAAATGACAAAAGCGCCCCAATCCAGCAATTTTCATTTGATATCGATTTTGAAAAGCCTGACATCTTTTTCCGCAACCTATATGATACGAAAGAGAAGCGTGTTGGAAATACCGTTCTCAAATTCCAAACTCCCTATGTACTTGGAATGCACTTACAAGAAAGATATATGGTACACGTAATTACAAGTCTGCTCTATCATTACGCTGCAGACAGAGAAAGGAATGAGACTCAATGATCACGCCTGAAGTAAAACTTGCCGTAGATCAAGTTGTTCGAGGTATTCCCTCGAAAGCCATTCGGGACGGGGCATTCGACCAGAAACTTGTTGAAATCATTGTAAGACAAGCAGATGGAAAAATCTCCGAGATTGCAAAATGTGCATTAGAGAATGAAGTCTCTCAGCAATCCTTTACAAAGGTTCTTTCAAAAGTACCTGCAATTGGCGGTGTCAATACAGTTTCTTCCCTCGCAAATAATGTACAGACAGAAATGGTTCGCCAAGAAGTCAAGAAGGTCGGCAAAGATGTCAAAGAAGTCTTAAATGTCACCAAAGATCTTTCCGTCAATGTCGATAAGCTTACAAAAGGAATGTCTGTTGTACAGGGGCTTTCTTTTCTGAATACGGCGCTCTCCGCAGCCAACCTTGGTGTCAGCATGATCGGTTTTTCTAATGTAAATAAGCGGCTTGATTCCCTTCAGGATGAACTTCATGCGATGCAGCAGACCGTAACAAAGATTGATCATGCTGTAACGAATCTAAAGAACATGAAGATCCTCGAAATCGTCAACAATGGTCACACATTGATCGACAAGGCAGAGGTTCTTTTTCAGCATTTTTCCGATGGTGAATACGACTTAAAGGAGTGCGAATCCGTTCTGGGCGAATATCGAACTTATTTACGTTATGTGCAAAGCCTGATGAATAATGGCATTCTCGATTATGAAGCCGGTTATCAGATTTCCATGAATCTGTTAAGAAGTTATTCTGAAATTTTGAAGAATTATCTAATTGAATATTACTATACACATGACGGCAAGATTCCCTCTCTCTACAGTTCTTATCTACAGACCATTTCATCTTTCGCAGAGCCTCAGTTTCGGGTACAGCTCTTTGACCATGTCTATCTTGATTGTGATTGCCTAAAAGCAGATGCCGAAAAATCTCAGCTATGTCATCTCCTTCTTGTAAGCAATGCCTATACACAAGTGACCGACACTGAATATTTAATTTCACAGCTCCCTGAAAAGCAAAATTATCTTGATTTACAAGATGCTATCACAAAAGACGTTCAAAAGCGAGTTGATATTGCTGTCTCCTTCCAATAACCCTTAGCATAAAAAGCAGAGCATCCCACCTGATTCAGCGGGATGCTCTGCTTTTTGTTTTTCTGTAACGGGTAAAGTTACATCTCTGCCAGAGCCTTTTTCAGGTTCTTGGCGATCTGGTCGGGGCAGCTGGTGGGGCGGGGGCCGCAGGTGGTACCCTCCATGCGGGCGATGGCATCCTCAGCCTTCATGCCCTTGAGCAGGCGGCTGATGCCCTTGAGGTTGCCGTTGCAGCCGCCGATGACCTCGACGGACTCGATGGTGTGGTCATCGCTCAGCACGATGTTGGTCTGCCTGGAACAGGTGCCCACATTGGGGAAGCTGAAAGATTTGCTCATGGAAAACATCCTCTCTTTTTGACTTGCCTGCATTATACTACAAAAACAACGTCCCTGCAAGGGGCGGAACCTGCCCTCTTTGCCAAGGGCTCCCCCTTCGGGGGAGCTGTCGAGCAAAGCGAGACTGAGAGGGTGAGGATGCTCACGGACTTTACCGAACTCACCCTCTCCGTCATTGCTGACGCAATGCCACCTCTCCCGAAGGGCGAGGCCTTGGCAGTTCTCATAAGAATGCTCAAATCGGTTTACTTTTTTCTCTTCCGGGCCAGCTCCTCGATCCGCGCGATCTGGTCATCGGGGGTGGTGCAGGTGCCCACGGGGTAGACCTTTTTATGGTTGGCCCCGTGGAAGTCGGTGCCGCCGGTGTGGATGAGGTGATACTGCCCACAGAGAGCGGCACACTCGGCCTTGTCCTCGGGGCTGTTGCTGGGGTGGTCGATCTCGATGCCGTCCACCATCCCCTCCCTGACCAGCTCCCGGAGCAGGGGCATACTCTTGTACACGGTGGGGTGGGCGAACACCACCACGGCACCGGCAGCTCTGGCTGTGGCCAGCACCTCCCGCACCGGGATGTACTCGGGCGAGTGGAGCACCCTGCCCCGCGGGTTCCAGCCGAACAGCTCATGGTAGCGCTCACCATAGATGCTGTCGGCAAGGCCCAGCTCCCGCAGCGCCTGCATGATGCCGCTCTTATAGAGCACGCCGCTGTCTCTGGCGTATTCCAGCGCCTGCTCGGTGCGGAACTGGGGAAAGATGGCTTCCAGCTCCCGGGCGCTCTGCAAACAGCACTCGTTGCGGCGCTGGCGCATGATATCGCAGTGGCGGCGCAGGGCCTCGCTCTCGGGGTCGGGCCAGTAGGCCAGCAGGTGGACCCGGTGCTGGCGTTCGTAATCGTAGCCGGTGAGCTCGGTGGCCGGGATGAGCTTTACCCCATCCTGCACCGGGTGGTCGTAGGCATACTGCACGCTGCGCAGCGTATCGTGGTCAGAGATGGCCATGGCATCCAGCCCCACCCGGGCTGCCATCAGGGGCAGCCGGGCCACGGGCACGGAACCGTCGGAATAGGTGGTGTGGTTGTGTAGATCGCCGGGCATGGAATGGAACCTCCTGAGAATAAAACGGATGAAACCCCACCGTCATTGCTTCGCAATGCCACCGCCCCTAGTAGGGGCGGCCTTGGCAAAGAGGCAGAGCTTTACGCCATGCCAAGGGCCCCACTATTAGGGGGGGGGGGGGGCTGGCACGCGGAGCGTGACTGAGGGGTTTAGTCCCGGGGAGCTTTATTTAATGCTTATAATAATTGATCAAACACCCGTCTGCCAGGATCTCCCGCTCATCGGAGGTCAGCGGTGCCATATAGAGGGCGAAGGGGCGGACTTCCTCCCCCAGCACATAGGCAGGGATGTTCTGCAGATCGCCCTTGAGGGCTTCCCGGACATGGGGGATGAGGATGTAATCCCCCAGGCCGAAGGGAGCCGCGCCGCTGAGCTGGAAGGGCAGCATACCCCAGTTGATGAGGTTGGAGCGGTAGCGCTTGGTGGCGTACTCGTTGACGATGTTGGCCCCGGCCCCCAGCACGCGCTGGCAGCTGGCGGCCTGCTCACGGGCGGAGCCGTCGCCGGGCTTGACGGCAAAAATGGTGGAGGCCAGCTGCACATCGTCCCAGGTCAGGGCTTCGCAGCCGGGCACGGCGCGGATCTTTGCCAGCAGGGCAGCATCCCCCTGCCCGGCCCGGCGGGCGGCTTCCTCGGCCTGCACGGCCTTGGCGCGCCCCACATAGGCGGGGTCCTTGCGGCTGAGGGTGAACTCAGCCAGACCCAAGGGGTTGGAGCGGTAGGAAGAGGTCTCACCCGAGGGGATGAGCTCGTCCGTGGTGGTAACGGGGTCGGTGATGTAGGAGGCCACCTTCAGCAGCAGGTTGCCGCCCAGCGGGGCGATCTCGGGCCAGTCCTTGATGTTGGGGCCCAGCTTGAGCAGGGCATCATAATCGCCGTGGCCAAAGCCCTGATACACCCGGGCCTCGTAGCTGGAGGGGTCGTAGTGATATTCGGGCACGGTGGGGTCGTAATCCACCTCCGTTGCGGGGGTCAGGATGCCGCCGTTGGCCGTGGTGGCGGCAATGCTGCGGGCATCCATCAGGGCCACGCCTGCCAGCTGGCCGCTGCCGGGCTTGGAGCCCTCGCGGCTGGGGAAGTTGCGGGTGGTGTGGCGGATGGACAGCGCCCCGTTGGCAGGCACATCGCCCGCGCCGAAGCAGGGGCCGCAGAAGGCCGTGCGGATGGTGGCACCGCTGGCCATCAGGTCGGTGAGCACGCCGGTGCGGTTCAGCTCCATCATAATGGGCTGGCTGCCGGGGTAGACGCTGAGGGCGTAATCCCCGCAGCCGCCGGTATGGCCCTTAAGGATGGAAGCGGCCTCGTAGATGCTGTCAAACAGGCCGCCCGCGCAGCCTGCGATGACTCCCTGATCCACCCGGAGCCTGCCGTTTTCGATCTTGCTGCACAGATCCAGCTTCACGTCAGAACGGCCCACCAACTGCTGGACGTTCTCCTCGCATTCGTGGAGGATGTCCTTGAGGTTGGCGTTCAGCTCCTCGATGGGAAAGGCGTTGGAGGGGTGCATGGGCAGGGCGATCATGGGCCGGATCTTGGAAAGGTCCACGCTCACCACGCCGTCGTAATAGGCCAGATCTGCCGGGTGCAGGGGCTTGTAGTCCCCTGCCCTGCCATGGACCGTGAGGAACTGCCGGGTCTTTTCATCGGTCTCCCAGATGGAGGAAAGGCAGGTGGTCTCGGTGGTCATGGCATCAATGGCGTTGCGGGTGTCCTGCCGCAGGGAGGCAATGCCGGGGCCCACGAACTCCATGACCTTGTTCTTGACATAGCCGCTCTTGAACAGCTCACCCACCAGTGCAATGGCCACATCGTGGGGGCCGCAGCCTGCGGGCAGAGCGCCGGTCAGGCAGATGGCCACCACGCCGGGGCGGGCCACATCGTAGGTGCGGCCCAGCAGCTGCTTTGCCAGCTCGCCGCCGCCCTCGCCGATGGCCATGGTGCCCAGCGCGCCGTAGCGGGTGTGGGAATCGGAACCAAGGATCATTTTGCCGCAGCCCGCAAAGCGCTCGCGCATGTACTGGTGGATGACCGCCATGTGGGGCGGCACAAAGATGCCGCCGTACTTTTTGGCAGCGGACAGGCCGAAGCGGTGGTCATCCTCGTTGATGGTGCCGCCCACAGCGCACAGGCTGTTGTGGCAGTTGGTCAGCACATAGGGGATGGGGAACTTTTCCAGCCCCGAGGCGCGGGCCGTCTGGATGATGCCCACAAAGGTGATGTCGTGGCTTGCCATAGCATCGAACCTGATCCGGAGATCCCGGTCGCTGCCGCTGGTGTTGTGGGCGGCGAGGATGCCGTAGGCCATGGTGCCCTTGTAGGCCTGGCCGGCCTGCTCCGCAGTCACGCCCGCGGCTGCCAGTGCCGCAGGAGCCTGCGCATCGGCGGGCACCCACTGCCCCCGCAGGTAGTATGCACCCGAGGCGCTGCATTTGATCGATTCCAACATAATACTTCCCCCTCGCTTTTGCAAAAAAGGGGCTGTTGCCAGCCCCTCTGAATTAGTCAAACAGCATATCGTGGATAGCGCTGACCGCCTTGTCAGCGTCGTCACGGTCAATGATGCAGGAGATCTTGATCTCACTGGTGGAGATCATCTTGATGTTGATGTTGTTGTTGGAGAGTGCCTCGAACATCTTGGAGGCAACGCCGCTGTGGCTCTGCATACCGGCACCCACGATGGAGACCTTTGCGCAGGTCTCGTCGCAGGTGGCATCCTGGAACTTGCCGCTCTCCTTGAGCACGCGCATGGCGGTCTCAGCCTCGCCCTCGGCGCAGGTGAAGGAGATATCCTTCTTGCCGTCGCGGCCGGTGGACTGCAGGATGATATCCACGTTGATGTTCTTCTGGGCCAGCAGGCCAAAGATCTTGAAGCTGGTGCCCGGCTCATCGGGAACGTTCAGGATCGTGATAACGGCAACATCGGTGTCCTTTGCAACACCCTTGATCAGCATACCTTCCATGTCTTTTGTAACCTCCTTGACCACCGTACCGGGCACGGGATTCAGGCTGGACAGCACTTCCAGCTCCACATTATACTTCTTTGCCAGCTCCACGCTGCGGTTGTTCAGCACCTGCGCACCCAGAGAGGCCAGCTCCAGCATCTCGTCAAAGGTGATCTCTTCCAGCTTGCGGGTGTTGCGCACCTTGCGGGGGTCTGCGGTGTAAACGCCTTCCACATCGGTGTAGATCTGGCAGCGGTCTGCGTGCAGGGCCGCTGCAATGGCCACGGCGCTGGTATCAGAGCCGCCGCGGCCCAGGGTGGTGATATCATCCAGCTTGTTCAGGCCCTGGAAGCCTGCCACGACCACCACGCGGTTGCGCTCCAGCTCGGAGGAAATGCGCTCGGTCTCCATGCGGGTGATGCGTGCCTTGGTGTAGGCACGGTCGGTGCGGAAGCCCGCCTGCCAGCCCGTCAGGCTGGTGGCGTGGCAGCCCAGCTCGTTCAGAGCCATGGCCAGCAGCGCGATGCTGATCTCCTCACCGGCGGCCAGCAGCATATCCATCTCACGGGCCGAAGGGTTGTGGGTGATCTCAGCAGCCTTTGCGATCAGGTCGTCGGTGGTGTCGCCCTGTGCGGACACCACCACCACCACGTCATTGCCCGCCTTGTGGGTGTTGGCCACGATGCGGGCCACGTTGAAGATACGGTTCCGGTCCTTCACCGAAGAACCGCCGAACTTCTGTACGATCAACGCCATAGTTTGTCACTCTCCTCTAGTTTCTCCCAATTTATATCATTCCACAGTTGCGCCGGTATTATCTGCATCCAGCTCTAACAGTGTAAATGCTTCACATCCGTCCAGGCCTTCCAGCGTTTCCAGCCCGGCACGCAGCCCGGCATAAAAGCGCTCAGCCTCCGGGCGCTCGGCCACCGCCATCACGGTGGAACCGGCACCCGATACATACACGGCCTTTGCCCCGCACTGCTTTGCCAGCGCGAACACCTCCCGGGAACCGGGCATCAGGGGCATCCGGTAGGGCTGGTGGAGCTTATCCTCGGTGGCAATGCCCAGCAGGTCATGCCGGCCCTCACAGAAGGCGGCAGGCACCAGCGCAGCCCGGGACAGGTTATACACGGCATCCTTGTGGGCCACCTGCTTGGGCAGGGCCGCGCGGGCGGCCTCCGTCAGCAGCTTGTAGTCCGGCACGATGGCCGCAAAGCAGAGGCTCTGGTCCACATCCCGTTTGACGGAGTAGACCACGCCGTCCTCAAAGACGCTGCTGGTCAAACCGCCCAGCAGGGCCGGGGCCACGTTGTCGGGGTGGCCCTCAATGGCCGTGGCCAGCGTCAGCAGCTCCTGGGTGTTGAGCACATCGCCCAGCATCCGGTTCGCGCCCAGCAGGCCCGCAATGATGCAGGCCGAGGAGGAACCAAGGCCCCGGGCCATGGGGATGGGGTTGGTCTGCACGATCTTCAGGGGCGGGATCTTCTTGCCCACCTTGTCGAACAGGCCCCGGGCCGAGCGGTACACCAGATTGCTCTCGCCGCGGGGGATGCGGGTGCCGTCCGCCGCCGAGATGTCCAGCCTGTCGCTCTCCTCAAAGGTCACGGTGTTGTACAGGGTCACGGCCAGACCCAGCGCGTCGAAGCCGGAGCCTACGTTGGCGCTGGTGGCCGGAACAGAAACTTTGATCTTCATGGTCCGTCCCCTTTTCTCATGCTTCCTCGGGCAGCTTTTTCAGCTCCAGCTTCACGCTGCCGCCCACGGTCTCCACCTTGCGGGCTGCCTCGGCCATGGCCTTTGCGTCGGCCTGCTCCACCAGCGGGTCGATAACGTATTCGCAACAAGTCAGAGAAAACAGACGTATGAACTTATTTGCAAAAGTTGTATTCGATCGT
>ENA-USYP01001392-USYP01001392.1-human-gut-metagenome-genome-assembly--contig:-NODE-1392-length-18700-cov-6.481985_pt1 | contig 18700 bp, 18 predicted proteins | sample MGYA00250065_ERZ773512 | MGnify/ENA primary metagenome ERZ773512 (study PRJEB29103, sample SAMN06112003) | human gut metagenome | biome: human gut; feature: ankylosing spondylitis patient; material... | reverse complement strand
TGTCAGCCGCAGAGCGTCTATGACGATTTCCTGAACACGAAGCTGCTCTACCACAAGGACGGCGGCGTGATGTTCTACCACATGGTGCAGAGCTTTCCGAAGGGCGAAGCCGTCGATCCCCGGCAGGCCCATGAAGCCGCACGGCGGCTGGCGAAATACTTCGACGGCTGTGAGGTGCTGGTCTGCACCCACGTTGACCGAGAGCATATCCACTCCCACTGCGTCATTAACTCCGTCAACTTTGAGACAGGCAAAAAGCTACACATGGCGAAGGAACAACTGCAAGAGTTGATGCGGCGCAACGACGCGATCTGTCAGGAGATGGGTCTGCCGGTCTTTGACGCACCAACGCAGCAGGCCCGCGGCATGAGCGGCGCGGAATACCACACGGCGCTGAAAGGCCAAAGCTGGAAGCTGCGGCTCATGAACACCATCGATGCGTGCATGAAATACGCCGCCGACAAGGACGCCTTCGTTTCTCTGATGGAATCCGAGGGCTATGCGGTGCGCTGGGAGAGTGGCCGCAAGTACATCACCTACACCACGCCGGACGGACTAAAATGCCGTGACAACAAATTACACGAAGAAAAGTATTGCAAGGAGGCCATGGAACGTGAATTCAGAATACGCGCAAAACTCGTCCAGAGAAAATTCCGTCGAGCGGCGGAAATCGACGGAGGAATTGAAGCGGATGAACCAGTCGAACAGCGCATTGGCAAATACACCGCCGCAGATGATGCAGCCCATTGTGATCCAGTGCAATCTGCCGCAGGCGATGAGCAAGCTGGCGGAACAGGCAGGCGGAATAAACTGGGAGCTGGAGGAAATTCGGAAGGCCCTGCCGGAGCTGAAAACGCACGTCGACCTGACACCGGTGCAGAAGTCGCTCACGGAGATGAACAAACTGCTGGAACGGGTTGGGAACCTGAGCGAGAAGTATTCCTCCAAGTGGATCGACTTGCTCCCGGACTTCAGCCTGCTGGTGGCCCTCAAGTGGATTATGCTGGTGCTGATCCTTGGCACGGCGGTACTGGCGGGCTGGTATGGCGCGGCGGCGATCCGCAGTCTGTTCCTCTGATGCCCGCCGTGGCCGGGCTGGTTGCCGCGGGATCGCTATTGGACGAGGATGAAGACGCCGAGGAAAAGCGGCGGCGCATGGAGGCGAAAATCGCCGCCGAAAACTTCGGCGCGGCGATTGGTTTCGCCGCAGGCGCGGCTCTGGCTGTGAAAGAAAAATTGGATGAACACGCCGCGCAAGAGAAACAGAAAAAGCAACAGCATGAGCAAACGATGGGAGGATTGTAAAAATGGCAAGCATCAAGCAATTGGACGAGCGGCGATATAAGATCACCGTCAGCAACGGTTACCGGCCCAACGGCAAAAAAATCAGCAAGGCAAAGACGATTCAGATCCCGCCCGGTGTCCCCAGGCGCGGCATCGGGCAGTATGTTGCCCACGCCGCCGAGGAGCTGGAGCGCAGCTTCAAGACCGGCTACGCTGAGGATGGCGAGATGACCTTTGAGGAATTCGCCTCCCGCTGGCTGAAGCGGCAGACGAAATACGCCCCCAGCACCATCGCCGCATACCGGCGAATGCTGGAGGTGGTGTATCCCATGATCGGCGGCATCCGCCTCAACAAGCTCCGACCGATGGCGCTGGAAAATATGCTCTCCGCGCTGCGCAAGCGCAAGCACCACGGAAAGCTCATCAACGAATCCACCGCGCAGCGATACCTCTCCGTGGTCTCCGCCGTGCTCAGCGACGCCAAGCGCAACGAGATCATCGAGAAGAATCCCGCGCGGATGTTAGACCTCCCCATACCGCGGCGCACGGTGCAGCGCATCCCCACGCGAAGCGAGGTGGAAAAGCTGCTGGACGCGCTGGCAAAGGAGCCGCGGCACTACCGCCTGTTCTATCTGCTCTCCATGTACACCGGCTGCCGTCGGGGCGAGCTGTGCGCTCTGCAATGGTCGGACTTCACCGGCACGCAAAACGGTCTGCTGCTCACCGTCAGCCGCTCCCGCAGCAGCGTTCCCGGCAAGGGCATCGTGGAAGGCAGCACCAAAAACGGCAAGAGACGTGAAGTCTATCTCTCCTCCGATCTGCGCGGCATCCTCCTCGCCTACAAGCGCCGCAAGCAGATGGAGGCGGACAAGCAGCGCCGCAGGCTCAGCCCCCACCTCTTCACCGACGAGCATGGGCAGCTCATCCACCCGGACACCTTCACCAAGCGGCTGCGGAAGATTTATGAATCCATCGGCTTTCCGCGGGAGTACCATCTCCACATCCTGCGGCACTACTTCGTGACCTCGCTGCTGCACTGCGGCGTGGACAAGCAGACGGTGGCAGACCTCGTGGGTCATGCGGATACCGGCTTTCTGGAGCGCACCTACTGCCACCCCCAGCAGGCGCAGAAGGAGCAGGCGGCAGACTCCATGCTCACCATGCTCCGTCCGGACGGCGGACAGATTTTCAATCTCGCCGCCTGTTCTCCGAAGCGGCACAGCGCATGATTGTTGCTTTCGTAGAAAATCATTTTTCCTCAAAATTAAGGATAGCTTTGCCGCCGTGCTTGCGGTATGTTGTGCTTGCAAAATAAGCCTCAACTGTACCGAGGTCAAATGAAAGAGAGGTCATTTTTATGGCAAGCATCCGCAAGCGTGGCAGCAGCTATCTCATCGCGGTCTCCATGGGCTATGACTACAACGGCAAGCGCATCAAGCCCCAGCAGAAAACCGTCCACCCGCCGGAGGAGCTGACGCCCAGGCAGGTCGAAAAGTGGCTCAACGAACAGGCTGTCCTCTTTGAACGTGACTGCCGCCACACGCCGCAGCCCGTCCAGCAGCCCACGCTGGCAAAATACATCGACCTGTGGCTGACGGACATCGCCCCCGGCAAGCTGGCAAAGTCCACCATCCGCCGCGACCGGCAGGACATCGAGCGTATTCTCCCGGCGCTGGGTCACTACAAGCTCACCGAACTGCGGCCGGAGCACTTCCGGAATTTCTACGCAGAACTGCGAAAAGTCATCAGTCCCGACACGAAAAAGCCACTCTCCGAGTACACCATTGAGGGCGTGCACGCTACGCTGTGCAGCATCCTCTCTGATGCCGTGGAGGGTGGCTTTCTTTCGCATAATCCGGCGTGGCGCACCTACCGCTACGCCGGGCGCAAGTGTGAAAAGAAGATCGCGGACGAGGAAACGGCGCAGAAGATCATCACCGCGCTGGAGGGCGAGAGCATCAAGTATGAGACCTACTTCAAGCTCATCATCGCCACAGGAATGCGGCGGGGTGAGTGCTGCGGATTGAAATGGTGCGACATTGATTGGGAGCAGCGTTCCATCCACATCTGCCGCAACGCGGTCAAGGTGACGGACGAGGAAATCTTCGTCAAGGAACCCAAGACCCGCGCGGGCAACCGCTATGTGTACTTCTCCGCTGAGATGGAAAGTCTTCTGCGGGAGTACCGGCAGGAATGCGCATACATCACCGAAACCTATGACCAGAGAAAACTGACCACCGATGACTTCCTGTTCCGCCGCCAAGGGGCGCAGCTCCCCATGACGCCCACCACCTTCACCTACCGCTTCAAGCTGATCCTCAAGAAAAACGGCTTGCCGCAGGAGCTGAACGTCCATTCCCTCCGGCACACCGCCGCCAGCCTGATGATCGCAGGCGGCACGGATGTGGCCACGGTGGCGGGCATCCTCGGCCACAGCCAGCCCTCCACCACACTGGATATCTATACCCATGCTTTCGACAAGAACAAAAAGGCCGCCAGCGCGGAACTGCAAGGGATGCTGGAGATATGACATAGCGTAATAGCTTAGTTGGATCGCAAAATGTGCAGTAGTGGTCAAATCGGGTTTCAATTCTCCTAACTTTCCGCATATAAAAACCGTCTCAAACGTATTGTTTGAGACGGTTTTTGGTACGCCCGACTGGATTCGAACCAGCGGCCTTTAGAGTCGGAGTCTAACGCTCTATCCAACTGAGCTACGGGCGCATATTTGATTGTGGGTTTCTGCGATAGTAGTCAAATAGTAGTCAGCAACTAACTATTTTTTCTCTGCCGTTCCCGCAAACGCAGGTGTGGCAATGCTTTGCGCCATATCTCAACTGGAGACGCCTGAAACGTCGGAGTCTAACGCTCTATCCAACTGAGCTACGGGCGCATATTTGATTGTTCCGGCAAGAGATAGTCCCCTTACACATCGCTCGATAGTATAACAGATTTTTTCGGTCATGTAAAGCCTTTCTTAGCAAAAAATTTTTATCCCGGCAAAGATTGTTAAAAAATTTGACAAGTCCGGCATTTTATTTTAAAATAGGGATAACATATTTTTTCAAAGCAGGTGGATCAAATCATGAAAAAAGAAAATATCTCGGACGCCGTCATTCGCCGGCTTCCCCGGTATTACCGGCAGCTGACCGATCTTTATCACCGTGGCATTGTCCGCACCTCCTCTCACTCTCTGGGGCAGGAAATGAATATTACCGCTTCTCAGATCCGTCAGGATTTCAGTTGTTTCGGTGAGTTTGGCCAGCAGGGATATGGATACAACGTTGAAGAACTCCGTTCCGAGATCGGTCACATTCTGGGCGTGGACAACGATCACCATCTCATCATGATCGGTGTCGGCAACCTGGGCCGCGCATTGCTGAACAACTTCCCCTTTGAAAACACCGGCTTCACCGTGGACGCCTCCTTTGACGTCTCTCCCGATGTGATCGATACACAGATCAACGGCATCCCCGTTTATTCGACCGATGAGTTGGAGTCCTACATCAAGCGCCACGCCGTGGACGTTGTTGTTCTGACCATTCCTCAGGCTGTGGCACAGGCTACCGCCAACCGGTTGATCGACCTTGGGATCCGGGGCTTCTGGAACTTTACCAATGTGGAGCTGTCCAGCCCCAATCCGGATGTTCAGTTTGAAAACATTCACTTTGCCGACAGCCTTCTGACCCTAAGTTACCGCATCGCCAATCACTGAGAAAGGAACTCCCCATGAAAAAGCTGGTCCTGTTCCTATCCGCATGCGCACTTCTGGCCTCTGCCGTCTGGGTCGACGCCGCCGGGGACGCGGGAGATCCGCTGGCATCCCTTTCTTACCTGAACGGCGAATTTTCCCAACGTGCAGAGAAAAAAATCGATCAGGCATTGGAACAGTCAGACAAAGATCTGGCTGAACGTCTGGAAAACGGTGAGGTTGGCGAGGCAGCTGCCACCTGGCAGGAGACCCGCCTCAAAGAGGGTGACGCGCTTCACGGCGTCACAGGCACCGGCGTTCTGCTGCTGGCCGGCCGCGGGCGCGTGACCTATAAATCCGGCACTGTGGTGGATGTTACCACCGGAGCTGTGGTTCCCAGCGGTACGAATCTCACCGCCAACCACCGCTATCTGACCGCCGAGGACACCACCGCCGCCTATACCGTCACCTCCGAAACCGCAGTGGTAGACTATCAGGGGCAGTACGCCTTCTCCTATTCCGACCGGCCGGACTACAACGCCATGGCCGCCGCCCTGAAGTCCCTGCATTTGTTCAAGGGCACTTTCACCGGCTACGGCGAGGGCTTTGATCTGGAGGCTGCCCCCACCCGCCTTCAGGCCCTCATCATGTTCATCCGGGTCTTGGGCGAGGAGGAGCAGGCGCTGGCCTGGTCTGGAACTACGCCGTTCAAGGACATTGAGAAAGGCTCTCAGGCGGAGCATTATGTGGGCTACGCCTACGAAAAGGGCTATACGAACGGCTACACAGCCACATCCTTCAAGCCTGCTGGGGCTGTCAACGCCTATCAGTACACAGAATTCGTGCTCCGGGCCATGGGATACAGCTCCGCTGCCAACAAGGATCTGTCCGATACCCTGCTCCGAGCCGTGAACGCCGGTGTCCTGACCGACGGTGACGCTGCCATGCTGCAAAGCGCCGCCTTTCTGCGGGCGCAGCTTGTGTACATCTCCTATTACGCCTTGGAGGCTGACCTGCCTGACGGCAGCCAGTCTCTGGCCGACCACTTGACGGACCTGGGCGTTTTTACCAGAGACGAGTGGCGCGGCTCGTGGAAGCTGGTCAAGAGTGAGCGCCTCTAAAAAATTCCGCACCTTCTTCACCGGGGCACATACTATGGATTGAGACCGCATGAACGGTCTACATCTCGATCTCATAGGAGGTTCCGATATGTGCTGTAATAACGGTTGCGGAGGCGGCGGGAACTGCTGCTGGATCATCATTCTGCTGATCATCATCTGGTGCTGCTGCGGCAGCGGCGGTTGGGGCGGCTGCAACAACGGCTGCGGCTGCAATAGCGGCTGCGGTTGCTAAGATCAATGCCCCGTGCCCATAAGGGCACGGGGCTTCTTCTATATAGGACTTGACTTTGCGGCAGATTTCAGTAAAATAGAGGATAGTCTTTCGTCTGCATTCCGTCCTTTTGCGGCAAGCCACGTGTACTGCGGTCAGGTTCTGTGGCGTAGCCATTTGCAAACACACTCCTGAGTTAGAACATCTGGCCGTCGGATCAGTCTGAATTTCATATCCGGGATTAGCGCAGTTGGTAGCGCGCTTGCTTTGGGAGTGCCGTGGTTGTATCCGGGATAGGGCAAGGCGAAATGCCGCAAAGCCTTGCGACGCCTGTGTTTGCGGGATTTCCCCTGATTGCCGAAAGCGGCACAAAAACGGCTTTGACCACAGGAATGACCACAGACAGAAAAAACTTTATTTTTACCGTTCGCCGTGGTATCATGGCAGAAATTGAATATCCGGGTATAGCGAAGTTGGTATCGCGCCTGGTTTGGGAGAATACGACCAGCCGGATAAATAAACTGAATAACCGGGTGTAGCGCAGTTGGTAGCGCGCCTGCTTTGGGAGCAGGATGCCGCAGGTTCGAATCCTGTCACTCGGACCACCTTTCCTCGAAAAACCGCCCAAAAAGGCGGTTTTTCTGCGTTAAAAGTTTGTTTTTTGAGTTTCGCACGACCGCATATCAGCCGTGGTCAGAGGGTAAAAGTGGCGATTGCGGCCTCGGTGCAGAAGAACGCCGAAATCAGCAAAATCCCTAACCCATCCCTAACAGGCGTATTTTCAACATTTTTGTGCGCAAGTGTGACAATATCTTGAATTTTTCAGCGTTATGCACTATAATATTTCTACGGTGGGCCTTTGCGCCACCAAGGCGACCGTATGGGAGTATTCCCATGCGGTCTTTTTGCAAAAAGGGGCAGATGTATATGCGGACTAAAAGAATTATTGCTAAGTGTGAACAGTATTCAGGATACGGTGCAGGCGCTGGCGATACAGAATATTATGAATACGAATGTCCATGTGGAAAAGGAACAATTATTGAGGAGCATGACAACATTCCAGGATTTAGAGAGCATAGTGTATATCTTCACTGCACTACATGTAGCAAAGAGTATATCATTGATACTTCTGCCGGAACAAGAAACTGGAAAATCGTGCGAAAGAAGGTAAACAGGATGAAAACTCAACCGTATATTTGTAGAGTCCATATCGAAAACTTTAGAAACTTCCATTCAGTAGATTTTTCTCTTGGCGAAAAGCAGGTATTAATTGGAGAAAACGCAGTCGGCAAAAGCAATCTTCTTTACGCACTTCAACTGATTCTTGATCCAACGCTTTCCGAAAAAGACAGAATGCTTGAAGAATCCGATTTTTGGGATGGTATAGAAAACCCTATGGATGATGGGCACTATATATTGATTGAGATCTATCTCGCAAATTTCGAGGATAATAAGAATTTGCTTGCCCAGTTGGCTGATGCGTCGGTAATGGTAGAAGGCAAAGAAACATTAAAAATCAGCTACAAGTTTTTTAAAAAAGATGCTACGAAACCAGACTATAGCTACATCATTTATAAGGGAGACGATGAAAGCAGGGCTTTTACATATGAAGATCGAAAAATGCTTAGGTTTTTATACAAGGGCATAATTATAAAACACAACAAAACCGAGCCAACCTACACTAAAACGTCGCTATTTCTTTGTGAAAAGCGACGTTTTTTTATGGCCCGGACTGAGAAAGGAGTGGTGACAACCATATAATCTAAAAAAGAAAGGGGGAAGTTTTTTCGTTAGCCAGGCTGAGAGGTCTGGCTTTTTTCATTTCAAAACAAGGAGGTTAGCGAATGGCAGATGACAAACTGAAAGCAGGCCCGGAGTCCCCTGGCGAGGGCTCTGTTGGGGATGCTCAAACTGTGACGAAGCCCCCTGTCCCGGAAACGGTAGAGGAGCCCGCAGCTGGCACCGGCCCGGTACGCCAGCCGGAACAGTCTGTTACCCCTGGAATGGGCGGGGATGTTCCAGCCCAGCCTGCGCCGCAGGTTGAAGCTGATAAGGTGGAAAAATCCCCCGACCAGGATAAAAAAGTGGAACCGGAGGAAAAGACGGCAAAACGCCGGGGCCGTCCCCCCAAGGAGCAGGATTCTCCCCAGGGGGACAAACCGGAAAAGGGGACGGGGCCCCGCACAGGCCGCCCGGCTAAGGCTGACAAGGCGGCCCGTGGCAAGTCCCCGTCCCATGGTGTTCTGGACAAAGTGTCCAGAGGTGTGAAAAAGGACAAGGACAAAGAAACAGGCTCCGGGGGTGTTGGGCCCGGTGTGAAAGCTCCAAAGGGCAAACCTGCCCCGGTCAAGGAGGCGGAGGCCCCCGCCCCGGAGATTAAGCTGCCGCCTACGCCGGAGGTGCCGCCCCGCCCGGTGGAGCAGGGAAAAATCGTCTATTTGAAACTGTCAGAGCTTCATCCATTCCATACCTTGCGGGATCACCCCTTTAAGGTGCAGGACGATAAGGCGATGGACGATCTGGTGGGGACGATCAAGGAACACGGCATTATGACCCCCGCTACCGTCCGCCCGGAAAAGGACGGCAAGGGCTATGAGATCATCGCGGGCCACCGCCGCTGTCATGGTGGTGATCGGGCTGGACTGGATGAAATTCCCTGCATTGTCCGTGAGATGACCGATCTTGAGGCTGTCCGTGAAATGAAGAACAGCAACAAGCAGCGGGGCGACCCTCTCCCCAGCGAATTGGCAAAGCTCCTGGATTTGGAGCTGGAGGCCATCAAGCGCCAGGGGGCCCGGCCCAAAAATGACAAGGAGGCAGAGGCCCTGGGTAAGCTCTCAGTGGAGATCGTGGGCAAGGAGCATGATATGAACTATAAAAAGGTGCTCCGCTATGTTCGCCTTAACCATCTTGTTCCGGAGCTTCTGGAAAAGGTGGACGCTAAAAATATGGGCTTTATGCCTGCTGTGGAGCTGTCGTATATCAAGCCGGAAAACCAGCGGCTTATCGCCGTGTCCATTGATGGGGAGCAGTCCTCCCCATCGGTCAAACAGGCAAAACGGCTTCGGGAGCTCGACCAGGAGGGCCTGCTCAACGGCGATGTTATTGACGGCATTTTGAGCGAAGAAAAAAGGGAGGTTGACAACGTGATCATCAGTACCGACGAACTCAACAAGTATTTCGGCAAGGAGGTCACTCCTGCCAAAATGAAGGAGCAGATCATAGCCCTGCTGGACGAGTGGAAAGAGAAACAGCCGCCCGAACTGGCAAAGCCGGAGAAGAAGAACGAGCTCGATAAGTGACCGGGCCCCGCTTCTGGACACTTTGTCCAGAGGTACGCGCCCTGCGCTTGGGATGGGCTCTGCGGTGATATATCCCCCGTCGCCGGGGTTTATGCTGCACAGCCGGGAGTGGGCCGTCAAGGGGCGGAACGCCCGCCGTTTGCGCCGGCCTGCCCTTTACGGCCTGCCCCGGCTGTGCTATTTCCGGCAAGCGGCGGGGGTATATCCTCCAGAGCCGCCCCCTTTCCCTGGATAGGGAAAGGGCGGGGGGATAGGGTTGCCCCTACCTATATGAAAGAAACGGAGGTTTTGATTATGAAACGACCCCTTGCGTATGTGACCGCTGCATGGCGTGGAGGCGAGTGCGAGGTCATGGAGCAGGCAGCTAAATACTGCCGCATTGTCTATGATGCGGGATATTCCCCCATCTGCCCTATGCTCTATCTGCCGCTGTTCCTCAATGACGCAGTGCCGGAGGAGCATAAAAGCGGTATTGATATGGGGCGCGACCTGCTCCGGCGCTCCCGCGTGCTGGTAGTCTGCGGGAGCTATGTGAATGAAGCGGTGAAAAATGACATCGCTGTGGCCCAGCGGCTGGGGATCACCGCCACCACCCTGGACGGCATCCTCACCGTCAAGGGCCAGAGGCAGTGCTGATATGGCGTTCATTGAGGCGTATGTCACCAACCTGGGGAAATACAACGAGGGTGAGCTGGCAAGTGAGCCGTTGAAATTCCCCACGACTACCGAGGAAGTACAGGCGCTCCTTAAACGGATCGGCGTTGACAATATCCAGTATGAGGAGATTTTTATTGCCGACTATGACGGCGACCTGCCGGAACTCAACGCCTGCCTGGGAGAATACGAAAGCATTGACGAGCTCAACCATCTGGCCTGCCTGCTCTCCGAGCTGGATAAAAGCGATTTGGAAAAGTTTGAGGCGGCTGTTGCCAGCGGCGAGCATACCTCCGGCGTGGGCGACCTCATCAATCTGGTGGAAAATCTGGATTGCTACGATTTCTATATCGGCGTGTCTGATGATGAAACCCTGGGCCGCATTTACGCGGAGGACATGGAACTAATCAACATTCCCGAAAACCTGCGGGATTATTTCGATTATGAGGCGTATGGCCGGGATATGCGGATCAATGAGGATGGCGGGTTTGTCAAAGGCGGTTTTTTCCTCCCCAACGGCAGCCAGTTTATTGAATACTACCACGGGCTGGAGGACATTCCAGACGAGCACAAGGTTTTTGCTTATCCGCAGCTTTCCATCCGGGAGCAGATGGCGGCTTATAAAGAAGTCATTGACCGTTTTCCCCAGGCGGCGGAACGCCCCCGCCCGGAGCAAAGCCATACAGACCGATAGCGGCACTTCTGGACACATTGTCCAGAAGTGCTTTTTTCGTGTGGAAGGAGGGATAAGGGCTGATAGACGAGGAGGTTTCCAGACGTACCATAGCAGTATCTATTAAGGCAAGCAAGCTCACGGCGCGGGGGCTTGCCTATGTTCTCCAGGCGGTAGGCCGGAAGATCGCCAAACACCACCGGGCCAAGCAGACGCCCCACGGCAGGCAGACGGTGGGGCAGCTCATGGGCCACGGGGCCGCCACCAACAGTATCGAGGTGGAGGCCCCGGCCCTCTTTGACCGGGTGGCCCGGAAATGGAATGTGGACTACGCCTTTTATCAAGTCGCGCCGGATAAGCACCTGCTGTTCTTCAAGGCGGGGCAGGCCGACGCGATCACAGCCTGTTTCTCCGAGTATTCCAAACGGCTGCTAAAGCGCACCAAATCCGCAAAAGCCCCCATCCGGGAGCAGATCAAGGAGGCCGCCGCAGAAGCGGCCCGCCAGCCCGCCCAAAAGCTGGAACGCACAAAGGAGGCGGTGCATGAGGACAGGTAGCGTCAAAAAATATGTGATACCAAACATCCCCTATTTGTTTGTGCTGTGGGCCTGCCTAAAGCTGGGGACGGCCTACCGGCTGGCCGCTGGCGCGGATTTCCCCCATAAGCTCATGGGCCTGGGGCAGACGGTAGGCCCGGCCTTTGCCGACCTTGCGCCGGGGCTTGATCCCTTTGACTGGCTTGTTGGCATTGTGGGCGCGGTGGGCTTCCGGCTGCTGATCCACTTCAAGAGCAAGAACGCAAAGAAATTCCGGCGGGATGAGGAGTTCGGGAGCGCCCGTTGGGGCGGGCCTAAAGATATAGCCCCTTTCGTCGATCCCGTCTTTGAAAACAATGTCATCCTCACCGGGACGGAGCTTCTTACCATGAACACCCGCCCCAAAAATCCGGCCAACGCCCGCAACCTCAACGCCTGTGTGATCGGCTCGTCCGGCTCCGGCAAAACCCGGTTCTGGCTCACCCCGCAGCTTCTCCAGGCCAGCGCGAAGAAAAAGGGCGGGTGCAGCTTTGTGGTGGTCGATCCAAAGGGCGGGGTTCTCTCCCAGGTGGGGGCTTTCCTACAACGGAGGGGCTATCGGATCAAGGTGTTCAATTCCATTGATTTTTCCCAAAGTATGCACTATAACCCCCTGGCGTATATCCGCAACGAGGCTGATATTCTAAAGTTTGTCGATACCCTCATAGCCAACACCAAAGGCGAGGGCAAGGAGGGTGATCCATTTTGGACAAAGGCGGAAACGCTTTTGTACTGCGCCCTTATCGCCTATATCATTTTCGAGGGCCCCGCCGAGGATCGGAATATGAATACCCTGGTGGATATGATCTCCGGCATGGAGGTGAAAGAGGACAACGAAAACTTTATGAACGCAGTGGACTATATGTTCAAGGGCCTGGAAAAGCGCAAGCCGGATTGCTTTGCGGTGAAGCAGTACAAAAAGTACAAATTAGCCAGCGGCAAAACGGCCAAAAGTATTCTGATCTCCTGCGGCTCCCGGCTGGCCCCCTTTGACATCCCCCAGCTTAGGGAGATCATGAGCTATGACGAGCTGACCCTTGACCGCATCGGGGATCGGAAAACGGCGGTTTTCTTTACCATTTCCGATACTACGCCAACCTACAACTTCCTTGTGGCTCTGGCTTTTTCGCAGATGTTCAACCTGCTGTGCGAGAGGGCCGACAATGTTCATGGGGGCCGCCTGCCCCATCATGTGCGGGTGCTGTGGGACGAGGCGGCCAATACAGGGCAGGTGCCCAACCTGGAAAAGCTGGTGGCCGTTATCCGCTCCCGTGAAATATCTCTGACACTCTTTTACCAGCAGATGGCGCAGTGCAAGGCCATTTATGACAAGCACGCGGAAACGATCATGGGAAATATGGACAGCGTGGTTTTCCTGGGCGGCAGGGAAAGCTCCACCATCAAGGAGATTTCGGAAAACTGGCTGGGAAAGTCCACCATCTATATGCAGACGGACGGGCGCTCTAAGGGTCAGTCGGAAAGCTACAACCAGAACACCCAGCGGCTTGGCCGGGAGCTGATGACTCCCGCCGAGCTTGCCACTATGCCAGGGGATCGCTGTATTTTACAGCTTCGGGGCCTGCCCCCGTTCTATTCCCCAAAGTACGACTTGAAGCAGCACCCCAACTACAAATATACGGCTGAGGCCGATAAAGTGAAAAACGCCTTTTCCCTCGACCAGCTCATCAACCGCCGCAGGCGGCCTGGGCTGAACGAGGCTTGCGAGGTGTACGAGGCAGACGGGACAGACACAGGGCCCATAGGCGAGGACGAGGACATCCTCAACTATGATGATGTGGATGACCCAGACGCCTATGTATAAATCCCACTTCTGGACAAAGTGTCCAGAGGTCGTAACCTGCCGCCAGAAATGGCGGCTTTTTTCATAGCCGGGTATTCCCCGGAGAAATGGAGGCTCTATGCAGTTTTTTTCTTCCGCGATTGATACTTTGCAGACTCTTGTTGTGGCTCTCGGCGCTGGTCTTGGCGTGTGGGGCGTGGTCAATCTGCTGGAGGGCTACGGCTCGGATAATCCCGGCTCAAAAAGCCAGGGCATGAAGCAGCTCATGGCGGGCGGCGGCATCATCCTGCTGGGCACCACCTTGATCCCCCTGCTGTCCGGTCTGTTTTAAGGTAGCGGCTTATGGATTTTCTCACCGACTGGCTCACGAACTGGCTCAAAGAGCTGCTGATTGGCGGGATCATGGGCAACCTGGAGGGGCTCACCGATTACGTCAACGCCCAGGTCGGGGAGATTGCGGTACAAGTGGGGACTACCCCGGCGGCCTGGAACGCCGGGGTTTTCTCCCTTATACGCCAGCTTTCCGAAACGGTGATCTTACCGATTGCCGGTCTGGTGCTGACCTTTGTTGCCACCTATGAGCTGATACAGATGCTTTTGGAAAAGAACAATATGCACGAGTTTGATGTGGCGAATATCTATAAATGGATGTTCAAAACGGCTTGTGCCATCCTCATCCTGTCCAATACCTTTAATATCGTGATGGCGGTGTTCGATGTGTCGCAGTCTGTGATCGCCCAGGCGGGCGGGCTCATCCAGGGCTCCACGGACATTACGCCGGATATGATGGCGGAGCTGGAAACCACCCTGGAGGGCATGGAGTTGGGCCCGCTTCTCGGCCTGTGGCTCCAATCCTCTCTTATCGGTGTGACCATGTGGGCGCTGGGCATTGTCATTTTTGTACTGGTCTATGGCAGGATGTTGGAAATCTATTTGCTGACCAGCTTGGCCCCCATCCCTATGGCTACCCTGGCCCACCGGGAGGTGGGGCAGACGGGCCAGAATTATCTGCGTTCCCTGTTCGCCGTGGGCTTTCAAGGGATGCTCATTCTGGTGTGTGTTGCCATCTATGCGGTGCTCGTCCAGGGGATCGTCACCAGCGGAGATCCCATTGGGGCGATTTGGGGCATTGTGGGCTACACGGTTTTGCTCTGCTTTATGCTGTTTAAGACGGGCGGCATCGCCCAGCGCATCTTCGGGGCGCATTGAGAGGAGGCGCTTCAATGGAAAAAACGACATTCGATACCTCTGGACAAAGTATCCAGAAATCCCCAGATGGCCTGTTCCTGCAAGACGGCATCGCGGGGCTGCGCTCTCTGCCCCGTCATTCGGTGGATATGCTCTTGACCGATCCGCCCTATGGCACCACCCGGAACTTTTGGGATGTGCCGCTGCCCCTCCCGGAGCTGTGGGAGGCGGTGAAATGGGCCGTCAAGCCGGAGGGGGCGGTGCTGTTCTTTGCACAGTGCCCCTATGATAAGGTGCTGGGGGCCTCCAACCTCCCCATGCTCCGCTATGAATGGGTGTGGTACAAGAGCCGGTGCACAGGTTTCCTCAACGCGAGGCGGGCCCCGCTGAAAAAGACGGAGAACATTCTGGTGTTCTATCAGAAACTTCCGCTTTATAATCCGCAGTTTGAACAAGGTAAGCCCTACAAGAAAATCGCGGGCAACCGTGGGGACAGCACCAACTACGGAAAATTCATCCGCTCCGGCAGCGGCTCGGAGGACGGCCTGCGCTTTCCCGGAAATGTGCTGGCCTTTCCCACCGTCCAGCGTACCATCCACCCCACGCAAAAACCTGTGGAGCTGTGCGAGTATTTCATCAAGACCTATACCCGGCCCGGCGAGGTGGTGGCGGACATCTGCGCTGGCTCCGGCACAACGGCGGTGGCTGCCCTCAACACAGGCCGCCGCTTTATTTGTTTTGAAACCGTCCCGGCCTACTACGCCGCCGCCAGCGAGCGCATCCGTGCGGCGCGGGCAGCGGTGGAGGCTGGGGAGAAAGGAGTTTAACTATCGGACGCTATTCTATCATTTATGCCGATCCCCCCTGGCGCTACACAGCGAAAAAGGTACAGGGGGCGGCGGAAAACCATTACCCAACCATGAGCATATCGGAGCTATGTGCGTTGCCTGTGGCCGACCTTGCGGCCAAGGACAGCGCGCTTTTTTTGTGGGCCACATTCCCGCAGCTCCCGGAGGCCCTGCGGCTGATCCAGGCGTGGGGCTTCACTTATAAAAGCGTGGCTTTCGTCTGGCTCAAACAAAACCGCAAGTCCCCCGGCTGGTTTTACGGCCTGGGCTTTTGGACACGGGGCAACGCGGAGGTCTGCCTGCTGGCGACACGGGGACACCCCAAACGGCAGGCGGCGAATATTCACCAGTTTATCATTTCCCCCGTCCGGGAGCACAGCCGCAAGCCGGAGGAGGCCCGTGAAAAGATCGTGGCCCTTATGGGCGATCTGCCCCGTGTGGAGCTGTTCGCAAGACAGTCCCCGCCCGGCTGGGATGTGTGGGGAAATGAGGTGGAGCCCACGATCCCGGACTTCTGGACAAAGTGTCCAGAAGCAGCGGATCAAAAGGAGGGCTTGTGAGCGGGCTCACTTTGGGGAGCCTGTTTGACGGGATCGGGGTTTTCCCCCTGGCGGCGTCGCGGTGCGGCATCCGCCCCCTGTGGGCAAGCGAGATCGAGGCCGTCCCTATCTCTATCACCCGGCGGCACTTCCCGGATATGGCCCACCTGGGGGACATCACCAAACTGGACGGCGGGGCCATCCCGCCTGTCCATGTGCTGACCTTTGGCTCCCCCTGTCAAAATCTTTCACAGATCGGCAGGCGTGAGGGGCTGGACGGCACCAAGTCCGGCCTGTTTTTTCACGCCATCCGTATCATTCAAGAAATGAGAAAGGCCACCAATGATCTATATCCAGTTATCTCTGTTTGGGAAAACGTCATGGGAGCGTTTTCTTCAAATGACCGGATGGACTTTAGAGCCGTCCTATCCGCTTTCACAAACACCGAAATTTCAATGCCTGCTTCGGGAAGATGGGCAAACGCCGGAATGGTGCGAGGGGGATGCCCCGATCTCGCATGGCGGCTCCTGGACGCCCAACACTGGGCAAGGCCCCGTCTGGCCCGACGCCAGCGCGTCTTTCTTGTGGCAGACTTTGGAGGGCGGCGTGCTCCCGCAATATTGTTTAAGCCCCGCCCAATGCTCCCACTTCCTGCGCCTTGCACAGCGGGCGGGCTGCCCGCCCCCGGCGGAGATCGAGGCCCTGTTCTTGAAACAGGGGGGCGCGTACCCGTCACCAGACCCTTTCAAGGGTTCCGTATGCGGGGAGCCGCCAAGGAGGGGGAACAAACAGCGTTCCAAAACAGCTTCGGATTTCCAACTGACCCTTTTCCCACTCTGTTAGCCGGTACGGTGACGCCGTTCGCTTTTTGGTACGAGGACGATCCGGCGGGCGGCTGTATTCGTTTCCCTACGGAATTGGAATGTGAGCGGCTGATGGGCTTGCCGGAGGGGTGGACGAAGTACGGGGCCGATGGCAGGGAGATCAGCGCGTCCCAGCGGTACAAGGCCCTGGGCAACGCCATCGCCCTGCCCTGCGCGGAGTATATCATGGCGGGGATCGCGGAGGCCCTGCGTTAAAACTGCCTGGACTTCTGGACAAAGTGTCCAGAGGTGGCCGGGCCGGAAAGGAGTGACTAAAAATTCCCTATGTAAATGTTCCCAACGATTTATCAAAGGTCAAAACCAAACTTGCCTTTAATCTGACGAAACGCCAGCTTGTGTGCTTCGGGATCGCGGCGGCGGTGGGCGTCCCGTCCTACCTGCTGGCCCGCAGCTCCATCGGCAACACCGGGGCCATGTTCCTTATGATGGCGGTGGCGCTCCCCGCGTTTTTGCTGGCTATGTATGAGAAAGACGGGCTCCCGCTGGAAAAGGTGGTGCGAAACATCATCCGGGCCCGTTTCCTGCGGCCTGGGGTGAGGCCCTACCGAACCGAAAACATTTACGCCCCGTTCACCCAGCGGGGCGCTGCGGGAAAGGAGGATGCGATTGCAGAAAGCAAAAAATCAAAAGCGCGGCCCCGGAAAGGCCGCTGACCGGAAAGCTGCGTTGTCTGCCCAGCAGACGATCCCTTATCTGGTGATGCACCCGGACGGGGTGTGCCAGCTCCCCGGCGGGCTCTATACAAAGACGGTGGAATATGAGGACATCAACTATTCCGTGGCAAGCACCGAGGATCAGACGGCGATTTTCGGCGGCTGGAGCTCGTTCCTCAACTACTTTGACACCTCTTTGCCGTTCCAGCTCTCCTTTATCAACCGCCGCTCCCGTTCCCAGAACAAATACCGGGTGAACATCCCCCAGGCCCAGGATGACTTCAACAGCGTCCGGGCTGAATTTACCGGGATGTTAAAAAACCAGATCGCCCGGTCAAACAACGGGATCGAGCGTTCCAAGTATATCACCTTTGGCCTCCCCGCCGATGGGATCGGGGAGGCCCGGCCCCGGCTGGAGCGTGTGGAGGCCGATGTGACAGGCAACCTCAAACGGCTTGGAGTGCCCTCGGAGCCCCTGGACGGGCGGGCGCGGCTGGCCCTGCTCCACAGCCAGATGCACCCCGGCAGCCGGGAGCCGTTCCGCTTCTCCTGGCAGGACATTCCCAAAACAGGGCTGGGTACCAAAGACTATATCGCGCCGGACAGCTTCGACTTTCGGCAGTCCCGCCTGTTCCGGGTGGGCCAGTATTGGGGTGCGGCTTCCTATTTGCAGATCATGGCTTCGGAGCTCTCCGACAAGCTCCTGGCGGAAATCCTGGAGCTGGACGCGGAGCTGACCGTCACCATGCACATTCAGACGGTGGATCAGCTCAAGGCCATTAAAACGGTAAAAGGCAAGCTGTCCGACATTGGAAAAATGAAGGTGGAAGAACAGCGCAAGGCGGTGCGGGCCGGGTATGATCCCGACATCCTGCCCCCCGACCTCATTACCTTTTCCAAAGACGCGGCGGAGCTGCTGGCCGACCTGCAATCCCGCAACGAGCGGATGTTCCTCTTAACCTTTACGGTGGTGAATATCGCCCCCACCCGCCAGCGGCTGGAAAATGATATTTTCACTGTGGGCGGCATCGCACAGAAATACAACTGTGCCTTGAAGCGGCTGGACTGGCAGCAGGAGCAGGGCTTTGTGTCCTCCCTGGCCCTGGGCTATAACGAGGTGGAAATCCAGCGGGGCATGACGACCAGCTCCACGGCGATTTTCATTCCCTTTATGACGCGGGAGCTGCGGATGGCGGGGCCTCGATTTCCCGAAGCGCCATCGGCGGCATGGGAAGTTCCGGCAGAATCTCCGCGAGCCGCTCTGCCTGACCGAGCG
>ENA-USYP01001372-USYP01001372.1-human-gut-metagenome-genome-assembly--contig:-NODE-1372-length-18987-cov-7.374511_pt1 | contig 18987 bp, 9 predicted proteins | sample MGYA00250065_ERZ773512 | MGnify/ENA primary metagenome ERZ773512 (study PRJEB29103, sample SAMN06112003) | human gut metagenome | biome: human gut; feature: ankylosing spondylitis patient; material... | reverse complement strand
TGGTGATACTGATAATAATAATAGGAAACGCCGGAAGCGTCCAGATCAGCGGACTTGATTCCATCCAGTATTTCCAGACCTTCCTTATACATGGCTACTCCTATCATCACTTCGGCAATATTCAGTTCTGCCGAATAAATGTAAAGGGGATTCTTCATGCGCTTGGCAAGTTCTACACGCTGATTGGCTACCCACAGAGCCGAGTCCATGCGGTAAGAGCGGTATTTGCCGAATAATTCGCGGTAAAGATCATAACGTTCCTGATCGGAATGAGACAGACGGAGTTTCCGTTGCAAGGCATCTATTTGTTCCTGACGTTTCAAGGTATACTGGGGACGGTTTCTAATAGACATATCAAGTTCACGAAGCAAAGAGTCTGTTTCATTGGCACAGATATGCAGGGATAGGAATGCTAAAAAGACTACCAGAAGTACTTTTAGTTGCCTCATACGGATTTTTTCGGTTTAACAATAGATCTTCACGGGCAAAAGTACAGAATAAATATCTGAAAAGAAAAGTTTCAGAAATCTTTCGGTAGTAATTCACCGGAAACGTTTGCCTTGTTACGTCATAACGGTATAAAAAAGAACCAGGAAAAGCCTTCCGACCTTCCCTGGTAACTAATGTACTTATGATATTTTCATTCTATCATTCTGCCCAGTCGGGTTTAGGGAATTCCCTTATCGGACTGTACCGGATGTAGGATTCAAATATTTCTTTGTCAGGTCCCACTATACGGGGATCTTCCGATCGTTTCAGCTCCTTCAATAAAGCTTGTTTCAGTTCTTTTTCAATCTCAGCATAACCCTTCTTGCCAATCAGGTTATCGAGGCAGAACGGATCATTGCCAATATGATATAACTCAAACTCAGGACGTTTATTAAATGCCAGATCGAAAAAAGGACGAATAACGGGGTCCTTATAATTCTCTATCAGAAACGTCTTAGAAGGTGCATCATCCACATCAGTAAATGCCCAATCGGGATGGAAGGTACCATCTTCACCGATTCCGTACATGGGGCATAGTTCGCCCGTTTTCTTATTTAGCATCTGAGGAGCTCCGGCAGGCCAACGTTCCGGCCTAAGGTTCCAGATTAACAGATAATCCTGGTTGCGGACAGCACGCTGCGGATATCCTAAATTCTGCCAACGGGAAGAAGAATGCCTCTCACGGCCCATATACACATACTTTTTCGACTGATCTACTATTCCTTCTTTTTTCGATTTAAGTATATTCATAAAGCTCCGCCCTGAGATAGGAAGCATTCCATCCGGTTTCACTCCCGCCATTTCCAAAATGGTAGGGGCAATATCCACAAAGCTGATCGGATCATCTACCCGGCGTTTTCCCGGAAAACCTTTCGGATAACTAACTGCGAAAGGAACATGTACCCCATATTCAAAACAATTGGCTTTTGCCCGGGGAAAAGGCATGCCATTATCTGCCGTTACTATAACAATTGTATTATTGAGTTCACCTATTGAATCCAGATATTCCAGCATTTTAGACAAATGCGAATCAGCCCATTCTATTTCTACGGCATAGTCCAGCATATCCCCTCTCACTTCTTCCGAATCGGGAAGAAAACCAGGGACATCTACCTGATCGAGGCTTTTTCCATTGCGTTTCCATGAACCTTTTTCATAGACGCGATGAGGCTCGGTAGCTCCATACCAAAAATAAAAAGGCTGTCCGTCTTTACGTTGCTGCATGAAGGAACGGAAATTTTTATAATAGTCCGTCAATCCAATTCCTTTAGCCGTACGTAAATCCGAAGAAGTGTTTTTTTCATATTTATGTTTATTGAATGGATGTCCGGCAGCGTTTCCTTTTCTCCATAATGTATCCTCGTCATTCCGTGCATATTGGAAAGGGTCTACACCTTTTCCTGTGAAACCGGTGTAATATCCGCTTGCTTCCAGAAGGTCGACAAACGGAACATGCTCTTTCATCCAGGAAGAAGCATGCTGCCCGGATTGCTTGTTTTGCCAGTGATGGCGCCCTGTTACCAAACTACTTCTGGAAGGTGCACTCCCCGGAGAGCCGCCATAACAATTTGTGAAGTAGATTCCATTAGAAGCCACTCTATCGAATCCCGGTGTATTTACAAACCGGCTACCGGCAAAACTGGTATGTGCATAACTTTGGTCATCATTTATCACGAATAAGATATTCGGACGTTTGGTAGGTTCTTCTTTTCCTTTAGTTCCAGCAAGTACCCCCGAACTTAATGAAAGTAGCACAGCTCCAGTTATATATCTCATAGGATCGTTGTTTAAAAACATATTATTTTTGATTTAATTCTTCTATTCTTTTTAATCACCCTCGTATACCAAAGGAGGAATGTTCTTTTCCGTACCAGGGTACCCTTTATTCTGATTGATTATTCCCCCGGAGTTCGTATTGATTGCATACGAAGGAATAGGCCAGAATATATGGAAAGGTGAACAAGTGAAATAGTTTCCGTATGGAGTCTGTACACCTTTATTGTAAAAGTCACTGACTTCTACTACCCTGTCGTACCAGAAATTATCTTCCGTCAGCCTGTCCATCGTATATGTCTTCCCATTGTAACAAGGAATTCCTGTCCGGGCATAAATAATAGCCATTCGTGTTAATTCCACTTTACGAGGCTCTTCATAATACAGTTCTCTCGCCCTTTCATCCAATACAGCACCTATCTTTTGCTTCTCTACATCAGCGGTAGAATACATATATTGTGCATTAGCTCTTTTCCGTATGGTATTTATGTCTTCGGCAGCTTTCTGCCACTCGCCTTTCCATACATAAGCCTCTGCCCTGAGCAAATAGGTTTCAGCCAAACGGAAAATATAGAAATCGCCCGGACCTCCCTTTGGTTGTACGCGGTCTGGATCGGGATACCAAGTTTTATAATTTGGCCAACCATACCAGCATCGGATGGTATCCTTACATAAGATATTTCCCTGATCACTATACAGTTGAAGATTCTTCCCATACCATTCATTTCCGCTTTTCTTCAGTGCAGGATTGTTATAGACCAGCATTTCCATAGTCATCCAGTTTTCATTATCTGTCCGATGCCTATAATCAGAAAAGTCTTCCACGTGATTGATGGTCCATATTCCCTTTTGTGAATACCAAGTGGGGCGAATACGGCTGATTCCCCTACCGTATTTTTCTACAATCCCTATTTCATTCTTAGCTGCATCCGACATACCGTTTGCTCCATTAGGAGTTTTAATGACACCAGTCAATCCGTAATAAGGAAGCGCATTATACATGACCTGAGTACCGCTAGTATTTCCTTCCATACCATATCTGTCGATAGTCAACAACAAACCTTCGGTATTTTCCGGCAGGCTTTTATTATCAATACGGAACATATCCCATACCACATCTTTATTGGCAATATTTTTATCTGATCCGAAGCGTGCGGTACAGAGTTTATGAACTCCCCCATTTATAACTTCGGTTGTTATTCGGATCGCATCATCGAATCTCCCTTCAAGTAAGTAGTACTTAGCAAGTAAATGCTTACAAGCAGCCTTGGTAACCTGTCCGCCTTTTACTTTATTAGCTTCGGGAACATGTTGTGCAGCAAATTCCAAATCCTTTATCATTTTCAGCCAAATGGACTCTTTTGTGGTAGTATAATAATCAACTTTGGGTTCGGTAAGTTCATCCAAGACCAAAGGTACATCTCCATACTGCAAGGTTTTCATATAGTAGCGATAGGCTCTTATAAAATAAGCTCCACCTAATAGCGCATTCTTTGATTCTTCCGATTTGAATGTAGCTTCATTAATTCTGTTTATAATTGTATTACAATTCTTTATGTTAATAAAAGAATTATCCCAATACCATCCAATTCTAGTGTATGCCAAATGATTATTTTCTCCATCGGGAAGCATCTGATTGTTCAAATCTTGCCATGGGGTCGCCTTATCTGTTGTACCGTCTACAGCTATATCCGAATATTTCATATTTGTACAGAACGGTGCTTGATCGGCGCAAAATTCTCCCCGAAAAGTCGTCATTGCTTTATCCAATACCGCTTGTAATCCAGCTTCATCCATCAATGCATTCTCAGGAGCATAAAAAGAAAGTGGTTTAGGATCGAGGAAATCTGATCCGCATGAGCTAAACAGGCAGACAGTAAAAGATAATATCGCTGTTTTATATTTCATAATGGTTTTCATATCTATATAATTTGGTTTAGAATTTAAAGGGTCATATTTAATCCAAAAGTGAATATTCTCTGTGAACGCATCCCATCTTCGGGGTCACCGAATTTCCAGTCTTTTGCCCACATAGCTGCATTCTTTACATTCAATGTAAGTTTAAGGTTGGATATAGGAGTCTTTTTCAAAAATTTGGCAGGAACCTTATAACCTAAAGCTATATTTTCCAAACGTATATAAGACTTATCAAACCATACCGAATAATTGACTCCTTTTGCAGGTGCAGAGCGCAATCTGGCAAAGTCATCCAACTGATTCTCAGGGGTCCAATAAGGAATATCCCTGGAGTTACAGCGATCTTCTATATGATCTGCATGTTTTGCCAAATTATAACTACCCTTATGCCCCCAGAGAGAATACAGAACAAAAGAGAATTCAAAGTCATTAAACAACGTAAAAGTATTGCTCAATGTCCACGAAAAACGTGGGGTTTTATATCCCAGAAATTGCTTGTCTTCATCTGTCAACAACCCATCATCATTTACGTCTTCCAGCCTGAAATCACCAGGTGCCTGATTCCATTTGGCAGCCTCTTCTTCTTGACCGATCTTCCAGGTTCCCAGAATCTTATAGTCCCATATCACATCTTTTGCCTGACCGATAAACCAGTTATTGGTTTTGTCATCCGGTTCTTTTTGCCCTACAAAGTTACCATCTTTATCAAAAACATCATACTTTTCACCGGTTATAGTAATAATCTTATTCCGGTTTAATGAGAATATCAGATTGGATGTCCATTCAAAATTATGTTGTTTCATATTGGTACTGCTCAAAGAAAGTTCGAACCCCTTGTTTCTGATTTCTCCCAGATTGGCGTACACTCTTTTGTATCCGGTGATGGTAGGAAGTTCTCTGTTTACCAATACATCTGTGGTCGACATATAATAGGTTTCTACGGTTCCGTTTAAACGGCCATTAAATAGTCTGAAGTCCAAAGCCAAGTTATAAGCTCCTGTCTTTTCCCATTTAAGTTTTTTGTTTCCCATTGTATTTATTTCCAGAGTAGGAATGGTAATCGGATTTCCATTTAAATCGGTATTCAATGATTTTTCAGCAAGCATTTTAGACAAAGCTGCATAATTTGTAATGTCTCTATTTCCATTTATTCCCCAGGATGCTCTTAACTTCAGATAATCAACAAACTTCACTTTGAAAAACTTTTCTTCTGAAATCACCCATCCCAAAGCGGCGGCCGGGAAGGTAGCATAAGGATTGGAATATCCGAACAAAGACGATCCATCTCTTCGTACCGATAAAGTCAATAAATACTTGTTCATGAAACCATAGTTGACTCTGGCCATCAGGGCATTCGATGTTCTGATTTGGTCGTCACTCGAGATTTCCGGTAAATTTCCTATGGACATATCATGATATCCGAGTATATCGTTCGGAGTAAAATTCTGGTTACTCATTTTCTCCGTATCATTACGGAACTTTTCTGCATTTGCCAGCAAGGTGACATCTACCTTATGTTTTTGCGCAAAAGTCTTGTTCCAGTTTATAATGTTATCGACTTGCCACTCTCTCCTCAAAGAGTTTTCACGCGAAGCACGTCCTCCGAACAACTTCCATTCCGGGTGTTCAGAAGAATCATGTATATTGTTATGATAGAAGACGAACCGGGTAGTATAGTTCACCGTATAAGTAATTCCAAATGGCAAATCCAGAGTGGCATAGATTTTAGGGAAAAAGGTGAAATATTCCTGCTCCCGCGATCTGTATGTAGGATTTAATAAAGGATGTTTTGCTTGATTATCATCATTGGGATATAATTTCAATGTTTCTTCATCACTTTCATAAAAGGAACTGTAAGGAGTGAGTTTGGTATACTGATCTACGTCTGCGGGAACAGAGCTTTCGTCACGGTAAGAGAATTGGGCATTCAGACCTACTTTTAAAAAGCGGGCAGGTTTCCCTTCCAGATTCACTCTCGAACGTATGGTAGAAAATTCATCTCCCTTTACTAATGATTCATTCGACATATATCCCAATGACCAGTAATAAGAGAAATCTTCCTTTTTCCCGGAAAGACTTATGTTATAATCTTGCCTCGGACCGTTATGAAAAATATAATCTTCCCAATCGATACTTCTTCCTGCTTTGTAATTCTCTATCTCCAATCCGGTCAGTCGCAGTCCCGACAACCAGGCATCTACCAGATTATCCGGTGTGGTACTATGATAGGCCATCCATTGATCCAGATATTGAGAATCTATTGTACGCGGATCATCAAAAGGACTCCAGGGCGTCTGTGGTACAGTTGCACTATATACTGACTTAAACATATCAGAACGCCATTTGATAAATCCATCTTTATCATAAGGTTTCACCCTGTTCGCTGCAGTAGCTATACCGATACTTCCATTAAAGTTGACAACAGGTTTTTTGGAGCTTCCTTTCTTGGTTGTAATAGCTACCACTCCATTGGTGGCTCTCGAACCATAAACCGCAGCAGAGCTTGCATCTTTCATAATATCCAGCTTCTCAATATCATTCGGGTTTATATCTGAAATATCACCATTATAGATCACTCCATCGACAATAATCAGAGGGCTCGATCCGGCAGTCAACGTATTGTCACCACGAATCATCATATCACTATTTCCCTTCGCAGAAACAGAGTATCCCACACTCATACCCGGAATACTGTTGCGCAATAAATCGCCAACACTGGCTGGAGTATAGTTTTGCATACTTTCCGCTTTCACCTGAGAAATAGACCCGGTTAAGTCACTTTTCTTTGCCACTCCATAGCCCACAACAACTACTTCATCCAGGATTTGTGAATCTTCCTGCAAAGTGACTGTTATATTCTGATTATTTTTTACAGGAATCTCTTGGGTAAGGTATCCGATATAAGAAATTTGTAGAACTGCATTTTCTGCAACATTCAGGGAAAAGTCTCCATCCACACTGGTGATTGTACCATTTGATGTTCCTTTTTCCATGATATTACATCCAATGACCGGCTCTCCGGTATTATCCTTAATGATACCCGTAATTCGCTTGCCTGTTTGCTGAGCAGCCTTAGTCTTTTCGTCTGCTTTAAAAATAACGATGTGCTTATCTTCTATTATATATCCTAAACCCTCCCCCTTAAAAAGAGCATCCAAAATTTGGGTGATGCTGCCATTCTTAATATCAAGGGATACTTTCTTCTTCAGGTTGATTTCCTCATTGCGATACCATAAAGAATATTCTCCCTTTTGCTTGATCTGTGCCAAGGCTTCTTCTAACGTTACATTCGTTAAGTGGAGAGATAGGTTCTTTACCTGTGAATGAGCTATTTCCGTAGATGCCAAAAAGAATATAATTACAAGAAATAGATAATAAATACGACGAGGGTGTTTATTTTTTAAATTTAAATCCATATTTTTGTATTGATTTTAGGTTTGTAAATCCATGAACAATTACAGACTCTAGTCTTAACTGAAGCGAAAAATGTTAGCGCATTTTTCGCTTTTTCCATACTATATTATTTCATCATAGGCATTCTTTTTTAGGGTTAATAAATTCTTTTCCGAGCTCTTTTATTTTCATCTATATAGATCATATATTCTTCAATCCTGTATTTTAAACGTTTATCTGCAGTTATCACACGCAATATTTGCTCCAGATTCTCACCCCGCAGGAAGTCTCCGGTCAGAATAATATCCTCAATATTAGAAGAGGTTATGCAAATATTTACATTGAAAATACGTTCAAGCTGTTTGACTATTTCTTTCAAAGGAAGTGCCCTGAAATAATAGATCCCGTTTCTCCACGATGTATAATGGGCAATATCCACTGTACGTGTAGTCAAAGAATGATTGTGCTTATCATAATATGCTTGTTCGCCAGGAGACAGAAAGATTCTTCTTTTCTTGTCTTCACTCTGCACCTCGACTTTTCCTTCGGATAAAGAAACCTCAATCCAATCATCTTCTTCGTATGCTTTTACATTGAATCGCGTACCCAATACTTCGACGTTAATCTGATTAGCCTTCACTATAAAAGGATGCTCGGCATCATGAGCCACCTCAAAGAAAGCTTCTCCGTTTATTTCGACTTCCCTGTTCTTGGAGACAAAAGCATTGGGATAAGTGATTGTAGTGCCGGCATTCAAAATGACTTTGCTCCCATCGGGTAAAGTGATTGTTGATAACATACCGAATGGATTAGACATCTCTATTTGCTGACTGTTGACTCGATTGAAACCTTCTTTATATGAAAAATAACCGGTCATTCCCAATAGTATTGCAATAGAAGCGGCCACAGTGCTGATCTTTAAAAGCCGCCTGATGTACCGGCTCCTGTTTATCCGTTTATGAACTTCTTGCAAGATATAGGATTTCATTTCTTCTTCTTTCTTTTCGATTTCAGAAGAAAGTTTCATTTCACGAATCAACTGGCGGAAACTACGATTATCATCATTAGAATGACTCCAGTCTTCTAATGCCGCTTTTTCATGATCACTGATATCATGAATTAATTCATTTCGTAGAATATCAATAGGGTTGTTTTCCTCGCTCATAATTAATTGTTTCTAAACTGAGGAGTAAGCTTGATGGGATTTCATTTAAAAGAGATCCCGTATTTTTAAATTCTTTAACTAATGGAAGAGAAAAAGAAAGACCATAATAGAGAAAGAGTCAAGTCCGGATAATATGGTTTTATTTGCTTGATAATCTTTTCTATAGCAATTTTCATTTGTACGCGCACCGTATTTTCCGAGATGCAAAGTCTCTCTGCTATTTCTTTGGGTTTTAATTGCTCCTGACGAGCCATAAGAAATATCAAACGGCATTTCTCAGGCAATTCGCCAATAATCTTTCCCAAGAGCTGCTCCATTTCTTTATAAGAGATCTTATCATAGGGAGATTCTTCTTCTGTGATTTCCAGTTGGACAGGTAATTCATCTAATGAGACACGGTTTTGCCTGCCATTTTTCTTATTGTAACGGGTAACTTCGTTTCTTACGGATATAAATAAATAAGCTTCCAGGTTTTCTATATCCTTTAGGCGTTTGCGCGATTGCCATACTGCAAAGAAAACATCAGCAACTACTTCCCGACAAGATTCTGTGTCTTTCAGAAAATAGTAAGTATAGCGAAATACCTGGTCATAATACATCTCATAGAACATATTGAATGCCAATGTATTTTCCTCTTGAATCATTGTTAAGAGGCTACGGATATCTTCTGTGTCTTTCACCGATTCTAAAATCATTTTTTTCATTTCATACTATTCCATACAACTATTCAGGAATCAATGACTGAATCTGAGAGACAAAGATATAACTGTTTATCTTTGCCTCCAAATTTAATTTATGTGAATTCAATCGTCTGTGAATAGTATTCACTGAAAAAGACAGCAGATTCAGTGCTCTGTAATTCGATTATTTTATATATTTGTGCAGTCGTAAACACGACTATGATTTTACATATTAAAGAAAAAGCGTTTAGCTGATTCTTGTGCCAGAGAAAAGTCGAAATTATCTATACGCACATAGAACAGACTATACGCCTCACCGTTTATGCGGTAGGCGTTTTCTGTTTGTGCGTAAGGGCTTCGACTCCCTCTCTGGCGGATAGGCAAATGCTTACCGCTTTTTTTATGCTTATCAGACAACATTGGACGAGAGCAGTAAAAAACTCTTTTAACCTCAAAGGCAAGTCAAATCGGGTAGATGTGGATACCGGACGGCTGAGAAGCCGAAAACGTAACATAAATATGTTACTACTTTCCTTTGACAAAAGGAGGATAAGAAGTCAGACCTCCTCCATCCGTACCAACTCCCAACCGGAAAACTGCATCACGATGCAATGCAGCGTTGTCCCTTGGCACATCAACTGCACCTTAGGCCCCTGGGCATAGCGATGTATCTGCGTTATTGCATCCTCCCACTGGGCTTCACCTTTGACATCATAGTCCTTGGCAGAAAGATATTTCAACTCCAGAATGTAGCTGTGCTTCACTTCGGGATAACGTTGCAGGTCCGGCATCAGGAACATATCACAAAAGCCGTGGTTCAATTCCACTTCGGGGGCAGTAAGATAATAAGCATTTATACTAAGGTAGGCTTGGAAGAAACCCTGAATGTTACGCTCACCTTCAATCAAGCTACGCACGGAAGAATTTTCCTTGTAGTCATGGGCCATCTTCTCTAAGGCAGGGCGCCAATCGCCATCAAAGGCCATGTTATAGAAACTGCCAATCAGGTCGGTCAGATCGATGCGTTCTTTGCCTTGATACTGTTCCAACATATAATCGTAATACTGCTTACGCACGTTGTTGTTGGGGATTCCCAAGATGAGTTGCACCCCCCGAGTACCAATAATAGTTAACATACCATAGTAGAACAACAGACTGGGAAACAGTGCCGGATTAACCAAGTCTTTGGCAGGGAAAGATAAAACCAAGTCCGCTACAATCTGCCCATCCTCTGCAATACGACGGATCACACCCTTGCGATCCCCATCCAGATGGTCGAGATTAAGCAATTTCTTCATCTTACTGTAATCCGTGCGGGTATTAGGATCAATCATCTGTTTGGGAGAGTATCCCAAGTCTATTTTCTGCCTCAGATAATAAAGCACCATGTCGCAGTTGAACATCTTCGGATCACGGTTCAGGCTCTCTTCGGAGAAACAATAATTATCATACCACGGCTTTATCTCAGCTATCATTTCGTCAATGTCGCCCTTTAGTCGTTCACAATCTTTGTAATATTGGAACATCTGGCGTACATCCGTCTCGGAGAATCCCAGCATGGTATTGAATTGCTGCAGGGTGCTGATGTTCCAGCCGATATTGAACCCACTGGTCAGATCATCCAGTGTGACGGGACTAACTCCCATCATAAGGATACGGTCGAAAGTTCCCTTGAATTTTTTGAAAGCGTTACGGTAAAAACCGTCGGCATGGGTGAGGTTATGATAAATGTTTTCGCCATGCTCGTTCAGCACCACATTGGTGAAATTATCGTATTCATCGACAATGAGGTAAAGCGGATAACTGCGCAAGCCGGCTTCTCCCAATATCACTTGCAGCTTGGCCTCGAAAGTGGGGGCAGCCTCAAACTGCGTCCGGATATGATCGGAATAGAAGTCGTGGTATTTATTCATAAAGATGTTTAGCTCTCCGGTACAATAAATCTGGAAGTTTTCTTCCAATTGCTCCCGGCTTCCGCCCACCCGCGAGAAGTCAAACGACATAATCTGAAAGGTACCCCGCAACCGGGTAGGATGACTACCTATCCAGAGGTTGCCGAAAAGACGTTCGAATTCATCTTTCCGGGCAATGTCGTAATATGCGCTCATCATGCTCAGGAAGATGCTCTTGCCAAAACGACGGGGACGGATAAGGAACAAATAACTGGGCTGGTCTTCCAACAAAGGCAGATACATCGTCTTATCCACATAATACTGATTCTGTTCTATAACATCCACAAAGTTGGATACACCGTAAGGTATTCGCTTAACATCTTCCATATACAATCTGGTTTGCAGTAAATTCAACAACATTACAAAGATAGGAAAAGTTTCCGGTAATCGAGGAACGGGTATGCCGGATTTTATACGGTAGTATAAAAGAGGATTCTCCACACTGTTGAACACAATCCAACTCCTGATCCGCATAAATAATATAAGTTTCACAGGTTAAGCCGCCGCATCGCCACTTTTATCTCTTTTCGCTGCGACGGTTAAGGAAAATCGTAGTAGACACTTATTCTTTCCATCACGGGGAATGTTTCTTTCCACCATGGTGGAAAGAAACATTCCCCGTGATGGAAAGAAAGAAACTCCATGGTGGAAAGAATAAGCGTTCGGATGGAAAAGGCTAACCGTTGGAAGGGAAAAAGCATAGGAATGCCTAAGAAAGGAGTTAGCTATTGGAGGAAATTCATATCCATACCGGTTATGAATGAATTCACCACAGAGTTCAATCGACTTGAAATCAGAATACATAAAACTTTCATCTTATCCCTTAACCCATCCAAACAATATATTCCGTATATTTGAAGAATGAATCATCAAGAAGATTGGCTAACTCTAAACAATCTGTAGTTATGAAGACAATATTACTATTTTTATTTCTCTGTATGAGCCTCAGCACATCTGCACAAACAGCTGATGAACGAGCCGGAACTTATATGAATCAGGAAAACTGGTTCAGTCTGCAACGCGAATTCGCCGTCAACAAAGACTCTTTACACCCTTTCCTGCAAGAATTCGGTCAAGCACTACTGGATAATTTCTTCAACCGTCCCCAAGCTGCCTACGAATCTATAGGCAAATTGCTGAACGAGCAACAAAGTAATATGGGCTTTGAGAATACTGCTTCCATGATTTACCTATTATCCGAAAATCTGAGCAAGCTGGGTGCTAACGACCAAGCTGCCGAAACACTGAAAAATTTCTGTGACCAGGTGGAAGGCCAGGTGGACAGTACTTTCCTTGCCGGATACCGGAGAAAAGAAAAAGAATATCGCGCTTTGTCCAAATATGCCCTATACCAATGGGAGAAGCCAGATACGGATTTAGCGCTTCCCATTCGCATAGACAGTGTAGGTCCAAAAGGTTCGGGAGCCACTGCCATAGCTATGGAAGGCAGTGTGAATGGAAAAGAACGGAACTTCATATTGGATACAGGTGCAAGTGTCAATGTTGTCACCCCCGAAGTAGCAAAAGCCTGTGGCATGAAGATACTGGACGTAGAAACCACTGCAAATGGAATAGGTACGGGAAGTGGACAATTCGCCATTGCCGAAGAGATAAAAACAGGTCCGCTCGTGATCCGAAACGTACCTTTCTACGTGTTGGATATGAAAACCGGAGAAGAAAAGGCCGACCGCTACATGAAATATCTGGAAGTCGTCATCGGACTGCCTTTCCTCAATCAACTTCAGGAAATACAACTGGATTTACACAACAACCGGATGATTATTCCCAAAGAACTGACTCCCACGCCCGGCTTTGCCCCGAACATTTGTTTTACGAGAAAGGACATCCTGAACCTGGAAATCGTATATGACCATGAGCTATTGCAAATGAACTTCGACAGCGGCTCCTGCCTCAGCCATCTCAATTATGATTACTTTGAGCAGCACAAAGACCGTATTGAACGAATAGCGGAAAGGGACTCAATGGGACTTGCCGGTTTCGGTGGTACAGCATGGGTATGCATTTACAAACTACCGGGCGCATGCTTCCAGATAGGTGAGTATACGGGCTGTACAGACAGTCTCAACGTAGTGGCAACACCCGAACAAACTGCTCTTCATTTTGCCGGAGATGGAATAGTAGGAATGGACATGTTCCGGAGCTTCAGCACAATTACAATTAATCTGAAGGATATGTTCGTGAAAACCACCCCGAAGATGCAAGGAAAAAACGTAATGATCTACGATAGCAAAAAGCTACGCTTAAAACTACCGGAAGACCAATTGAATATAACAGATATATTATTGGGGATAGCAGATATATATCTGAACTACTGGAACGATCATCGCTGAATGCTCTACACATAGCTCTCTCCGCTCTTCTGCTGAAAGGCACTTGTAGCCCGCAACTCGTAGCTCGTAGCTATTTCATCTTCTGCGACGCCCGAACAAGTCCTTTATTCCGTCAAGGTCGAAACCTAACGTGAAGCGAAGTGTCTGGTCGAGCGGATTGCTTTGTGCCGTAGATACCAGGTAAGCAGCGTCCAGCGAGAACACGCTCATCTTGAAACCTGCTCCGAAAGAGAAATACTTGCGGTTTCCTTTGTTTTCATGTTCCCAATGATAACCACCACGAATGGAAAACTGTTCGTGATAGGTATATTCCAATCCCAACGACCATTGTATCTCCTGTAGTTCTTCCTTGAAACCACCGGGAGCATCACTGAAAGATTTGAAAATACCCTTAATGGGTGAGATGTCATTATAATCACGGTCCAGGCGTTCTTCATACTCTTCCTGTGACTCGTCTTCTCCACGGATAGGACGGGTGGGAACCATATATTTATTAGCATCGAAGCTAACTCCAATTGTATTGTAATCATCTATCGGGAACAATAAAGAAGCACCCAAACGCAAATTAGTAGGCAGGAACTGACTGGTATTACCGCTATCATAAGAAATCTTCGTACCAATATTAGAAGCATTCAATCCGAAAGAAAGCATACACTCACGCTGGGCAAGTATGACGTAATTTGTATAATAGAAAGCAATGTCGGCAGCAAAAGCAGAACCGGCAGAAACTTCTTCGTCTTCCCTGTATGCCAGGTCGGAGTAAATATATCGTAATGCAACCGCTGCAGAGAAACGTTCGGAAAGCATACGTGAGTAAGCTATATCCACTGCCATCTCATAAGGTTTAATCGTATATCCCGGAGAATTCTCATCACCGGTATATCCCACGGGGACTTCCCCCAAAGAGAAATAGCGCAAAGAACCGCTGACTGCCTGATAATCTCCGATGCGATAGTACCCTGCCAGATATGCCAAGTCAATATCATTCACCAGCTTACGCAACCAGGGAGTATATGAAACCGCTACTCCGGCACGGCTGATAGTAAACGGATACTTTGCCGGGTTCCAGAATTGGGAATTCACGTCCGGATCTGTAGCCGCACCCACATCTCCCATACCACCACCACGGGAGTCAGGGGCAATACCCAGAGAGTTAACACCGGTATTAACAGGGTTAAACTGATTCTTGTCTTGGGCAAGAAGGTGTACGGACAAGAAAGCTATGATTAATAGTAAGATGTATTTCTTCATACGATATTATTTATAATACGATCAAAAAACAAAATCTAACTTAATTCCCCTCCTCTTGGGAGGAGAATTAAGTTACTCCTTTCAATTGAGATACTTATGATTTCTAATAACAATACTAATAAAACAGAGAATCCCCCTGTTTATTGTGACAGGATAATGATTTTCTGCGATTTCGTACTTTCACGACTGCCATCAGAGACAATAGACGCACGATACAGATAAATACCCGGTGCCAGGCGTTGCCCACTGTTACTACACAAATCCCATTCCACATAATAAGTTTGTCCTTCGGATACTCCCTTCTCCAGATGTGTCCACATTTCCCGTCCGGCAAAATCATACACGGACATACGGACTGCAAGTGTGGAACCGGGGCGATTGTGAGAAAGAATAAATGTAGTACTTTCACGGGCAGGGCTCTGTGTACAAGTTACCGAGAAGAGACCGGGACGCAGACCTCGAACCACCTCAAACTCTAAAGTCTTTGTAGAAGAATTATTCAGTAAATCCCAGGCACGGAATGCCAGCGTATGTCTGCCCTCCGTAAGTTCGGGCACTGAAAAATGCACTGTACCCCGGGTATAATCTCCCGCTACCGGAGTATAATAATCATTCAGATTGTAAGTCGACACCGCACTGCCGTCTATACTAAGCGAAAGGTCATGCCCGATACCATTGCCAACCGTATTGATACCATCAGCATCTTCCAACTCAGCTACGAACAAGGGAGTAGTATTGGTCTGTCCACCGGAACTGAAGTCCGGCGTATTCAGATAAATGGTTATCTTAGGGCCTAACGTATCTGCCAAAGAAACATCATCATCCGTACCGCCTACCAGGAAACGGTCGAAAGCTCCGCCCGCTTCATTAGAGTGAACAGCATCCAGAGCGTAAAGGCTCAATAAACCTTCTTCATCAGAGTAATTGATATCCAACGGTACAGGGAAAGTAAACTCAAACCGTCCCTGACGAACCGAATCACTGCCTGAGAAGAGAGTTTTACTGCGCTCCGTATAAGTATAAGCACCCTCACCACGATTATCAAGAGTGGTTACTTCTTCCTTACTATCCAGTACTGTAGGATGCACTGTACCGGTAAAGTCTTCTGCTAAAGTACCTTCGGGAGTCAGGATACGTCCTTTTACGGTAATCTTGCTACCGGCTTTCACCTGCGGATAGGTATTTGTTTCTTCAGCTACATTCACTCCGGCAAATTCATCTACCTGTATTTGATAATCAGGATATGCCAAGGTCAAGGCAGGATCGCCGATCAGAGAGAAATTCAACTTATTCTTGTCAGCAGCCAAAGATGCATCGCACTTTGAAAGCCGCATGACATCTCCCAGTCGCAGGCGTTTACCTTCAGGGCGGGAAAAGATATGACGAAGGAAAGCCTGGTTTAAAGTAGAATTCTGTGCAGCATATACCACCCGGGAAGTAGTGAGCAAAGCAATCGCCCCGCCTTTGGCATTCAGGAATGCCTGCTCGCCGGCGGAAGTCTGGATATCATCGAAACGGGTAAAGTCACAAGTAGCTGTTATCCATAGAGGAAGACGTGGGGATGTCATTTGGGTAATATCTCCCATGTTCAGCAGATTTTCCTCTGCCCAGGCGGAAGTACTTCCGTGCCCTGTATAGTTGACTACCAACATACCTTTGTCGAATAATTGCAATAGGCGTTTTGTTGCATCGGGATAAGTTTCACCAGTAGCAGAAGATTCGCGGCGGAAAGCATCGGCATAGATTCTTTCAACAAGGAAGGAAGGATAATTCCGTTCTGTATAACTTGCCAAGATTTCAGATTGGGACATGTGCAGACTGCCATCCCCGTCATCGCCCACATAGCAGACGGTGTGTTTCCACGGTCCTGCATGCTTATTTTCCATATAAGCGATGGTCTTATCGACAGTAGCTTTTGCCTCAGCAGCCGTGCGCACCGGGAAACGTCCGATACCTATATCCAGCATGGCATCCGACAGATTTTCGCCTTCTCCATCATCGAGAAAGCCGAAATAATCGTCCGTTACATAGGAAGAGGTTTCCTCGAGAGAGGTTTCCGATTGATAAGATAGCAAAAAGTTTTCAGGCCGGTAATTCTTCCAGGAGGAAGTCAGCATACGATTATCATAACTGCAATCTCCAAAGAATAACAAATATTTAGGGCTTTCAGCCTTATTCGGAAAACGATCATACAACATCTTCATCAAACGACGGTAAGCTGTTCCATCCGGTGTACCGGAAGAGAATTCATTGTAGATTTGTGGAGCAGCAAGAACAAGAACAGACAGGCCATCTCTTTCACGATGTGCTTGTGCCAGCCGTTCGGCCTGTGTCATCAGGTCTTTCCGGTCGGGAGAAATGATAATCATATCCGTAGCTCCCAGAGAGTGCAGATTTTGATTTGCAATATTCCCTACCGTTTCTACCGTATCAAAGCCGGAAGCTTCCGGAGTGATGGCTACGAACTCACGCAATTTTCCTGCGGGAATGGTAAACGTATATGTGCCGCCTGCAAAGCTGCCTTCCATCCTGCAAATATTTGCGGGATCGGTGACATCCCACACAACAGTAGAAGCTGTGGCACCGGAAAGTACAAATGTCGTCTCTTTATTGATGGAAGCCAAAGAACGGAAAGTAAGGTAAGGAGCATTCAGCGTAAGCGAGCGGATATAGTTCAAAGCAATATAATCCAGACGCCCCGATATCCCGGAAGGGCGGGTATGGGTAACGGTCACTACAGTATTCTCCGACTCTGTGCCCAGCCAGGAAGTACTTATGGAGGCGGAGGTAGCTCTTGTGTAATATTGATTGTCGGAAGATATGGATGCCAGTGTAGCATTTCCTCTCGTCTTACCATTCACTGCAACCGAGTAATAGGTAGATGCTCCAATGGAACGGGCAGCAAAAACCGTGGTTAACCATACAGAATCTTCCGAAACGATACCCGGTAAACTCAACGTATAATTCTTGGTGTTACCCGCTGCATAATCATAATCTTCATAAAGTTGTCTGCCGGTACTTGCCCAACTATATACTTCTTTCTCATGCAGAGCATAGGAATTAAAGGTTGTCAACCTGTTGGCAGAAGGTTCTTTCAAAGAAGAAAGGACTTCGACTTCCATTTCCGGAATATCCTCCCGGTCAGTCAGGAAATAATAGCCTTCATCGGAATAGAAGTTACGTTCGCGAATAAAGTAAGTGTTATCGGAGCTCAGTTTCCAGGATACAGTGCCACGACCATAAAACAATACACCGTCTGACAAACGCAGCAAGGGGACTTCGGGCAAATCTGCTGCCGGATGTTCATTGAAACGCTGGGATAACAAATAACCGCCATAACCAAATACGCGGACTTTCTCGGGTCTTGAGAATCCCATCTTCTTTAATTCGGCATTCGTGATTTTAAAGACTCCGGTATTTCTCACACCTATCTTTGTCCAACGCCCTGAAGCGAGAAGCGAAGTTGTGCAATCTTTTAAAGAAACTCCGGTTAAGGTTGTTCCCGAGCCTCGAGTAGCTGTTCCCTCCCCTATTCCAGCTTTCTTCGGATAGGATTTCACGGATAGTTTGAACGAATTCAGCCGTTGGTAGCTTCCTTCACGAAAAACGACAGGGACAAAACTTATGGAGAGAAAGCCATGATGTGCGGAGATTTTAGTGAAGGAGTTTATCTGTGGAGATGCCGGTAAGCCCTTCCGGAAAGCAGCATCTTCATTGGGTAGCTGACGCAAACTGTCGAGTCGCATTTCTAATGCTGCCACTTCACTCCGGCTTAGTTTCTGGTATTCCGGGAATTCAATTTCTACCTGATAAGTAAAGGAACGGAAATCGTTCCCTAATGGAAGTTCGCGCGTCACTACGGGAAGCGTCTGTGCGGAAGACAATTCCTGCCAGTTCAGCGTAATGAATTCCTGCGCTGAAACCGGAAGAAGAAGAGCAATAAAGCAACAAAGCAACCAGCAACGTTTGATAAACATATCGTAATAAATTGACTCAACGAATATAAAAGTCGAGCA
>ENA-USYP01001364-USYP01001364.1-human-gut-metagenome-genome-assembly--contig:-NODE-1364-length-19069-cov-186.855044_pt1 | contig 19069 bp, 11 predicted proteins | sample MGYA00250065_ERZ773512 | MGnify/ENA primary metagenome ERZ773512 (study PRJEB29103, sample SAMN06112003) | human gut metagenome | biome: human gut; feature: ankylosing spondylitis patient; material... | reverse complement strand
CTCGAACGCCTCCTTTTCAATAATCACGATTTCCATAAATGCCTTTTTTAGAATTGTCCGCGGCAAAGTTAGTCCGCAAACATGCCAACACGTTCATATCCAACGGAAATGGCGGCATTTGGAATCGCACGGTGTGCCAAGCGGTGACAAATCAAAAAAATCTTCTATGAGTCATATATGAGTCATAAGCCCGCCCCTTTCCGCCCCTGTAACTTTGCGGCATAAACGATTAGGACAGCAACGGTTATGGACATGATAATGATTGAAAAATCCGACTTCGACAAACTGGCGGGACGGATAGAAGAGATAGCGGAGCATATCCGCAAGGGCGGAAGCGGGAAGACCTCCGGCGGTGCTGACCGGTGGATTTCCGGAAGGGAAGCGACGGAGATGCTCGGAGTAAGCCCCCGCACCCTGCAACGCTACCGGGACAGCGGCCGCATCCAATTCTCCAAGATCGGCAGGAACTGCCTTTACCGCGTCTCCGACATCGAGCGGGCGTTGGAAGCGCACTCGATTGACGGAACGGAAGAAAAACCGGAAGGTCTGCGCAGGCAATACCTTGTCCGCACGGGGAAATCGGGGAACCGGCAGAAAAAGACATAAGGCGAAGGAGGGAACAGGCATATGGACACACAGCATATAGAAAGGCTGTTCGGCCGCATCATGGAGCGGCTTGACTGGCAGGAGCAGCTACTTGAGGAAATCAGCCACAGGCAGCGGGAGGCGCAACCGGCGGAAGACCCGGCGGCAATCAAATGTCTTAACGGGGAACGGCTCTACGACAACCAAGACCTCTGCATGATGCTCCAAGTGAGCAAGCGCACCCTGCAACGCTACCGCAGCATCGGCATCCTGCCTTACCTGATGCTCCGTCAGAAGACCTACTACAAGGAGTCGGATGTGGAGAGATTCCTCTCGGAGCATCTTGAAGAGCTAAGCAAGGAACAGATAAGGGCTTACAAGGCCCGCATCAGATAATCATTTTACTCACAATTAAAAACCAACAAAATGGCAAAGAAAAAAGACGAAAAGGACGTGCTGGTAGTCCGTGACGAGAAGACGGGCGAGATCAGCGTGGTAGCCGGGCTGAATGCGGACGGCACACCCAAGCGCACCCCCGCGAAAGCGGAGAACGCACAGAGTTTCCTGCAATTCGACCGACACGGCGATGTGCTGGACAACTTCTTCAAGAACTTCTTCCGGCAGTGCAAGGAACCCAGCCGCTTCGGTTTCTACCACATCGCGGCAGACCAAGCCGAAAATCTCTTGGAGGTGATGAAGCAACTGCTGAAAGACCCCGAAGCGAACAAGGAACTGCTCGCCCCTCACAAGGTGGACACCTCCGGTTATGAAAAGAAAGTGCAGGAAGAGATGGCGGCACAAAAGACAGAGAAACAGGAACCTCAAAAACAGGAAAACATGGAACGACAGAAAGAACAACAGGAAAGCCCGCAGCAGACGCAGGGCAGACAGGGCTACCAGCCCATCGACGAGAACAAAATCAACTGGCAGGAGCTGGAGGACAGATGGGGCGTGAAGCGTGACGACCTTGAAAAGTCCGGCGACCTTACGAAGATGCTCAACTACGGCAAGTCCGACTTGGTGAAGGTCAAGCCCACCTTCGGCGGCGAATCATTCGAGCTGGACGCCCGCCTCTCCTTCAAGAAGGACGGCGAGGGAAACATCAGCCTCGTGCCGCACTTCATCCGCAAGGAGCAGAAGCTGGATGAATACAAGGAACACAAATTCTCCGACGACGACCGGAAGAACCTGCGCGAAACGGGCAACCTCGGCAGGGTCGTGGACATCGTGGACAGGGAAACGGGCGAGATCATCCCCTCCTACATCAGCATCGACCGCAAGACGAATGAAATCACGGACATCCCGGCAAACAAAGTGCGCATCCCGGAACGCATCGGCAAGACGGAAATCACCAAACAGGAGCAGGACATGCTCCGCGCCGGACTGCCCGTGCGCGACAAGCTCATCGAGCGCAACGACGGCAGGAAGTTCGTCACCACCCTGCAGGTGAACGTGGAGCAGCGCGGCGTGGAGTTCGTGCCGGGAACCGGCAGGTCGCCCCGTACCGCACAGACGCAGGAAACCAAAGGCGACACGTCGAAAAGTCAGGCGCAAGGCGGGGAAAATGCCGCACAGATCAAGAAGGAGCAACGCCGCAACACGTGGACGAACGACGACGGGAGCATCCGCCCCATCAGCAAATGGAGCGGCGTAAACTTCACCGAACAGCAGAAAGCCGACTACGTGGCGGGCAAGACCGTGAAGCTGGAGAACGTGACCGACAAACAGGGCTTCCATGCCACGATGTATATCAAGTTCAACCCGGAGAAGGGCCGCCCGTACCGCTACGACACGAACCCCGACAACGCCCAGCAGGTCGCCCCGTCCAACGAGAGCCGCACGCAGGTGGCGGTGAACAACGAGGGCAAGACCAACGAGGCGACAAAGAACCTGAAAGAGCCTTTGCAGAAAGGTCAGACCGCCCCGAAGGACGCCCGCCAGCAACAGCAGCAGGACAAGCCGAAGAAGAAAACGGGCAAGGGCATGAAAGTATAGACCGATGTCCGCCACTGAATCCAAAATAAAATCCAAAGTATCAACAAAAAAGAAGAAGACATGAAGACAATCATTGCAGAAAAGCCCTCCGTGGCACGTGAGATCGCCCGCATCGTGGGCGCGACAAAGAGAGAGGAAGGATATTTCGAGGGAGACGGCTATGCCGTGACATGGGCATTCGGACACCTCGTACAGCTTGCCATGCCTGACGGCTACGGCGTGCGCGGATTCGTCCGTGACAACCTTCCGATTATCCCCGGCACCTTCACGCTCGTCCCCCGTCAGGTCAGGACGGAGAAGGGCTACAAGCCCGACAGCGGCGTGGTGTCGCAGATAAAAACCGTCAAAAGGCTGTTCGACACCAGCGACCAAATCATCGTGGCGACCGATGCCGGGCGCGAGGGTGAGCTTATCTTCCGATACCTCTACCACTACACGGGATGCACCACTCCTTTCGTGCGTCTGTGGATAAGTTCTCTCACCGACAAGGCTATCCGTGAGGGATTGCGCAACCTCGAAGACGGCAGCAAGTATGACAACCTATACCTCGCTGCCAAAGCGCGGAGCGAATCCGACTGGCTCGTGGGCATCAACGGTACGCAGGCGTTATCCATCGCCGCCGGACACGGCACGTATTCCGTGGGACGGGTGCAGACACCCACGCTGGCTATGGTGTGTGAACGCTACTGGGAGAACCGCCGTTTCACGCCCGAAGCCTTCTGGCAGCTCCATATCGCAACGGACGGTTGCGACGGCGAGGTCGTGAAACTCTCTTCCTCCGAGAAATGGAAGGAGAAAGAGCCGGCTATGGAACTATATAATAAGGTAAAGGCGGTAGGCTCCGCAACGGTAACGAAAGCCGAACGCAAGGAGAAGACGGAGGATACCCCGTTGCTGTATGACTTGACAACGCTCCAGAAGGAAGCCAACGCCAAGCACGGCTTCACGGCGGAACAGACGCTTGAAATCGCGCAGAAACTCTACGAGAAGAAGCTGATAACCTATCCGAGAACGGGAAGCCGCTACATCCCCGAAGACGTATTTGCCGAAATCCCCAAGCTGCTCGCCTTTATCGGTACACTGCCCGAATGGAAAGACAAGGTGCGGGCGAAAGCCGCCCCGACACGCCGCAGCGTGGCCGACGGCAAGGTGACGGACCACCATGCCCTGCTCGTCACGGGTGAGAAACCGCTCTTTCTCTCCAAAGAAGATAGCACAATCTATCAGATGATTGCCGGGCGCATGATAGAGGCTTTCTCCGAGAAATGCGTCAAGGACGTGACCGCTGTCACGGCTGAATGTGCCGGAGTGGAGTTCACCGTGAAAGGCAGCGTCATCAGGCAAGCCGGATGGCGTGTCGTATATGGCGAGGAAAACAAGGAGGAAATCCCCATCCCCGGCTGGCAGGAAGGCGACACGCTGACACTGAAAGGCTCGTCCATCACCGAAGGAAAGACCAAACCCAAGCCGCTGCATACCGAAGCCACCCTGCTGTCCGCTATGGAAAATCCGTGCAAACGAGAGCAGAGCCAAACTTGTTTGGATATGCCGAGTGCGGCCGGATTTGGCGAAACGCAAACGGCGGGCAAGGAAATCGAGGACGACGCGCTGCGTCAGGCAATGAAGGACTGCGGCATCGGCACTCCCGCCACACGCGCCTCCATCATCGAAACGCTCTTCAAGCGCGGCTACATGGAACGCTGCAAGAAGTCGCTTGTCCCTACTGAAAAGGGGCTTGCCCTCAACTCCGTCGTCAAGACGATGCGCATCGCCGATGTAGCCATGACGGGCGAATGGGAGAAAGAACTGGCACGCATCGAGCGCGGGGAGCTGTCCGTCGACACCTTCCGCAAGAAGATAGAGGCGTACACACGGGAGATCACCTCCGAACTGCTCTCGTGCGACAAGCTCTTCGGCAGCCGTGACTCCGGCTGCGCGTGTCCCAAGTGCGGCACGGGCAGGATGCGGTTCTACGGCAAGGTGGTACGATGCGACAACACGGAGTGCGGACTGCCCGTGTTCCGGCTGAAAGCGGGACGCACCCTGTCCGACGATGAAATCAAGGAACTGCTCACCGACGGGCATACCAAGCCGCTCAAAGGCTTCAAGAGCAAACAGGGCAAGAGCTTCGATGCCGTTGTCGCCTTTGACGGGGAATATAACACGACTTTCGTGTTCCCGGAGGCTAAAAAGGGCAAGAAATTTTCAGGACGGAAGAAATAGTATTAACTTTTGATAAGTTAGGCTGCATCTCAACAATAGAAACAAACAAGTTTTTTTCGTATTGTCTTCGATTTGCACTAACTTTGCCACTTGTTCAGAGTAATGAATTGTTCTTCGATACCGGATTACACTCATACTTTGGATTTAGTGGTGGCACTCGGAGGGATACCGAGTGCCTTTTTCTTCCTTTTTTCAACCGATTATCCCGTTAATTATCAACCCACTAAACTCCAAAGTAATGAACAACAAGAAGAAAAACGAAGGTCAGACCGACTTTTCCTATTACGGTCTGTACTTGCTGGACTATCTCCGCACGAACAAGTTTGAACAGGCTGCCGATGCCGCCTTCATACGGGAACGAGCCGACCGTGCCGCCGAAACGTATGAAAAGGCACGGCTCGAAGGCTATCCCGCCGACGGTGCGCAGGAGCTGGCTATGGACACGCTGCTGCGCGGGCTGCGCTATTCCCGTTACGCCATCCTCCGCGAAGTCGTGGAAAACGAGTTTTCCGACGAAGTGCCGGAAGAGAAACGTGAAGCCTTTATTCTGAAACTCCTGCCGCTTGTCGGCAACGTGTTCTCCGTCTATGACCTTTCGGACGACAATTTCACTCGTGCAATTCCGGCTGCGCTCGGAAAAGAAAGCGAGCATTCTTTTCACTCACTGGCACGGAATTTCGCCCTGTCTTCCGATTACGACCTGCTCTACACGGAGCTGACGGGGGCAACCGTCCTTTATATCGGGGAATATGGCGTTTAACCGCAAACAGAAACTGCGGGACAACATCGAGGCGATACGGACGGCATTCATCCTTGACAGGGAACAGAGGACGGCGACATCCGAAGAGCGTGCCATACTTCAAAGGTACTGCGGTTTCGGAGGGCTGAAATGTATCCTCAACCCTGCAAAGGAACTGACGGATGCCGTCCGCTGGGCGAAATCCGACCTCGAACTGTTCGCCCCGACGGTGGAGCTGCACAGGCTCATCCGTGAGAACAGCAGGGACGAAACGGAGTACAAGCGGTTTGTGGATTCGCTGAAAGCATCCGTGCTGACCGCTTTCTACACACCCAAAGAGATAACCGACACCATCGCGGACGTGCTGGCGGATTACAGCATCCGCCCCGCCCGTATGCTCGAACCGTCGGCAGGTGTCGGCGTGTTCGTGGATTCCATGCTGCGGCACAGCCCCAATGCGGATGTGATGGCTTTTGAGAAGGATCTGCTCACGGGTACAATCCTGCGGCATCTTTATCCCGACCAAAAGATGCGCACCTGCGGTTTTGAGAAGATTGAAAGACCGTTCAACAATTATTTCGACTTGGCGGTGTCCAACATCCCGTTCGGTGACATAGCCGTGTTTGACCCTGAGTTCCAGCGGAGCGACTCCTTTGGCAAACGCTCCGCCCAGAAAGCCATTCACAACTATTTTTTCCTAAAAGGGCTGGATGCCGTGCGTGACGGCGGCATCGTGGCGTTCATCACCTCGCAAGGGGTATTGAACAGCACCAAAACCTCCGTGCGTAACGAGCTGTTCAGTCAGGCTGATCTGGTATCCGCGATACGCCTGCCCAACAACCTGTTCACGGACAACGCGGGTACGGAGGTGGGCAGTGACCTGATTGTCCTGCAAAAGAACCTGAACAAGAAGGAAATGACGCAGGACGAGCGGCTGATGACCGTGATACAGACAGACACAAAAACCGGCCTGACCGACAATGCCTATTTCATCCACTACCCGGAACGCATCGTGCATACGACGGCGAAACTTGACACAGACCCCTACGGGAAGCCCGCTATGGTCTATCTGCACGAGGGCAAGGCAGCAGGCATTGCCGGGGATTTGCGCCGTATGCTCGACGAGGATTGCCATTACCGCCTCGCCATGCGTCTGTATTCGGGTTCAATCCGGCAGTCGGGAACGGAAGAAAAAGTTGCCGTTCAAAAGGAGGCAGAGCGTCCTGCTGTAACACAGAAAACGGTATTTTCACAAACAGTTGAAACTCCGACGGAGAAACCGCAACCCACAGAAGAAAAGCCGGAGATAGAGCCACATCCGAAATATTCTGACGGTGTGCAGCTATCCTTGCTCGACCTCTGGGGGATGACGGAAGAAGTCAGTCAACAACCGAAAACCGCCAAAAAGAAAAAGGCGGTGAAAAAGGAAAGCCCGGCAAGGCGCGTTCCGCCTAAGCCGCAGGTACAGACCACACAGAATGTTACGGCTGTGCCGACGGCTACCATCCCTAAGACTGTCACGGAAAATAAGGAGGCTAAAACGGAGAACACCGCCAAGCCTGCCGACCCGGACGACATCTATGCCACGCTGGACTGGGATACCAATCCTCCCATCAACGGCTTCTATGAGATGATGATGGGTTTGACACCGGAACGCAGGAAGGAACTTCGGGAGCTGGCAAGACAGCATAACGAGAAACAAGTGGCGGCGGAAAAGACGGAAGTGAAAGCCGTGCCGGAAACTCCCCGTGAGCAACCCCGGCAGGAGGAAAGGCAGCCGGAGGCAGTCACCGCACCTGCCGTTACAGATACCCCATCGGAAGCGGTGGTGACTTCCCTTTTCCCCGACATCGAAGCGGAAAAGCCGAAGGAGGAAGTCGTGGACCTTTCGCCGCGTGCCTACCACCGCACGCCGGAGATGCACCTGCGCGAAGGGTCGCTGGTGGCTGACCGGGGGCGTCATAACATCGGCTACCTGAAAGACATCACGCCATACGGGGCGACATTCCAGCCGCTCGACCTGAAAGGATACCAGAAGGAAAAGGCGTTGTTGTATGTGTCGCTGCGTGACGCCTACGAGCGTCTGTACCGTTATGAATCGCTCCGGCACGAGGAAAACGTCCCGTGGCGTGAGCATCTGAACACCTGTTACGATGAGTTTGTCATGCGCTACGGCAACCTCAACGCCAAGCAGAACGTGAAATTGGTGATGATGGATGCGGGCGGGCGCGACATCCTTTCGCTGGAACGGGCGGAGAACGGAAAGTTCGTCAAGGCGGACATCTTCGAGCGTCCTGTTTCCTTCGCGGTGGAGAGCCATGCCAACGTAGGTTCTCCCGAAGAAGCACTGTCCGCGTCGCTCAACAAGTTCGGCACTGTCGATATTGACTATATGAGAACGATAACCGACAGCACGGCGGAGGAATTGCTCACAGCCCTGCAAGGGCGCATCTATTATAATCCGCTCGTGACCGGTTACGAGATCAAAGACCGCTTCATAGCCGGGAACGTGATAGAGAAGGCGGAACGCATAGAGGCATGGATGAGCGACAATCCCAAAAATGAGTGTATGCCGGAGGTGAAGCAGGCATTGGAGGCTCTGAAAGAAGCCGAACCGCCGCGCATCGCCTTCGAGGATCTGGACTTCAATTTCGGGGAACGCTGGATTCCGACAGGTGTCTATGCCGCCTACATGAGCCGGCTGTTCGACACGGAGGTGAAAATCGCCTACTCCGCCAGCATGGACGAGTTTTCGGTGGCGTGCGGCTACCGCACCATGAAAATCACGGATGAGTTTTGCGTGAAGGGGTATTACCGGAACTATGACGGTATGCACCTTTTGAAACACGCCCTGCACAACACCTGCCCCGACATGATGAAGTCCATCGGCAAAGACGAGCATGGCAATGACATCAAGGTGCGCGACAGCGAGGGAATACAGCTCGCCAACGCCAAGATTGACGAGATACGAAACGGCTTCTCCGAATGGCTCGAAGAGCAGTCGCCACAGTTCAAGGAGCGGCTGACGACGATGTATAACCGCAAGTTCAACTGTTTCGTGCGCCCGAAGTATGACGGCTCGCACCAGACCTTCCCCGACCTCAACCTGAAAGGGCTGGCAAGCCGGGGCATCAGGAGCGTCTATCCCTCACAGATGGATTGCGTCTGGATGTTGAAACAGAACGGCGGCGGAATTTGCGACCACGAGGTGGGAACCGGTAAGACGCTGATAATGTGCATCGCCGCGCATGAGATGAAGCGTCTGAACTTGGCGCACAAGCCGATGATTATCGGGCTGAAAGCCAATGTTGCGGAGATTGCAGCCACCTATCAGGCGGCATATCCCAACGCACGTATTCTGTACGCATCGGAAAAGGACTTTTCGACTGCCAACCGTGTGCGCTTCTTCAACAATATCAAGAACAACGATTACGATTGTGTCATCATGTCGCACGACCAGTTCGGCAAGATACCGCAGTCGCCGGAGTTGCAGCAGCGCATCCTGCAAACGGAGCTTGACACGGTGGAGGAAAATCTCGAAGTTCTGCGCCAGCAGGGAAAGAACGTATCGCGGGCGATGCTGAAAGGTCTGGAGAAGCGCAAGCACAACCTTGAAGCGAAGCTGGAGAAGGTGGAACACGCCATAAAGTCACGCACGGACGACGTGGTGGACTTCAAGCAGATGGGCATCGACCACATTTTCATTGATGAATCGCACCAGTTCAAGAATCTGACTTTCAACACGCGCCACGACCGTGTGGCGGGGCTGGGAAACAGCGAGGGAAGCCAGAAGGCACTGAACATGCTCTTTGCCATACGCACCATACAGGAGCGCACGGGCAGGGACTTGGGAGCGACCTTCCTTTCGGGTACTACCATCAGCAACTCGCTGACGGAACTGTACCTGCTGTTCAAGTATTTGCGCCCGAAAGAGTTGGAACGGCAGGACATTCGGTGTTTCGACGCTTGGGCGGCGATATTCGCCAAAAAGACGACGGATTTTGAATTTAACGTGACGAACAACGTGGTTCAGAAAGAAAGGTTCAGGTATTTCATCAAAGTGCCGGAGCTTGCCGCCTTCTATAATGAAATCACGGACTACCGCACGGCGGAGGATGTGGGCGTGGACCGTCCGCACAAGAACGAGATACTGCATAACATCCCTCCCACGCCCGATCAGGAGTATTTCATCAAGCAACTGATGGAATTTGCCAAGACGGGCGACGCCACCCTGCTGGGCAGGCTGCCGCTTTCGGAAACGGAGGAAAAGGCGAAGATGCTTATCGCCACGGACTATGCCCGCAAGATGGCTCTCGACATGCGCATGATAGACCCGAACTACGAAGACCACCCCGATAACAAGGCGAGCCACTGTGCCAGGATGATCGCGGAGTATTACCAAAAATACGACGCGCAGAAAGGCACGCAGTTCGTATTCTCTGACTTGGGGACATACCAGCCGGGCGACGGGTGGAACGTCTATTCGGAAATCAAGCGCAAGCTGACGGAGGATTACGGCATACCGCCAAGCGAGGTGCGCTTCATTCAGGAGTGCAAGACCGACAAGGCGCGGAAGGCGGTGATAGACGCCATGAACGCCGGGACGGTGCGTGTGCTGTTCGGCTCCACGAGTATGCTCGGCACGGGTGTGAACGCACAGAAACGGTGTGTGGCAATCCATCATTTGGACACGCCGTGGCGGCCGTCTGACCTGCAACAACGTGACGGACGCGGAGTTAGAGCCGGAAATGAGATTGCCAAGCATTTCGCCGGGAACAACGTGGACGTAATCATCTATGCGGTGGAGAAGTCGCTGGACAGCTACAAGTTCAACCTCCTGCACTGCAAGCAGACCTTCATCAGCCAGCTCAAAAGCGGCGCGATGGGTGCGCGTACCATCGACGAGGGGGCTATGGACGAGAAATCGGGTATGAACTTCTCGGAGTACATGGCGTTGCTCTCCGGCAACACCGACCTGCTGGACAAGGCGAAACTTGAAAAGCGTATAGCCTCGCTCGAAGGGGAACGCAAGTCGTTCAACAAGGGCAAGCGTGATTCGGAATTCAAGCTGGAGTCAAAGACGGGTGAGCTGCGCAACAACACGGCTTTTATAGATGCCATGACGGAGGACTGGAACCGTTTCCTGTCGGTGGTGCAGACCGACAAGGAGGGCAACCGCCTTAGTATAATAAAGGTGGACGGTGTGGATTCCGCCGATGAGAAGGTTATCGGAAAGCGTTTGCAGGAGATCGCCAAGAACGCCACGACGGGCGGACTTTACACGCAGGTCGGAGAGCTTTACGGTTTCCCGATAAAGGTGGTCAGCGAAAGGATACTCAAAGAGGGATTGGAGTTCACCGACAACCGTTTCGTGGTAGAGGGGAACTACAAGTACACCTACAACAACGGGCATCTGGCGATGGCTGACCCGTTGGCCGCCGCCCGAAACTTCCTTAACGCGATGGAGAGGATACCCTCCATCATCGAACAGTACAAGGCGAAGAACGAGGTGCTGGAAAGGGAAATACCGCAGTTGCAGGAGATAGCGGGCAAGGTGTGGAAGAAGGAGGATGAACTGAAGCAGCTGAAGTCCGAACTTGCCGCCCTTGACCGCAAGATACAGCTGGAGCTTACGCCGCCGACGCCGGAAATTTCGCGACAAGCGGAAAACGGACAGCAGATGCAGGATAGCCATGGGGAAAAGATGATCCAAATGAAACAGTCACATAGCGACCGTTCGCCGACAAACGAAATATCATTTTCGTCATGTTCTCAAAACAGTTGCATAACATCCGCCCCAAAAGAACCCATGTCTGAAAACAAGTGTTCCTTTGGAAAATTCCGGCTATAGTTATTGAATGGGGATGACTTTTCCAACTGTCATCCCCCCTTATTTGCTTCTTATTGTTTATATTAATCGGTATTAAAAGCGGTTGCCTGATGTCTCAGATTGAGTACTATAACGAGCCTATCTCAAGGATGAGCATTTCAGTATAGATTACAACTTCAAACGTAGTTTTTTAATGAATGAATTTTGGCTCTCTTCAAATTCTGTATATATCTTGGGGAAAGTAATAATAGCCCAATCGTAAAATATATGGTTTTAGGAGAATATTTGCCGCTTATTCCAAAATGGAGACGTAATTAATTGTTTTTTAACCGCTGATTAATCACTATCAATAAAGCGTATTAATCTCCCTTCCCTAACTTTGCGGCATGGAATCAATTAAAATAAAAACAATTAGTTGCCTTGCGGCAGTTTGTGTGTCATGTTTGTGCATGGCGTCCCAAACGTACGCATCCGAACCGCCAGAACGATATGAAACATATCAAGGTCTTGTTATGGCCGGATACCAAGGCTGGTTCAATACGCCGAAAGACGGAGCTAATCTTGGGTGGCGGCATTATGGTGGTAAGACCGGTTTTTGTCCGGGATCATGCACTGTTGACATGTGGCCGGAAACAAGTGAATATCCTGTTTTGTATTCAACAGAGTTCCGTCATGAAAATGGAGATGTGGCAAAAACATTTTCATCGCATGACCCATCAACAGTTGACACTCATTTCCGATGGATGGAAGAATACGGGATAGACGGCGTGTTCATGCAACGCTTCATCTGTGACATGAAGCGAAAAAACATACGTGCCCACTTCGATCATGTCCTTGACTGCGCAATGACATCAGCAGACAAGCATCATAGAGCCATCGCCATCATGTATGATTTGAGCGGTATGCGGTCAGAAGATGTGGACTTCTTGCTTGAAGATATTGACGGAATTGATAAAAAGCACAACTTACACAACCGTGATAAAAACAATTCCTATCTATATCACAATGGAAAGCCGTTAGTCGCAGTATGGGGAGTCGGGTTTAATGACGGAAGAGCTTATGGATTGCCCGATGCCGCTAAAATCATAAAGGGGTTGAAGAACAAAGGTTTTAGTATAATGCTTGGTGTGCCAACCTATTGGAGGGAACTTAGAGAAGATACTGAGAATGATTCTAAGGTACATGATCTTATCCTACAATGTGACATTGTGATGCCTTGGTTTGTAGGACGGTACAACGAATCCGGATTTAAGGATTTCTCACGGAATATTACCCAAGATCTTGACTGGTGCAACCGGAACAGAGTGGACTATGCTCCACTCTGTTTTCCTGGATTTTCTTGGGCGAATATGAAAGGGGAAGGCTCGTTGTATATACCACGGAATCATGGTAGTTTTTTTAAGGCTCAATTAGACAACGCATTGGAATGTGGAGCAAAAATGATTTATATCGCCATGTTCGATGAAATAGACGAAGGAACTGCCATTTTCAAATGTGCATCAAAAGTGCCCAAAGCAGGAAAAGGGACTACGTTTGAACCGATTGACGAAGACTCAGAGACCGACCTTTACCTTCGTTTAGCCGGAGATGCTTCAAAGAAATTGAAAATTTTACAATTAAATAAATAAGTTATGAATTTTAAGTTTATCAGTGTTCCGCTGATGGTATTAAGTCTGTTTATGACTTCTTCATGCAGCGATGACGACAGCAGGATTATTCATCCTGACCGACCGGACGTTCCAACTCCGCAACCACCGGTTGAAGAATACGACACACCTGCTGGAGTATTGTTCTCCACTTTCAAAGGACGTGTGATGTGTGGCTACCAAGGCTGGTTCACAGCTCCTGGCGATGAATGCAGCTCACGCGGCTGGACACATTGGACCGCTACCGGCATCGGAAAATTTGAGCCCGGTTACTGTAGTATCGATTTTTGGCCGGATGTCTCGGAATATGAAAAGACCTATGACACTCCATTTGTACACCCTGACGGAACAACGGCAAAGGTATTCTCTTCCGCAGATAAAAGCACCGCTGATCTGCATTTCAAATGGATGAAAGAATACGGTATAGGCGGGGCAATCATACAGCGTTTCAAAAGTACCGTGGAAGCCTGTGCTTCCGGTAGTGACCGCCATTCGCTGGATGTGCTTGCCAACTGTATAGAGGCATCAAAAAAATATAATATCGCCATTATGGTGGAATATGACTTGAGCGGACTTGGTTCAGATAGTGACCTTGATATGCTTATCCGTGACTGGGACATGCTTAACGAAAAATTCCATTTGACCGACCCGTCTGTTTGTCCAACCTACCTTTGGGAAAAAGGCAAACCCATGCTTGGATTCTTTGCCGTAGGTCTCAACAAAGGAGACAGCACCCCCGACCAATACATCTATCTCTTTGATAATATGAAAGGCCGCGATGGAGAAAAGGGTAAACTTTCCTATTTTGCAGGAACAGGTTATGCGTGGCTAAGCAGCGGTGGAAGTGCCAAGCCGTTTATCGAATGGGAAGAAGTGTATAAGCGTTGTGCTGTCATTTCGCCTTGGGCGGTTGGCAATTTCTCTTCAGTAGATGTTATAGAGTCCCGTATGGCACAAGTCGCCAATGACATCAAGTGGTGCAAACGCCAGAATGTGGTGTACGCACCTGTCGCTTATCCCGGTTTCTCATGGCGCAATACACAGACCAAATGGAAAAACAACGGTACGGCCTTTGACTGGGATCCCAAGAACTGCTATGACATGACGCCTCGTGAGCGGGGGGCGTTCCTATGGAAATTACTCGGCCGCTATCGTGAGCTTGGAGCTGAAGCCGCATTTGTAGCCATGTTTGATGAGATAGACGAAGGCACCGCTATATTCAAATGTGTCAAGTCGTCTAATACCCCCATCAATACCAACCAATACTTCCCGGAAGGAAAATTTGTCGGCTATGATGATGACCTTGATCCCGCATTTTATATGAAGCTTGTTGGAGAAGCCGGAAAGTGGTATGCCGGAGCAGAAGGTTATTCCAGCGAAACCCTACCCAATGTAAATTGATCCATAAACCAATATCATTATGAATAAATATATAGCCAAATACGTTTCGGCAGGCCTATTGGCAATAGCGATGGCTCTGCCTCTGACGTCATGCAGTGATGATGACGACATGACAAACGATGTGCCGGGTACATCCGAGTTGATAGTAATGAATGACGTTTCCACTTTCAATTTCAGATACAATGACGAGACAAGCCAGACACTGGCTTTCTCAACCAATCAGTGTTGGAGGATAGCCGTGGAAGATGAATCCTTGTCTTGGATCCGATTTTCCAAGATAAGCGGCAAGGAAGGCGACAATCAGTCTGTGACCATTGAGGTAGACCCTTTGACCCCTGAGTCGCCTGATGCCCGTACCACATCGTTCAAGCTGATTGCCGGAGACAAGGAAGAGACATTCAATGTTCTTCAGTCGCAAATGGACGCTATTGTGATACCGCATCCCGAACAATACCAAAACCTTGTTTACAACGAACAGACCATTGATGTGGATGTCGTGACCAACGTCGATGATTATACTGTTGACATCGCTTATGCACAGGAAGGTCCAGAAGGCTGGTTGTCAGTGATACAGTCGAAGGCAACCCACGAGGAGAAAATTCACCTTCATGTGGCTGCGAACCTTGCACGTACAGGCAGAGAAGCCACTCTGACCATTAAGTCGAATAGTTCCGACGCTTCGACATCCGTAAAAATCGCACAGGAAGGTAAACCGGACCCAATGATTCAAATAACCAACAAATCTGAATTTACGGAAATACTTAACAAGGCTGGTGGAGAATACATCATCACATACCGTACTGTCGAAATTCCGGATCTTGAGATTGTTCCAATTCTCAATCCAACAGGAGACTGGGCAAAGGTTGACACAAAAGAAGAGGGTAAAATAAAAGTTTCCGTACAAGCCAACACCGGTCGCTCAGCCCGTACCATTACATTAAAACTGTCAAGCAAGTCACAGCCTGAACTCGCCGATGAGATTACTTTGACTCAAGATTTGGATCGAAGCATCACATTGGACGCTAACCATTCACTTCAGAAGATGATTGCGGATATGGGGCTTACTACCGCCGATTTTGAAGAAATTGAAATCAAAGGTGAACTGTCGAAGGACGACTGGGCATTACTCAAGAAAATGGCTACTTCCGAGAACTTGAAACACATAGATCTGAAAGGCGTTTCCAATTCAACAATGCCGAACTCCACATTTATGAACTGCTCGAAACTTGAGACATTGATTCTGCCTCAAAACGGGTTCCTCAAGGAAATACCGATGGAAATGTGTAGAAACGTGGCTAAACTGAAAACAATCGCCATCCCGGAAGGTGTACAGATTATAAACCGTCATGCTTTTGCCGCATGTTCAGGGCTTGAGTCGGTTTATTTCCCCTCTACGATGACATTCCTCTACGGCTATTCATTTGAAAAGACGACTGCATTGAAGGACATTCACCTAAAGACTAAGCCCTTGCAGCATCTGAACGTACCGCGTGGTGCTGATACGCCTACAGCCAAGGCTACTGTGTTCAATGATGGGAACAACCGTCCCAAAACATGTACGCTCTATGTGCCGGAGGCATACGTCGAGTTATACAAGAAACAGGTATTGACGCTTGATGACCTGGGACTTTCCGCATGGCCGGAATACGACTCATGGAAAGCTGATTCCAGTTGCTATATATGGGCAAACTCTTCAAGTACCATCATAGCCGAAGACTGATAGCCGCTTCACATTAACCATCAGAAAGCTCAATATCGTTTTGGAAAAGATGATATTGGGCTTTTATTTTTCATAGAAAAATATTACGAACAATGAAACAGATATTGTTGCTTATCAATTGCCTACTATGTACAATAACCGTTTGTTCGCAGTCCGTGGATATTAAGTTGCCGAGCGGAAGCACACTCCATCTATACCCATCGGAAAAAGCTACAGGTATCACCGTAATGATGTGTCCCGGTGGGGGCTACGATCACCTTGCCATAAACCATGAAGGGCATGATATGGCGAGATGGTTCAACTCGCAGGGTGTAACATACGCGGTTCTCCAATACCGTCTTCCTGATGTTCCTTGCGATACTTTGCCTATGACAGATGCACATGAAGCATTGCATTATTTATCGGACAATGCTGATGAGCTTGCAATTAATAGACAAAAAATAGGTATCATGGGGGCATCAGCCGGCGGTCATTTAGCATCCCATATTGCCAATACCGATACCCTTGTCGCTTTTCAGGTGCTTCTTTATCCCGTCATTTCCATGTGTGATGAAATCGGACACGGAGGCTCGCGCCTCAATTTGCTTGGCAAGAATCCTACATCTGAAATCATAGAGCGGTTTTCCAATGAAAAGCTTGTGCAAGCATCCACTTCTCAAGCATTTATCGTGTTGTCGGCTGATGACAAGGATGTCATGCCGCTCAATTCGTTACGATATTTCGAAGCGTTGCAACGTAACGGTGTTCCAGTGGAAATGCATATTTTTCCTGACGGGGGACACGGCTGGGGTTTCCGGGATTCATTCCCGCATAAACGGCAATGGCTGGATGCTTTAGCGCAATGGATTAAGAACATCAAATAATACTTCAATTATAATTTACATATAAAACAGCTCAGTCATGATGAAAATATATATTGCTATCCTGACGCTCTTATTGGAGATTGTTCCTGCAAAAACAAAAACTGTGTATAAATACCCGTCACGCCATCAACCAGTCTGTTACATGATACCGAAAAACATTTCCGGGACGAAATGTGTCTTAACGGATACTGGCAATTCCAGCCGGTGGCAATTCCACAAGATTATAGACAAGGAGCGGAATAGCCCCGGAATTGCCGAAGCCGAGAAAAGAGGGTTGGAGCACGACACCCATAAAAATACCATCCCCATGGAACATCAACGGATTTGCCAATCGAGACCTTGAAGGTCCCGACCATCGCAATTATCCATCCTATCCCAAAGAGTGGGACAATGTTCAGATGGGGTGGTTACGGAAAACCATCCAGATACCGGATAATTGGGGAGGAGACGAAATCCGGCTATATTTTGAAGCTGTCGCCGGACAGTCTGTCATATATGTCAACGGAAATAAAGCCGGTGAGAATTTCGACTTTTTTCTTCCGATCAGTTTACCACTAATCACAGAACAGCGCAAGATGGGGCTTCTTATATCACAGTGTTCAATATGACATTGCATTCCACCGCTTCCTCTCAGTAAGCATAATCTCAATACAGACCCAGATTTAAATGATGGAATATTTTTAGATGAATATGTTGAAGGCATGCAGGGTTAAAACATGAACGTATCGATTCATGCAGTACGACATTCAATCCAGAATATGATTCTTCACTACCGTTGTATAGTGAATGACCGATGTTCGCTGTGCTCCTGACTGCGAATGTTCCGAAAGGACCGGCATGGTGTGAATGGACTGGAATACCGGTGTGCCCATGAAAAAGAAAGAGAGCCCCCTGAAGATATGTTTTTTATCCGTGAAGGACAGCTTCAATCTCATGCCTCAGTTCAAAAGCACTTTGAGGAAACAAACAGCAAACTGTCATTCACTTTCTATGTTTTCAGATGACCTGCTCATTGAACCTGATATGCTGAAACTGGCCCTTGTAGTGAATCCGGGCAACGACACGGCTTTGACACTTGGTGATAAATCCAGATCACCCGCTACGGTTAACCAACCTGAAGTTGTTTTATAATGAATTGCCATTGTTGCAGGAATAGAATAAACTGACAGTAACCATAGCCAATAAACCTGATTTTGCCGGGTCACTTCCGTTGTGCTAACAAACCAGATTTCATTTCGCAGTTGGACGATCATATACCAACCCGGAATCAGCAGATATCGTCAAATAAGGAAACCTATAGAACAACACCTATTGTTTAAGTGGCAAAAACTTAAAATAGCCGTCCAGAATCTGACGGCTATTTTTGTACTGATTTGCATCGGTTTGGGAACCTTATTTCATCATGAATCCATCTTTTACAACAATTTTCTTCCCATTGCGGACATAAATACCGGGAGCCGTCGGGTACTCATGTTTATGCCCCCAAAGATCGTAAAGCCAATTATCTGCAGCAACATTGGTACCTGTCGAGATATTTACGATTGCGCTCAAATCTTTATCTGCAAGTTTGTCCAATCCAAATGTGATATTATCCACTTTTATATTTCCGGTTCGGTTGGCATCTGAAATCACGAAATACAATTTTTTGGCATTGGCTAATTCTTTATTAAAACGCGTATTTTGGTCTACATTTGCATAAAGATCGAACGAAATTTGCTTCCATTCCTGTTTTGCTGATATTTTAACATTGCCGCAGTCAAACACTTTATCGTTTTCAGAGATGACTTCCAACCGTATATCCTTTTCACGTGCATCCGGATTATAAACCCATACGTTCAGATAATTGAAATTCTCAAGCTGATTGACCACGCTTGCATATTCAGTGATTGGGCCAAATTTCGCATTATCGTTGGTGTAAGATACATTTACTGACGAATAGCCTTCCTGCTTGTTGTTCTGGTCAAACGTAAGGGTTGCATCTGTTGATGTCCATGTCTGGAGCCATGCGGCTTGATCACCATTGATACCCCAGAATGTATCAGCGTCAGCCATTGTCCAGTCCTGAGG
>ENA-USYP01001352-USYP01001352.1-human-gut-metagenome-genome-assembly--contig:-NODE-1352-length-19216-cov-16.924134_pt1 | contig 19216 bp, 14 predicted proteins | sample MGYA00250065_ERZ773512 | MGnify/ENA primary metagenome ERZ773512 (study PRJEB29103, sample SAMN06112003) | human gut metagenome | biome: human gut; feature: ankylosing spondylitis patient; material... | reverse complement strand
CTGCGGCCTTGGCGGCGGCAGTGGGGCCGAAGCCCTGTCCGGTCAGCTCGAGGGCGCGCTGTGCGGCCTGCTCGAGGGTCAGTTCTGCCTCCGGCTCTGTGGAAGCTGGCGCACCGGCCATGACCAGAACATACTCGCCCCTCGGCTCGTTGGCGGCGTAGTGGGCCTGTGCCTCCCCGAGGGTGGTCTTCCAGATCTCTTCGTGGAGCTTGGTCAGCTCACGGCAGAGGGTGATGCTCCGCTCCGGGCCGAAGGCGTTCACGAGGTCGTCCAGCGTCGTGCGCAGCTTGTGGGGTGCTTCGTAGAAGATGACGGTCCGCTTTTCACCCAGAAGCTCAGCAAGACGCTCTTTCTTCTGCTTCCGGTTCACGGGCAGGAAGCCCTCGAACACCCAGCGGGAGGTGTCCTGGCCCGAGACGGCCAGCGCCGTCACGCAGGCGGACGCCGCCGGGACAGGCACGACTTTGATGCCCCGGGCCAGCGCGTCCCGCACGATGACCTCGCCCGGGTCAGAGACGCAGGGCATTCCGGCGTCCGAGCAGAGGGCGCAGTTCTCGCCCGCCTCAATCCGGCGCAGGATGCCCTCGCCCTTCTGCAATGCGTGCTCGTAGTAGCTGACCATCGGCTTTTTCAGGCCCAGATAGTTCAGCAGCCGCATGGTCACGCGGGTGTCCTCGGCGGCCACGAAGTCCGCCGCGCCGAAGGTGGCAGCCACGCGGGGCGGCATGTCGTCCAGATTGCCGATGGGGGTTGCCACGATATAAAGAATACCGGCCATGATTGACCTCCCTGATGTTGTTATTTTACTTCTCCGTACATCGCCGCCCCGGCGGTGATGAGCACATCCGGTTCGATGCGCAGGCCGGTGCGGCGGTTTTTCTGGGCTTCTACAAGAAAAAGCCACGGCGCGGCGTCAGGCTTATTCTTCACAAAGGCCAGACGCTTCGGCTCGAGGCGGTGCGCCCGCAGCACAGCCAGCACCTCGGCCAGACGCTCGGGCCGATGGCAGAGGGAAAGCTTTCCGCCGTCCTTCAGCAGGCGGAAACCGCAGGCGCAGACATCCTCGAGGGTGCAGTCCGTCTCGTGGCGGGCCGTAGCACGGCCCGCGTCGGTGCTCTGCGGCCCGGCGGTAAAGTAGGGCGGGTTGCAGGCGCAGACATCGAACCGGCCCTCCCCTTCCCGGAAGGTGCGCAGGTCGGTGAGATAAGGGGTGATGTGCTCGATGCCCTGCGCGGCCACAGCCTCCTGTAAGAGCGCACTGGCCTCGGGCTGCAATTCCACGGCGGCGCAGGGGCCGCGATGGCCCCGGTCGTGCCACTCAAGGCTCACGATGCCGCAGCCGGAGCACAGGTCTGCCGCCTTCTGGCTGCGCCGCGGCTCGCAGAAACGGGCCAGCAAAAGCGCGTCCGAGCCGAACCGGTGGACGGCGGAGCAGTATACTTCTGTTTTATTATACAAAATCTCGGTAGAATGTTCCATACGCCCAGCCGAAATCCTCCGACAAAATATTGTGTCCCGAAAGATGAAAAAATTATGCAAGAAAGAAAAGCAGCAGACCCGCTTGGCAGGTCTGCTGCTTTTGATGCGTTATTCGCGCGCTATCTGCTAAAAATTATTCAGCGGTGATAGCACCGGTGGGGCAAGCGCCCTCGCAAGCGCCGCAATCGATGCAAGCGTCTGCGTTCACAACTGCAACGCCGTTCTCAACAGCGACTGCACCAACGGGGCAAGCGCCCTCGCAAGCGCCGCAGCCAACACATGCGTCAGAAACCTTGTGTGCCATAATAGAACTCTCCTTTATCTCCCCGTGCTCAGTATTTATGAAGAAATCTGCCCCTGCACGGCTCTGGCAGACCCCTCGGAAATCGTATCCTTGACTGCATTTTAACAAAGCCGTTTCAAAAAGGCAAGACTAACCGTACCCGCCCAAAAGCAATTTTTCGTTTTTTGGTGGGTTGCACAAAAGCACGGGCTAACTTTTGGAGAAATTTGAAGAGGTTTTTTGGCGAAAATCACGAAGCAAAGTTAGTTTTAACAGACTAACCGTTCGAAGACCCTGCCATTTCCAGCCTCTTATTTTTTATCTTTTCTGCCGCAGCCGGGGCAGGACGAGGTGCCGTCGGCGTTGGCCGAAGCCACCACCGGGGCAGGGTCGCGCACGCCGGAATAATCGTCGTCCGGGTCGGGGCGGCGGGGTGCGCGCCTGCCGCCAGAGATATACTCGCAGACGCTCACCTTATAGTACCGGGGCGCGAAGGCCTCGGTGCCGCAGCGCACCCGCAGATAGCCGGAGATGGGGTTGACCTCGAGCACAGTGCCGAGGCCGTCCGGCGTGCGGACGGTGCTGCCCACCATGGGCATGATGCTGTTCAGGTACTCGTAGGCGCTCTCCTCGTAGGCCAGGCAGCACATCAGGCGGCCGCAGGCACCGCTGATCTTGGTCGGGTTGAGGGAAAGACCCTGCTCTTTTGCCATCTTGATGGAGACGGGCTGAAAGTCTTTCAGGAAGCGGCTGCAGCAGAAGGGCTGGCCGCAGATGCCCAGACCGCCTATCATCTTGCTCTCGTCGCGCACGCCGATCTGGCGCAGCTCGATGCGGGTGTGGAAGATGCCGGCCAGATCCTTGACCAGCTCACGGAAGTCCACGCGGCCGTCGGCGGTGAAATAGAACATGATCTTGGAGCGGTCGAGGGTGTATTCGGCCTCCACCAGCTTCATTTCCAGCCCGTGGCGGGCGATGCACTCCTGGCAGGTGTGGTAGGCGCGCTTTTCGTCCTCGCGGTTTTGGCGCATCCGGCGCACATCCACGCTGTCGGCCATCCGGGTGATGGGCTTGAGGGCCTTGGGGACAGCGGAGTCGGCGATCTCCTTCACGCCCTGCACCACTTCGCCGCATTCCACGCCCCGGGCCGTCTCGACGATAACATAGTCGCCGGTCTTGATGGGGGTGTCTGCGGGGTCAAAATAATAGGTCTTGCCGTTGTCCTTGAAACGGACGGATATAACTTTCTTCATAGCATTCCTCTTTGGGGTCGTATCGAACGTATATAAGCCCGGAACATGGGCCTTATGCAGCTTGGATAGGCGCTGTGCCTGAAATTGCGATAAAATTCCATTCTGCATTCTAGTATAGCATAATCCGGCCCGTATTTCCACGAAATATGGCAAGAAAGTAGCCGGGATCTTCCCATTGACTTCCTAAACGAAGGTGGATTAAGGAAAGTTTTGTTAAATATTAACTTCAGGACTATTGCAAGGGAGATTCCCTCGTGTATAATAGGAACGATAAGAAGCGTTCAGAGGGTGCTGCCGTGGTTGCGGCGTACCTTTTGCCGCGCGGCGGCATAAAAAAGAAATGGATAGGAAATCATGGAAAAATTCAGTGTCAAAAAGCCGTTCACCATCCTTGTTGCGGTCATCATGGTCCTGCTGCTGGGCTTCGTGTCCATCACGAACCTGCAGACGAACCTTCTGCCCGACATCAGCACGCCATACCTCATGGTGGTCACCGTCTACCCCGGTGCCAGCCCGGAGCGTGTGGAGTCAGAAGTCTCCGATGTGATGGAGAACGCGCTGGGTACAGTGTCCGGCGTCGAGAGCATCACGGCGACCTCGGCAGAAAACTACAGCCTTCTGCTCATGAAATTCGCCGAAGGCACCGACATGAACAGCGCGATGGTCAAGACCTCCAACAAGGTGGACCAGACCGCGTCCAGTCTGCCCGGCACCTGTCTGACCCCCTCCATCATCGAGTACAGCCTGAACATGAACGCCTTTATGACGGTGGCTGTCAGCCGGGAGGGCAGCGACGTCTACGATCTGTCGGATTTTGTGGATAACACCCTCGTGCCTTATGTGGGCCGCACCAGCGGCGTTTCCAGTGTGTCGGCCAACGGCCTCATCGAAAAGATGGTGCAGGTGCAGCTGAATCAGGATAAGATAGACGAAGTGAACGCCCGCCTGCTGGAGCTCATCGACACCCAGCTGGCCGACGCCCGCGCCCAGCTCGATGACGCCGAGGCCCAGATCGCCGCAGGCCGTGCCGAGTACGAAAAACAGCTGAAAAACTTTGGTGACACGGTCTCCGATACGGTCATGGCCCAGATGGGTACGGAGGTGGCCGACGCCGTCACCGTCGTGCGCGACCAGGCGCAGGCTTTGCTGAGCAGCATCAACCAGCTCATCGGCGTGGTCAATGAGCCGGAGATCCAGCAGGCCCTCATCGACGTCCGCGACGGCCTGCAGCGGGTCGTGGACCAGTTCAACCAGACCGGTATGCGGGACATCGACTCCCTCATCGAGATCGTCGGCGAGCTGCGCGACATCACCGATAAGCTCACCGCCGCTCTGCAGGAGCTGCAGGGCCGTCTGGGTACCAGCGACGGCACCGTCTCCGACCTTGCCGACGAGCTGGAAGTCTCCAACAGCCTGAGCACCATTTATAAGACTCTGGACGAGGTCATCAAAGCCATGGACAATGTCCCCGGCCTGATGAACCAGTTCTCCGTCGCTCTGGGCAGCTATTCCAGCCAGCAGCTCAGCGCCTATATGCAGTTCACCGAGGCCCGGGAGAAGCTGAAGGACTACGAAAACCAGCTGGAAGACGCCAAGCATCTCTACGAGGAGACCAAGGAAAAGGCCCTTGCCAGCGCCGATGTGGCCAAGCAGCTGGACATCAAGACCCTCGCCCAGCTCATCTACGCCCAGAACTTCTCGATGCCTGCCGGCTACGTCGCCGATAAGAGCGGCGAGTCCTGGCTGCTGAAGGTCGGCGAAGAGTACGACAGCGTTTCGGACATCGAGGGCGCACTTCTGCTCCACGTCGATGGCTTCGGCGATGTCCGCCTCTCCGATGTGGCCGACGTGGCCGTCATCGACAACGCCGAGGCCAGCTACACCCGCCTGAACGGGGAGCGGGCCGTGGTGCTGAAAATTTTCCGCAACGCCAATTCCAGCGCCAGCAGCGTCTCGGACGGCTGCCTGAATGCCTTCAAGGAGCTGCAGGCTCAGTATTCTGACCTTCACGTCGTCGTCCTGTCCAACCAGGGCAACTACATCACCATCATCGTCAACAGCATCATCAGCAGTATGCTGGTGGGCGCTGCGCTGGCCATCATCGTGCTGGCCATCTTCCTGAAGGACATCAAGCCCACCCTCGTGGTCGGCGTCAGCATCCCGCTGTCCGTCCTGTTCGCCGTCGTTCTGATGTACTTCACCGGCCTCGACATGAACATCATGACGCTGGCAGGCCTGTCGCTGGGCGTCGGTATGCTGGTGGATAACTCGGTGGTCGTCATCGAGAACATCTACCGTCTGCGGGGCCGGGGCGTACCGGCAGCCCGCGCCGCCGTGCAGGGCGCTCGTCAGGTAGGCATGTCGGTGGTGGCCTCTACCCTTACTTCGGTCTGCGTCTTCCTGCCGGTGGTGTTCGCCTCCGGCACGGTGCGCAGCCTGCTGCAGCCCATGTCCATGTGCATCGGCTACTGCCTGATGGCCTCTCTCATCGTGGCCATCACCGTCGTGCCTGCCGCTGCTTCCACCGTCCTGAAAAAGGCTGAGCCGAAGCGTCTGGTCTGGTTCGAAAAAATTCAGGATAAGTATGCCCACAGCCTCGAGTGGTGCCTGCAGCACCGCGCTCTGCCGCTGGTGGCCGCTGTCGTGCTGCTGGCCTTCTGCGGCTGGAAGGTCTTCTCCATGGGCGTCGTCCTTCTACCCGAAATTTCCAGCAATGAGGCCACCATCGCCCTCTCCACCGACGACGGCCTGACCAAAGAGGAATCCTACGGTGTGGCCGGACAGGTCGTCGAGGCTGTCATGGCCGTGGACGGCGTGGAAGAGGTGGGCGTCACCACCGATACCACTGTGGCCGGCATCGACATCGGTCAGCTGGGCCTGCCCAGCGCTATCACCGACTTGCTGAGCGCCGCCAACAGCTACGGCAGCTACCAGTTCAACGTCATGCTGGACGAGTCCCTCTCCTCCACTAAGATCGCCGCTGTGGAGCAGGCCCTGAACGATGCGGTGGCCAGCGTCGAGAACTGCACCGGCACCGTCGAGATCAGCGGTATGCAGGACCTGACCAGCCAGCTCAGCAGCGGCCTCTCTGTCAAGATCTACGGCCCCGACGCCGATACCATTACCGCACTGGGCGATAAGGTCGTCCAGATGGTCAACGACACCGAGGGCTTCGCCAACGCGGCCACCGGCCTCGGTCAGGGCGATGCGACCATCAATCTGGACATCGACCGCGACAAGGTCCGCGCCTATGGCCTGACCGTTGCGCAGGTCTACCAGCAGATCGCCGCCAAACTCACCACCACCACCACGGCGGAGACCCCCGTCACCGTGGACGGCTCCACCATGAAAGTCCAGATCAGCGACAACCTTGACCCTGTGACCAAGGAAAACATGATGGACATGACCTTCACCACCAGCGTCATGGACGCCACCGGCGCCATCACCACCGGCACCTGCACACTGGGTGACATCGCTACCTGGTCCACCGGCACCGCCCCCGACTCCATCACCAGCGAGAACCAGACCCGCTACATCACGGTGTCTGCCGACACGCTGGACGGCTACAACACCACGGTCCAGTCCCGTGTGCTGCAGAAGACACTGGACGACTTCGCTCTCTCCGATGAGATGCCCGAGGGCTGCTCCTTCTCGCTGGGCGGCGAGTCCTCTACCGTCAACCTGATGGTCGATGAGATGGTGCAGTGGATGGCTCTGGCCCTGCCCTTCGTCTATCTGGTCATGGTGGCTCAGTTCCAGAGCCTGCTGTCCCCCTTCATCGTCCTGTTCACCGTGCCGCTGGCCTTCACCGGCGGCCTGCTGGGTATGCTGGTCACCGGCCAGCAGCTGACCATGATCTCCCTGATGGGCTTCATCGTCCTGATGGGTACCGTCGTCAACAACGGTATCGTCTTCGTGGACTACGCCAACCAGCTGCGTCTGGGCGGTCTGGAGCGCCGTGCGGCCCTTGTCGCCACCGGCAAGACCCGTATGCGTCCTATCCTCATGACCACCCTGACCACCGTTCTGGCCATGCTGCAGATGGTGTTTAGCAACGATATGGCGAGCCAGCTCATGAGCGGCATGGCCATCGTCATCATCTGCGGCCTGAGCTATGCCACCCTGATGACCCTGTACATCGTCCCCATCCTCTACGACATCCTCTTCAAGAAGCCGCCGCTGGTGGTCGATGTGGGTGACGACGGGATGGACGACATCCCCGATGATGCCGCCGAGTACATCGCGCAGTCGAACGCCGCCCAGGCTCAGCCCGCCCAGCCGGAGGCCTGAGGCTATCTCCTATCTATATAGAATAAATATCTGCCCCGAAACCGCTGCACAGTCTGATGTGCGGCGGTTTCTTTTTTGGGCTGGGCCTGCCGGGGGGCGCCCGGAAGGCCCAGCCCGGCGCCGTTCTGGGTAGAATCATGTCAGTGGCGGGAACATTCAGCGATAACCTATTGACAAGGTAGGGGGGGGGGGTACAATAGGAAAAAGGTGTCGATGTTTCGCTTGAACACCGCTATATTATAGGGAGGAATCATACTATGAAACGACTCAACCGTATCCTGTCTCTGGCTCTTGCGGCCATGATGGCACTGACCCTGCTTACCGGCTGCGGCGGCAAAGTGACCGAGCGTGCCATGGAAAAGGCCTACGGAGATTTTCTCCGGGGCCAGATGGGAAAACCTGACATGAAGGTGACCTACGATGTCTCCCCGGCTGCCCTTAAGAAGATCGATGCAGATTTCCGGGAACACAAGACGCAATGGTTCGATGAATCGACCGGTTATCTGGCTAGCAACGCTGAGGGCAAGTATTTCTATGTTCCCTGGAACACCGGCACCGCTGGAGCCGGTGTTGTCATGCTGAAAGATGCGCTGGAGGAGTACGAAAACAGCGTCAGCGTGCAGTTTTATGCAGCAAAAATGCCCGAGTCGGCGGGCAATGCCATCACCCAGGCTGCCTATGTGCTCCATTGCTCCCGAGGCGGCGTGAGTGTTTACTCCGACGGTTCTCGGGACTGGAAGAGCGTAAAGGTGGCCGTCCACCGTGTGCAGGACGGCGGTGATACCTACTGCTACATGATCGTCATCTACGAAAAATAAGCCGCCTACCGTGGTCCGGGCTTTCTGAGCCCTCATAGAATAAGTATCTGCCCCGAAACCGCTGCACGGTCACCGTGCGGCGGTTTCTTTTGTTCCCTGATAGCAGCAGCGTCCTTGCCCTCTCAGGCGCTTCGCGCCAGCTCTCCCAAAGGGAGAGCCTTTTAAGATGAAAGGCGTTTTCGCAATATGTCCAAAAAATCTCTCGAAATTTTGGAAGATAAATCTAAAAGCATTCTCACACAAGTCTGGAAAACTGTGCTATAATCATAATTATGGACGAGGCCGGGGCTGCGCTGCCCTGACCGAAAATAATGAAGAAGGAGGCGAGCCTTATGGCACAGTTCCGCTCCAAGCCCTTTGGTGTGACCAAAAACGGCGATAAGGTGGATGAATACATCATCTCCAATCCCGGTGGACTTGAGATCAGCGTGCTGAACTATGGCTGTGTGATCAAAAATCTCTTCGTCCCTACAAAAACGGGTCTGGTGGATGTGGTCGTCGGACACGACACCCTCGCCGACTATGAGGCGGATTTCAACTCATCCGGCAGCACCTGCTGCGGTGCGTTCGTGGGCCGGTACGCCAACCGCATTGAAAATGCGGAATTTTCTCTCAGCGGCAAGACCTACAAGCTGGAAGCCAACAATGGCAAAAATCACCTGCACGGCACCTTCCCCCGCAAAATTTACGATGTGAAGATGTTCGGCGACACCCTTTTGATGGAGACCGAAAGCCCGGCGGGCGAAGACGGTTTCCCCGGAAATCTGAAGGTCAGTGTGCGGTATATCCTCACGCCGGACAACACCCTGCGGATGGACTACCGTGTGTCCACTGACGAGGACACCATCATCAATCTGACCAACCACACCTACTTCAACCTCGACGGCGGCGGCAATGTGCTGGGCCAGAAGCTCCGCATTTACGCTTCCAACTACCTCGAGGGCAACAACGAGACCTGCCCCACGGGCAAGATCCTGCCTGTGGACGGTACGCCGATGGACTTCCGCACCGGAAAGCCTCTGGGACGCGACCTCGACACCGGCTTCTACCAGACCACCATGGCGGGCGGCGGCTTCGACCACTGCTATGTCCTCGACCGGCCCCGGGGTGCCAGCCAGAGCCTCTGCGCCTGGGCGTCCAGCGACAAGACCGGCATCAGCATGAAGATGTACACCACCCAGCCGGGCATCCAGCTCTACACCGGCAACTTCCTGCAGAACTGCCCCTCCCCCGGCAAGGGCGGCGTCCCGCTGGAAAAGTACGGCGGCTTTGCCCTTGAGACCCAGCACTTCCCCTGCAGCCCCTCTCACCCGGAGTTCCCGACGACGGTGCTGCGGGCAGGCAAAGTCTTCCGCGCCAACACTACGCTCCGCTTCTTCACCGGCCGTCAGTGCGGCCGTTTGTAAGCAAATATCAGCCGCAGCAAAGGGCAGCTCCCGCAAGAGAGCTGCCCTTTGCTGTTTTTTGGGTGTCCTCTCCATGCCTTGCGGACTAAAAATCTTTGCAGTTCATCAGACTGGCCGAAAAGATGCAACAAAAATACATTTTAATAAAAGAGCCGGTACTTGATTCTCGGTGCAAAAAGCGGTATCCTTTAGGCAGGCAGAGCACAAGGGCTCTGTGCGAAGCAACATTTGGAACAAGAGAGGTACTGGACATGGCTATTTTGGTTTCCGGCGGCGCAGGCTACATCGGCAGCCACACCTGCATCGAGCTCCTGAATGCCGGCTACGACGTCGTCGTGGCGGACAATTACTATAATGCATCCCCTGTGGTCCTCGACCGCGTCAAGCAGATCACCGGCAAGGACTTCCGCTTCTATCAGGCCGATATGACCAAACACGAGGATGTGGAGAAGATCTTCGCCGAGTGTCCCGACATCACGGCGGTCATCCAGTTCGCAGCCTATAAGGCCGTTGGCGAGAGCGTGTCCAAGCCCATCGAATACTACTACAATAACCTCAACTGCACGCTGGTCATCCTGGATGTGATGCGCAGGCACAACTGCCACAACTTCGTGTTCAGCTCTTCCGCCACCGTCTACGGCGACCCCGCCAGTGTGCCGATCACCGAGGACTTCCCCGTGGGTGCCACCACCAACCCCTACGGCACCACCAAGGCCATGACCGAGCGCATCCTCACCGATGTCTGCAAGGCTGACCCCACCCTGAACGTGGCTCTGCTGCGCTACTTCAACCCCATCGGCGCCCACAAGTCCGGCCTCATCGGCGAGGACCCCAACGGCATCCCCAACAACCTCATGCCCTACATCGCCAAGGTGGCTGTGGGCAAGCTGGAAAAGGTCCATGTCTTCGGCAATGACTACCCCACCCCCGACGGCACCGGCGTCCGCGACTACATCCATGTCGTGGACCTGGCCCGCGGCCATGTCTGCGCCATCAAGAAGCTGGAAACGAACTGCGGCCTCTTCATCTGCAACCTCGGCACCGGCAAGGGCTACAGCGTGCTGGATGTCATCCACGCCTTCGAGAAGGCCTGCGGCAAGCCCATCCCCTACGTCATCGATGCCCGCCGCCCCGGCGACATCGCCGAGTGCTATGCTGACCCCACCAAGGCCAGGAACGAGCTGGGCTGGGTGGCTGAGTACGGCATCGAGGAGATGTGCGCCGACAGCTGGAACTGGCAGAAGAAGAACCCTGACGGCTACCACACCGCGAACTGAATAAAAAAACGATAAGAGCCTGTACGGCGGGTACTTCCCGGGTACGGGCTCTTATTTTTTGCACTTTTTCTGATATTCGAGGAAAGCGGCATGATTTTTTTCAGAGAACAGTTCAGAACAGCCCCGTTTCTCTTGACAACGCCGGAAAGTTAGCCTATATTACTGTTGTTAATGCAAACTAACAAACGCGCTCGAGAGGAACATTCCATATGACGTTGAAAGATTTGAACATCGGCGAGACTGCCGTGGTCGGGACCGTGGGCGGCGAAGGCGCTCTGCGGCAGCATTTTCTGGATATGGGGCTGATCCCCGGTGAGGAGGTCACGCTGGTCAAATTTGCCCCCATGGGCGACCCGATGGAGTTGAGCATCCACGGCTACGAGCTGACCCTCCGGCTGGACGATGCCGCCCGCATCGGGGTCACTCTGGCCAAAGCCCCGGCGGCGAAAAAGGCGGCGGCAGAAAGTGAAAAGCCGGTGGAGCACCCGGGCCTCGGCGAAGGCGGACGCTACCACACCAAAAAGGGCGAGAACCCTCTGCCCGACGGCACGACCCTTACCTTTGCGCTGGCGGGCAACCAGAACTGCGGCAAGACGACCCTCTTCAACCAGCTCACCGGCTCCAACCAGCACGTCGGCAATTTCCCGGGTGTGACGGTGGACCGCAAGAGCGGTGCGATCCGGAATAACCCAAATACGGAGGTCACAGACCTGCCCGGCATCTACTCCATGTCGCCCTATACCAGCGAGGAGATCGTGACCCGGCAGTTCATCATCGGCGAGAAGCCCACGGGCATCATCAATATCGTGGACGCCACCAACATCGAGAGGAATCTGTACCTCACCATGCAGCTCATGGAGCTGGATACGCCGATGGTGCTGGCGCTGAACATGATGGACGAGATGCGCGGCAACGGCGGCACTGTCCGCATCAATAAGATGGAGGCCATGCTGGGCATCCCGGTCGTGCCCATCTCTGCGGCAAAGAACGAGGGCGTGGACGAGCTGGTGGATCATGCGCTCCATGTCGCAAAGTATCAGGAGCGGCCGGGCCGGATGGATTTCTGCGGCGAGGAGGATCACGGCGGCGCAGTCCACCGCTGCATCCACGGCATCATCCACCTGATCGAGGATCATGCCAGGGCCGCAGGCATCCCGGTGCGCTTTGCGGCCACAAAGCTCGTGGAGGGCGACCAGCGCATCGAGGCGGCCCTGAAGCTCGACCAGAACGAAAAAGAGATGATCGAGCACATCATCGTCCAGATGGAGCAGGAGCGGGGTCTGGACCGCGCCGCCGCCATCGCGGATATGCGGTTCCACTTCATCCACCAGCTGGTGGATCAGACCGTCGTGAAGCCCCGCCAGAGCAAGGAGCAGCTCCGCTCGGCCCAGATCGACCGGTTCCTCACGGGCCGCTATACCGCCATCCCGGCCTTTGTGGGCATCATGGCGCTGGTGTTCTACCTCACCTTCGGCGTCATCGGTCTGGCGCTCCAGAACCTGCTGGAAGTGGGCATTGATGCCCTGACCGCCGCGGTGGACTCCACCCTCACGGCGTGGAACGTCAACGCAGCCGTCCACTCGCTGGTCATCGACGGCATCTTCACCGGTGTGGGCAGTGTGTTGAGCTTCCTGCCCATCATCGTGACCCTGTTCTTCTTCCTCTCTCTGCTGGAGGATACCGGATACATGGCCCGCGTGGCATTCGTGATGGATAAGCTTCTCCGCCGCATCGGCCTCTCGGGGCGCAGCATCGTGCCAATGCTCATCGGCTTCGGCTGCACCGTTCCCGGCGTCATGGCCAGCCGCACCCTGCCCTCGGAGCGCGACCGCAAAATGACCATCCTGCTCACCCCCTTTATGAGCTGCTCGGCCAAGCTGCCCATCTACAGCCTGTTTGCGGCGGCCTTCTTCCCGGAGCACGCGGCTCTGGTGATGGTCAGCCTCTATTTCCTCGGCATTGCGGTGGGCATTCTGATGGCCATCCTGCTGAAGAGCAGTGTCTTTAAGGGCGAGGCCGTCCCTTTTGTGATGGAGCTGCCCAACTACCGCCTGCCCGGCCTCAAGAATGTGGTCCAGCTGCTCTGGGAAAAGGCCCGCGATTTCCTCCAGCGCGCCTTTACGGTCATCTTTGTGGCGACCATCATCATCTGGTTCCTGCAGAGCTTCGACCTGCGGCTCAGCCTCACCGCTGACCCGCAGCAGAGCATCCTTGCATGGCTGGCCAGCGGTATCGCGCCGCTGTTTGCGCCACTGGGCTTTGCCGACTGGCGGGTGTCTACGGCCCTGATCACCGGCTTTATGGCCAAGGAGAGCGTCGTTTCGACCCTCACCATCCTCTATGGCTCCTCTGCGGCCTTTGCCGCCGCGCTGTCCCCGGCGGCGGCTGCACCTCTGCTGGTGTTCTGCCTGCTCTATACGCCCTGCATCGCGGCGGTGGCCTCGGTCAAGCGGGAGCTGGGCGGCAAGTGGGCGTTTATCATGGTGGCAAATCAGTGCATCGTAGCATGGCTGGCGGCCTTCGGCACGCGGCTCATCATGATGCTGTAAAGAAAACGGAAACAGGGAGCGGCCCGCAAGATGCGGGCCGCTCCTTTTCTCTTGACAATCGCTGCGTTTTTGTGCTATCATCACTTCAAATTTGAATGATACAATTTTGAATCACAAGGAGGCGCCCCATGAATACCCCGGGCATCGAATTCGGGCGAAAGACCTCGGCGGCTTACGCCGCCCTCTGCAAGCCCCTGTGCCAGAAGCTCCATCTGCCCCAGACGGCTTTTGACATCCTGATGTTCCTCGCCAACAACCCCGGCTACCAGACCGCCAGCGACGTGGTAGAGGTGCGCAAACTGAAAGCAAACCTCGTCTCGGTGAACGTAGACCGTCTGGTGCAGGAGGGCTACCTCGTCCGCGAGGCTGACCCCGGCGACCGCCGCCGCACCCTGCTGCGCTGCACCGAAAAAGCCTGCCCCATCATTGAGCAGGGCCGGGCCTTGCAGGAGGAATTTGGCGCACGTCTGCTGGAGCACACCAACGAAGCACAGCGAAAGGCGTTCTTCGAGACGATGGACATTATAAATGAGAATCTGGACGCCATTCTGGAAGGAGAAGCATGAGCATTTTATTTACGATCTTAGTCACCTTTTTCGCCGGCATGGGCGCGGGCCTCGGCACCGGCTTTGCGGGCCTGAGCGCGGCGGCTGTCATCAGCCCCATGCTCATCACCTTCCTGCACATGGACCCCTATATGGCCGTGGGCATCGCCCTCTCGTCAGACGTGCTGGCCAGCGCCGTCTCAGCCTACACCTACTATAAAAATAAGAATCTCGACATCAAAAACGGCCTCATCATGATGGTGAGCGTGCTGGTGTTCACGGTGGTGGGCAGCTGGGTAGCCAGCCTGCTCCCCTCGGCCACCATGGGCAGTTTCTCGGTGTTCATGACCTTCCTGCTGGGCATCAAGTTCATCGTCCGGCCCGTCATGACCACCAAAGAGGCCATGCAGGGCGTCAGCGCAAAGAAGCGGGCCGTCCAGTCCATCGTCTGCGGCGTCCTCATCGGCTTCATCTGCGGCTTTATCGGCGCAGGCGGCGGCATGATGATGCTCCTCATCCTCACCAGCGTCCTCGGCTATGAGTTGAAAACGGCTGTAGGTACCAGCGTGTTCATCATGACCTTCACGGCCCTGACCGGTGCTGTCAGCCACTTCGCCATCGGCGGTGCGCCGGTCTGGCACGTCTGGGCGCTCTGCGTCGCCTTCACCCTGCTGTGGGCGCGCATCGCAGCGGTCTTTGCCAATAAGGCCGACGCCAAGACCCTCAACCGTGCCACCGGCATCATCCTCGTCATCCTCGGCGTGGTGGTCATGGGCTTCAACTGGCTCAGCTGACCGTATCCGGACAAAAAGAAATGCCTGTGCGGCAGATGCTGCACAGGCATTTTGAATGCTCTTTTAACGGACGAACTCGACCTCAACGTCGCCGTTCTTGGTGGCGAGGTTCAGCTTGTTGGGGGCATCTGCATTCTGCTGCAGAGTGTCCTTGCCGAAGAAGAGGAAGTTCTTGTCGTTGGCGTCGGAGACGCGGATCTTGCCGCCGCCTGCGGCCAGATCAAAGCCGTAAGAGCTGCCGCTGCCGATCACAGAGCCGGTGATGCTGCCGTTCTGTACCTTGGCGTTGCAGACGTTGGCAGAGATGTTTTCCAGCTTGAGGGTGCCGCTGTTCTGGATGGTGGCAGCCACATTCTGGGAGGTGACGCCGCTCATGGTGATCTTGCCGTTGCGGGTGGTGCCGCTCAGGGTGGAGCCGTTGAAGTTCGACACCTCGATGCGGCCATTGTCGGTGGTGAGGCTGGCGGTCTGTGCCGAAACGCCGTTCAGCGTGATGCTGTCGTTGGTGGTGCTGACGGTGATGTTTGCCAGCGTCTGGCGGGGTACCTGCAGCGTCAGGGTGCAGCTGCGGGTGTCCTGGCTCTGGATGACAAGGGAAGCGTTGGGCTCCCGGGTCTTGGTCACGGTGAGGGTGCTGCCCGCCACCGTGAAGTCGTAGAGCTTGGAGCTTTCAAAGGCGTAGCTCGAGGTGTAGGTGTAATCGGCGCGGATGTGGTCGATGTCGGCGGCCTGCAGAATGACCGCAGCGCTGTTGTCCTGCACCACGATGGCGTTGATGCCGGCCGGTGCGTCATAGCTGGCGCTGTAAGTGGCCACAGATGCCGCCGCGCCGCAGAAGAATGCAGCCGCCGTGACAGCTGTCAGAAGAGCGAGAAGAAACTTTTTCATAAGGAAAACCTCCTGTCGCAATAAAATAGATGAGCGGAATGTCCCGCAGAAGATTTTACTTTATCCGTCCGGGCCGCAGCTGCGGCTCGGATAGAATTTCTCACCCTAAAAATACCGCAGCAGAGAAAAAAAGTCAAGAGAGAAAAAATGAACAATAAAAAACGCCTGCACAGTGGTGCAGGCGCAAAAGCAGGATAAATTATTTTTCTTCGATGGTGGAGTGCTCGATGACATAGTCGGCAGCGCGGCGGATGCCCTCGTTGCGGCGGATGGCCTCCACGTTGGACGCAGCCTTGATTTCCTCGAGGGTCTTCTTGGTGCGCTCAGCGCGCTCGGACAGGGTCTTGTCGATGTCCTCCTCAGTGGGAACGAGATTCTCGTTCTGAGCGATCTGCAGCAGGGCCATCCGGGCGCGGGTGTTCTTCTCCGCAGCAGTGCGGACAGCGGCAGTGAAGCTCTCGCGGGTCTGATGGATCTGGCTCAGGTAGCGGTCGAGGCTCAGGCGCTGCATCTGCAGCTGCTGCTGGATCTGCTCCATCTCCTGCTGATAGGCACTCTCGACGAGAACGCTGGGCAGCTCGCCCTCAGCGGCTGCGGCCAGCTGGGTGAGGATGGCGTCCTTGGCGCGGTTGAGCGCGGCGGCGTGTTTATTGTCGTGGAGCTGCTGACGGATCTGGGCGCGGAACTCGTCCATGGTGTCCACATTGGCAGCCTTCTTGGCAAAATCGCTGTTCAGAGCGGGCAGCTGGCGGACGCAGACGTCGTGCAGCTTGATTTTGAAGACCACGGGCTTGCCGGCCAGATCCTTGACGTGGTAGCGGGCCGGGAAGGTGACGAAGATGTCGAACTCCTCGCCGCCTTTGTGGCCGAGGATGCCTTCCTCGAAGCCGGGGATCATCCGGCCGCTGCCCAGCTGCAGGGTCTGGTTCTGGGCGGCGCCGCCGTTGAAGGGCTTGCCTTCCAGCAGGCCCTCGTAGTCGATGTGGACGATGTTGCCCTTGACGGCCGGACCCTTGTGAGGCACCAGCTCAGCGGCCATGGCGCGGCGGCGCTCCAGCACAGCGTCGATCTCCTTGTCGGTGACTTCCGGGGTGACGCACTCGGTCTTGAAGCCGGTGGTCTGGGTCAGGTTCAGCTCAGGCTGCAGGGCGGTGGTGGCAGTGGCCACAAAGCCCTCGTCCTTCTTCACGCTGACCAGGTCGTAGACCGGCTCGTCCACAGCGTGGAAGCCGTGTTCTGCCATCGCTGCGTTGTACAGGGCCGGGACGTCCTTGTCCATCAAATCGTTGATGGCGTCGTACCAGAAGGTGTGCTCGCCGCGGTCGGCCTCGATCTGGGCGCGGTCAGCCTCGCCCTTGGCAAAGCCCTTGATGGTGTATGTTGCGCGGGTGCGCTCGTACACGGCGTTGGACGCAGCTTCCAGCTCCTCAGCCGAAGCGCTGAAAGTCATTTTGCAGACACTCTTTTCGGGAGTTTCCACGCTTACCAGTTTCATAGGTTCTACCCTCCGTGCTGCCCCCTGAAAGGGCAAGATTCAAAACATTATGAAGTTATTATAGCACAATAAGCTCAAAAGCGGTATAATAAAAAGAAAGAAAATCTGTTCTTTTGTCAGCGAATGGGGTCCCGGGCGCTGCAAAACGAAAGGAAGTGTACACCTCATGCGTCTGTTCGACGTTCTCGGGCCGGTGATGATCGGCCCCTCCTCCAGCCATACGGCGGGTGCGGCCCGCATTGGATATACGGCCCAGAAGCTGCTGGGCGACGTCCCCGCCGAGGCGGACATTGGGCTCTACGGCAGCTTTGCCACCACAGGCCGGGGCCACGGCACCGACCGTGCGCTGGTGGCGGGTCTGCTGGGTCTCCGCCCGGACGACCCCCGCCTGCCCGACAGCTTCGCGCTGGCCGAGGAGGCCGGCATGAAGTTCACCATCCATCCGGTGGAGCTCCGTGCCGCCCACCCGAATACGACGGTGCTTACCTTAAAGAGTAAGGCGGGCCGGACCCTCGTCCTGAAGGCGGCCTCTGTGGGCGGCGGACGCATCCGCGTGACGGAGATCGACGGTGTGCCTGCCGACTTTGGCGGGGACAGCAACACCCTTATCATCCATAACGAGGACACCCCCGGCTGCATCGCCGAGGTCACGATGTCGCTGGCCCAGCGCCGCATCAACATCGCGTCCATGCAGGTGTTCCGCGCCGCGACGGGCGGCTGCGCCGTTATGGTGCTGGAATGCGACTCCCACATCCCCCACGTGCTGGAACAGCAGATGGCCGTGATGCCGGGCATCCGCAAAGTCACCTGCCTGAACATCGACGAGCCGGAAGAATGCGAGGAGGACTGAGACGTGTCGTTTTTATCCTGTGAAGAGATGCTGGCCGCTGCCCGCAGCCAGAATATTTCCCTTTCGGAGGCCATCCTCCGCAGCGATTTAGCCGAGAGCCGCCTCACCGAGGCCCACAGCCGGGAGATGATGCACCACCTCTGGCAGGTGATGCAGGCCACCAGCCGGGACTATGACCCGGCCCAGCGCAGCCGAAGCGGCCTTTCGGGCGGCGATGCGGCCAAGGTGGAGCAGGCCCATCAAGAAGGAAAGAGCCTTGGCGGCGATTACCTCGCCGCAGTGACTGCCGAAGCTCTCAAGACCGCCGAGTGCAACGCCTGCATGAAGCGCATCGTCGCTGCCCCCACGGCGGGCAGCTGCGGCGTCCTGCCCGCTGTTCTGCTGCCGCTGGCCCGCAGCGGCGAAGCCGACGAAGAGTCTATTTGCGACGCTTCATTTCCTTGATAACGAACCCATACCAAGCATAGAATACAAGTATAAAATACTCTATGAAATCGCAGCAACAACCACTGCAAATATGCTAAACGATGTTATACATCAGCTTATTACAGATAATAATAAGTTCATCGCACTTTTCGCACCGGAAAAGAAAGACTTAAAATTACCAACAGAAGAAGCGATCAGAAACATACTGAAAGAAGTAAAAGGAAAAGAACTCACACGCTATGTAGATGACTACACCAACCAGTCATTAATCGAAGACATTCCTCAAGGTGGTAAAATCATTTCAGAGGTCACAGATTCTTTATTCGGAACCACATTACTAACTCTTTCCAATGGGGTAAAAGTGATGGTTAAAAAAACTGATTTCAGAAATAATCAGATATTGATGAAAGGAGTCAGCTTAGGAGGGGGATCTTTATTCCCAGATTCAGATATTCCCAATATCAATTTTCTGGGAAAGGTGATAACAACTGGATTAGGGAATTTTACCTTTAGTGAACTAAAGAGAATGTTAGAAGATAAACAAGTATCTGTTGGTTATAGTCTCACAGAACTGGCAAATACAGTTGACGGTAATTGTACACCGAAAGACTTCGAAACAATGCTACAACTCACACACCTACTTTTCACATCACCTCGACGAGATAAATTAAGCTTTAACGTCACAAAGGATTTGTGCTATCAAGAATTGTGCAATCAAGCAAAAGATCCTGAAATCGTATTCAAAGACAGTATAAACAATGCCGTATACATGGGACATGCTCGTAGGAAACGTCTTACATCTCAAATGCTAGATCACGTGGAGATCGGAAGAGCACACGTCTGAACTCCAGTCACCGTACGTA
>ENA-USYP01001305-USYP01001305.1-human-gut-metagenome-genome-assembly--contig:-NODE-1305-length-19778-cov-9.163596_pt1 | contig 19778 bp, 27 predicted proteins | sample MGYA00250065_ERZ773512 | MGnify/ENA primary metagenome ERZ773512 (study PRJEB29103, sample SAMN06112003) | human gut metagenome | biome: human gut; feature: ankylosing spondylitis patient; material... | reverse complement strand
GTGTGTCGGAGTACCGGAAAAGGGTGCAACGGGAAGAATTGCCAACAGTTACGGAATAATTGCCATTTCACGTTCCGGGTAGGCGCCCTCAATAGCTGAGTAATGCTCACGCAATTCTATTGCATACTCCGGATCACACTTCATACAGATTTTGTTAGAGCCTTCCAAGTCAATCAGTACAAACATCTTATCCATCACTTTCATCACAAGTGAATACTCGTCGAACGGAAGACATTCCGTTACGGCTTTTTTGGCGAGACAGTATTCGCGGGCGGTTTCTATATCCATACTTTCTGTTTTTAATTTCTATTAATTTACGGGTGTCCGGTTACGAAATTTGCTTGAATTTCACCAAATCCCATCCGCGGAACACTAGGGCGATTGCGATAATTTCCGTAGTACCTTTCTTTTCCTGTACTTTCGGACAGGCTACATATTGCGCCAACTGTATTCCTGCATCTTCCAGCAACTTCTCCACTTCTGCATCTTTGGCGTCGCGGGGGCAATACTTCACTTCAATGGCATAGCTGTACGGCATATCGGGCAGTTGCGGAAGGTTGGGTATCAGGTAGAAGTCGGAGAAGCCTTTGTTCATTTCGTATTCGGGCATTGTTATGTAGTAACTGTTCATGCCCATATAACTGAGGAGAAAGCCCTTGACGTGCGCTTCACCTTCCATGAATTCGCGGATGGAGCTTTGTTCCTTTAGCCGGGTGGCGATATATTGGAAGTAGCTTTCCCATTCACGGGAATAAGCCATGCCGTACATCAGTTGATTCAGTTCGTCAACATCCAGGTTCATGTGTCCGGCGGTGCGGTATGCGTCTGCCAGATAGCCGTATAGTTGTTCACGCACCACTTGGTTGGGGATTGTCAGTTGCAGCATCGGTCCGCGTGTACCCGCTATTGTCAGCATTCCGTAATAGAAGAGCAGACTCTTGAAATTATCCGTTTGCGCTATCTCCACGGCGGGGAAGGACTCTTTTATCCTGCCAACCGTTTCACCCTGTGTGATGATTTCTTGAATGATACTGGCATTTTTGCCGAAGTTTTTGTCTATAAGGATGAGGTGGCGCAGTTTGTTATAGTCAGTGCGGCAGTTGGTGTCGAGCATGTTTTCGGGTGGCAGTTGCGTGCTTAAATAACTGTTCACGAAGTAGAGAACCATATCTGAATTATACATTGGCAGTTCCTTTAGTGAACGACCTGAGAAACAGTAATTATCATACCACGGTTTCATCATGCTGATCAACTCATCGACGGGATGAATGATTTTTCCTTGCTGCCGGTAGTATTCCAGCAATTCCCGTACTTCGGCTTCGGTGAACCCGATCATGTTGTTGAATACCGGGTTGGTGCTTTGATTGCTGGCGATATTGAAGCCACTTGTGAGATCGTCCATCGTTACAGGGCTGACACCGGTGATGTACATACGTTCCACAACCCTGTCAGTATAGTCTTTGACGGTTTTGAGAAAGTTCCGCAGAAAACCGTCGCCATGGGTGAGGGAGCGATAACGGGTATTGCCGTAGTTGACCAGTACGTTGTTGGCAAAGTTATCGTATTCGTCGAGGATGAGGTACATCTTCAGGCCTTGTCTCCGCAATGACAGGCATACCGCGGTCAGCTTCTCGGAAGCCACTTCTTTTTGTTGTACCATTTCAAGGGTGTCTGGTGGCAGTAAATCTGCATATTTCAGACAAAAGTCCGTAAATATCATGTCGCAGTTACTGTTGAATGAGGCTTCCATTTTTTCCGGGTCGGAGACGATACTGGAGAAGCTCATCTTCAGCACAAGATACTTGTTGCGGTCTGGGGTAGGATGTTTTCCCACGTATAAGTTGCCAAACAGTTCATCAAATTGTTTTTCTGTCTTACAATCATAATAGCATTCCAGCATATTGAGGAAAAGACTCTTCCCGAAACGACGGGGGCGGACGAAAAAGAAGAAACGGGCAGTCTGTTCTATCTGTCTGATATATTCCGTCTTATCGACATAATAATAGTTATTACGGATAATTGCAGGAAAGTCTGTCATCCCGTAAGGGATTAGCTTAGTGGAATTTGCCTGATTCATAAATAGAGTTTTTTTAGAATATTTCCGAACGAAGATAGAGAGTTTTCCCGAAACGGGCAAGAAGAATTACGAAAATGCTGTGTAAAAGCACTTTTCATGTTTGATTCAGAACATTGGCGGATAAAATGCATCTTTGATATGTTTTATTTCAAATGCATCAGCTTCACCGATAACGGTAATGATATCAAAGCGGTAAGATTGCATTGCTTTTCTCCGGATTCCGATACGCATACTGCTGCCGCCGCACCCATTTTCCAAGAGCATATCCCTCCGGTGAAACATAGGCCACCGGGACATCAAGGTTTCCATTTGCCTCAAAGTACCGTTTCGCTGCCTGATAAACCTCATTCCACTGTCGGTCATAGCGACTGCCCCACTGCATTCCTATGGTTTCTAGTCGTTTGATCTGATCCGCAGACAACTTTTTCTGCTCATAGGCTAGTTCTTGATTTTGAATCCAGCGACCAAGCGTTTTTCCATCTGCTGTTTTATAATCTCGTGGAACCTCCAGATTTCCATACTCCTGCGCATAGACTGCCGCAAGTGCATATCCCTGTTCCCATTTGGCATCAAATACGCTCCATATCATTCCCATCTGATCCAGTTGTCGAATGCGCTCTTCCGTCAGCTTTCCATCGTTTCGGCGTTTCCTCGCATTGTTGACCCACTTTCCCAGAGGATAGCCATCTTTCGTTTTGTATTTCGCCGGGACCTGCAAATTCCCAAACTGTTCCCGAAATTTTCGTGCTTCCTCCAGACCACGTTCCCATGCGGCATCATTGCGGTTGCCCCACTCCATCCCGATGCTGTCCAGCCGTGCAATTTGCTGTTCGGTCAAGTTCCCCGGAATCTGTCCCGCACGAACACGGCGCTGGGTCGTCAGCCATTCGCCAAGGCTCAATCCCGCCGGTGTGGTATAACGTTTTGGAATATTCAGGTTGCCATGCTCCGCATAGTAAATGCTTGCTTCCGAAAAATAATGATCCCAACTGGAAGAAAGGCTTGCCTGCAGCTGCTCAAACAGTACCCGGCAGTCATGCACCTGCTCAACTACCTCGAACCGCTCGGTGACGATCTTATCGCCCTCACCGTTGGTATTCAGGCGGTAGACTGCTTCCTGCATCTCGCCCTGCAACCCCGCAATGCTGCATAGACCCTCGAAGTTGTTGACTACATCGAGGATAAGCGGCGCAGAATTTTCCCCAGCGGTCAGAGCCCGGCCAATCTGCTGCTTGTAGATGATGGGTGAAATGGTGGGCCGGAACAGGATGACACCTGAAACGCCTTCTACATGAACACCCTCGTTCAGCATGTCGATGCAGAACAGCAGCTTCAGCTTGTCGCTCTCATCCGCCTTGAAGTCTGCAAAGGCCTTGTCCGTACCGGGGTCATCCGAATAGGCTTCGTACACCTCCACTTCCGGATTCACCTTTGCAAACCACTCCGGCACATGGGTGATCATTTCATCCATGTGCTCCTTGTTGGCGCAAAATACGATGTACTTTCCGGACTTATTCGTGATATGATGAGCAAAAACCTTGTCTAATCCATCTGCCTGTTCCAAGGCGCGGCGCAGGGCATCCAGATATTTTTGATTTACGTCCTGAATCCCAGCAGAACGCAGATTATCCACTCTTGTCCGATAACGTGCCAAGTCTTTCTGGTACTGATAGACGGTGGTCACATAGTTCGGAGTAGGCAAAATACCCCTGACGATTGCTTCGCCAAGGGTCATGTCGCTCGCAACACGGCCATCAAAAAGCTCTTCGGCCATGTCACGGTTATTATCCAGATACCGGACGTTTGTCGCCGTCAGCCCCAGCAGTTTTGCCTCCGGGCATAACTTTAACAAAGCCACCGTGCTTTCGCCCCAACATTCCGCACCGGCACGGTGGAATTCATCGAGTATAATATAGGCAGGTTTCTGCGCTGCGATATCATCCAGTTGCGCCTGGGTGCAGCACATCAGTTTGGCATAGGTATAAAAGTGAACGTTTGCCAACGGAAAATCCGGGTCGTTCCTTTTCAGGCTTTCCAGCTGGGTCTTGAAAATATATTCACTGGGAGAAAGCCAGATCACGACCTTCTCCGGGTTGTCCTCGATCAGCTTGAACGCAATGTAGCTCTTTCCAGTGCCAGTCGGGTGGACAATGGCGGCCTTGCCATACTGCTCCATCATCCGGACTGCCGCATGATATGCTTTCTCGTTGTGCTCGAACAGACGCAGTGCCACCTTGTTCACCCCTTTCCGCAATAAAGGAGTATCCTTCACAGTGAAAATGGAGGGCCATGGACAAAATATAGCGCTATTCTATCAGATTTTGCGCCTTCCTGCCCCTCATAGACACCTGATGGGAGAATATCCGGTTCATCTCTCTGCGCTTTCGGGTCAGGTCAGAGTGCACATAGCGCTGCAAGGTGATGTTGGCGTTAGCGTGTCCCAACAATTCGCTGAGGGTCTTTACATCGCACCCCGCCTGCAGGCAGGTCGTTGCAAAGGTGTGGCGCAGCGCGTGCGGGCGCACTTGACGGACAGTCGCCTGCTTCAGATACGCTTTGATGCTTTTCCGATAGCAGCGGGGTTCGGTGGGCTTGGACTCGCTGCCGGACAGGAACCATGCAGTATTGCTGGCGCTTCCGCGCAGCTTTTTCAGCATCAGCGATAGCTGCTTTGGGATGGGAATTTCCCGGCGGGAGGTGCGGGTTTTAGGCGTTTGAATGACTACCTTTGTATGACCGTTTCCACAGGAAATTCGGCAGACCGTCCGATTGATGTTCAGCGTGCCGAGTTTCAGGTCAAAATCGCCCCATTGCAGGCCGCAAATCTCACCAATTCGGAGCCCCAATTCCAGCCCCAGTAGTAAGCCAATTTTGCGAGGCGTGGGGTTCGCCTGTACATATTGATGAAGTCGCTGCTGTTCCGCCGGGGAGAGAGGCGTAGAAATTTTGTCGATGGCTTTTGGCAGCGCAACTTCCAGCTCCATTGGACGAATCAAACGTAAATGAGCGGCATATTTGCAGATACGTCGCAGCATCGAGAGGCATTCCCGGGCGGAGGAGTTTCCCAGTGGCTTGTGTGCCGCATCTGTGGGCGTGATGATTTGCTGCATGGCCTGTTCCAGAAAGCTTTCCTCAAGGGATGCAACGGGCACCTTGCTCAAAACCGGAAGAAGATATTTGTGCAGCGTGTACGAATAATGCGAATAGGTGGATTCTTTTATAGCGTTTTTCAGGGAGCACAGCCACACCTCGGACAGTACTTCAAAGGTTAGGCCGGTTTGATTCAGGTTGTAGAACCCCGCCTCCGCTTTTCTCTGGATTAGTACCCGTTTGACCTCCGCATAGGCCGTTCCGTAAACGTAACCCCACTGGATCTTCCCCTCCGGTGTGCGCGCCTTGATGTACCTGCCTTCCCACCGACCGTCCTTACGCTTACGAATGTTTTCTCCCCGTCGCGCCATCGCTGTTTCCTCCTGCTGTTTAGACCCTCATCTGACCCCTTATTTTCTCCATCTTCGTTTGCAGATGGAATTATTATACAGAACTGGGCATAATACAAAAAATCCGGCTTTCGCGATGTTTTTTTAGGGTCAAATGTGATACATTTATGATGTTTTCTATTGAATCCCAGATATAACCATGATAAAATAAGATGAGATTTTAGACAACGATGTCAAAGGAACGGTATCCTCCATTTTCACTGTGGAGGATACTTTTTGCTAAATATATTCTTTGTCGTTACGCAGCCATGTATTCTCTACAGTATAAAATTCTTTCGTGATATACGCAGCTGCGTACGCAAAACTGCACGAACTTCTGTACCATCCTCTATTGAGGTGAATTTCATCATGACAGTAAAAGATGCCGTTGCCAAACGCTTTGAACAGCTCTGCAACCAGCATGGGATACGCCCCAACGAGTTAGCGACCCGTGCCGGTGTAACACCATCTACGGTATATAGTATGCTCGACCCATCCCGTCAGCGTGTGTCCATCGCCACCATTAAAAAGCTCTGTGATGGTCTTGATATCACGCTTGGTCAGTTCTTTTCCTGTGCGCTGTTCGATGAACTGGAGCAAGAGATCCAATAGCTCACCGAACGATCTGCTTGGCTTTCCCTGCAACGCGCACTCTCTTTTCTAAGTGAATTTTAGAATTTCATATCCATTGTCAGCCTGATTTGTGCTCTTTTGCATGGGTCAGGCTTTTTTACGCTAAAAGGCCCCTGCCCATCACATTTCTGTGAAAGGCAGAGGCCTTTTGCTGCTAGATTCTAATTCGGTCTGGGGAGATGGAACAACTATCTCATTCTACCGGGTCAGTGTCCCTTACCAGATTTTTAACTACCCCCGGGGTGTCTGATGCGGTGTTTTCCTGCTCCATTCGAAGGCGCACCGCCTCCATGATGTATTCGGTCAAACTTTGCCCCGCTTTTTGAGCTGCTACCTGAACAGCCTCTTTATTGGGGAAGGTGTCCATCCGAACGTCAAGAACAATCCGCTGGTATGTTTTATCGTTAAATTTCCGTTTGCTGGCTGTGCTTGTTTTTCCGCCCATCCTCGCACCAACTTTCTTTTGACTTTTATAGGTATTATAACACACATCTGTCATTTGTCTATCTCGTACGAGTATGCGCTTTGCACAGATATTTGTGTTTTTCTTTGGTGAATATTCCGTCTTGCATACTCGTACAAGATGCTGTATACTCATGCCATCGGGAACACCGGTTCTCACATCCGACCGTTCACCAACGATTTGAAGAGAGGTACACACATGAGCATTAACGTTTTACTGACCCTTGTCGAGCAGTACAAGGAGGCCGCCCAACTGATTGAAGCCGCACAGGCTGAACAGGAACAGCTGAAGATCCAGATCCGCGAGGCACTGGCTGAGCGCTCCACCAACTATCTGGAAGTAGGCTGCCACAAAGTCCGCCTGTCCGATTTCTCCAGCATCCGACTTGACAGTAAGGCCATCAAGGCCGTAGCGCCCGACCTGTACGACCAGTACAGCAAAACGGTCACCGGCACCCGCCTGAGCATCACCTGAAAAGAAAAGCCCTTGCAAATGCCGCCTAGGAAACTGCATTTACAAGAGCCAGTAAAGACCGCTGGGGAGCGGTTCAGATTACAAGACTATTATAGCCGCTCCCCTCTTTTTTGTAAAGAGAATAGGAGTTCATAAGATGAAACAGACTGTCAAAACCTCCCGCGCCGCTGGTCAGCTGGAAAAGATGTTCCGCGAGCTCAACAAGCACTACTTTGCAGGCAAGCTGCCCGAACCCATCATCAGCCTGAAAAAGACCCCGTCCGCCTATGGTCATATTACCTGTTCCAAGGTTTGGCAGGCAGGCGGTGAGAACAAGTATGAGATCAATATTTCGTCGGCCACCCTTGACCGCCCCATCGAGGAGACCGCTTCCACCCTGCTGCACGAGATGGTGCACGAGTACTGCATGGAGACCGGCATCAAGGACACCAGCAACAACGGGGTCTATCACAACCGGCGCTTTAAGGAGCAGGCCGAGGCACACGGCTTGACCGTCGACCACCACGAGAAATACGGCTGGACCATCACGAGCCCGTCCGAAGAGTTGCTGGACTTCATCATCTTCCAAGGCTGGCAGGACATCCAGATGGGCGAGCGACTGGCATGGTCGGATATGGCAGGCACCGGAGCAGGCAGCAAGGCACCCGGCAGCAGTCAGACCGGAGCTCCCAAGCCCCCAAAAGCAAAGAGCAGCACCCGGCAGTGGGTATGTCCCAAGTGCGGCACCATCATCCGAAGCACCAAGGAAGTGCGGGTAATCTGTGCGGACTGCATGGAGCTGTTCGTGAAGGCTGACTAAATCATAGCAGGACAGAGAGCGAGGGCACGAGTGAGAGTAGTGCCGGATTTTAAAGTGCACTCGTAAAAAAGGAGGTTTCACATGGACACCATCAACGATAGAATCTATTCCCTTCGCATACAAGCGGGCATTTCACAGCAGCGATTGGCGGATGATCTCAACCTGTCCCGGCGTGCTATCAGCTTATGGGAAACCGGCAGAAGAACACCGGACATTCAATCGGTTCTGCTGCTGGCTGGCTACTTTCAGGTATCGCTGGATTATCTGGTCAAGGGTAGTCGTGCTTAAAAAGTAGCGTGTACTCTATTTCGCAGTCCGAACAACCATCAAAAAGTTATAATTTAGGGTCAGTTTTGGCTTTCCTTTCAATAGTTTCTCCCATCTCTGACCCTATTTTTCATATCAGCCAGTGAGGTACATCCTATGAAGGTCGCATACGTCCGCGTCAGCACTGAAGAACAGAACGAGGCTCGCCAGATCGAAGCGCTCAAGAAGCACAGCATCGAGAAGTGGTTCACCGAAAAAATCAGCGGTAAAAGCATGGACAGGCCTCAACTTCAAGCCATGCTCGACTATGTACGTGAAGGGGATACCGTCTATATTCACAACTTCAGCCGCCTCGCACGCAACACCAAGGACTCGCTGGAGATCGTGGAGCGGTTACAGAGCAAGGGTGTGCATCTAGTCAGCAACAAAGAGAACCTCGACACCGGAACCCCTACCGGAAAGCTGATGTTGACCATGATTGCAACCATCAATGAGTTTGAGCGGCAAAATCTGCTGGACAGACAGCGGGAGAGAATCGCTATCGCCAAGCGGAACGGGGTCTATAAGGGACGCAAGAAGGTGCCATGCCCGATAACTTTCCTGCCCTATATGACCGATACATCCGCCGGGAATTAAATAAGGGACAACTGGCCGAAGCTCTTCACGTCACCCGCCCGACACTGGAACGGATGATTCGGGAGCACTTATCAGCACAAAAGCCAGAAAATCTTTAAAAGTGCAATTGCAAATCCGATTAGTTGGACATCAAGTGTGATATTATTCAGTCAGTCAAAAGAAACCAACATAGAATCAGGAGGGAATCGTTATGAGTGGAGCAGTATCGTTTGTTTTAGGGTTATTGGGACTGGGAGCTTCTGGCGCGGTCAGTGCTGGGCAGAGTATGAGTGACAAAAAGAGAGCTTCTCAATTACCAAGTGTTCAGTGCTGGAACACGGATAGCGAAGCACTTCAAATGCGTGAGCGTGTGTACAAAGAATGGATGAGCTTACATGGTGACGGATTAAATTGCCTTAATAAATGGCCTTCTGAATATCCGGGTGGCCCTTATCAGCACTCTCATCATCGCAACTGGTTTAGAGCTCATCTGGAAGCACAAAAAATTCCGTATGATGATGAAATTCTGGATGAGGTAACCGGGATCAACGGAGAACGGGCTAGAAAGCAGATGCTAGAAAACACCTGCAGAAGAGCGCATCGTGGCTGGTTCTAAACAATTATAACAGGAGGATTTACTTATGAGCCGCAAATGTGAACACGATTGGTTTGACCATTATATGATGTACAACATGATGAGCAACGGAGGCGGGAAAGGCTCTGGTGAAGCATTCTGCCTTCTGATTGCTGGCGGTCTGGGGCTTTATGTACTGGCTAATGTCCTTTGTGCATTGTTTGTTTGATAGGGGCAAGTTTATGGCTGAAAATAAATTCGTGGTTAAAACCGTATTCCATGACGAAAATGGAGATACTCTGCTTCGTGAGGATTACCGTGAAACACGAGAAAAAGCACAGGAGCTCAAGGATTTGGCCGATTTTGGCTATGCCGGACTTTTTGGCAAGGATCAAACGAAAGTTACCACTGAGATCATTGAGCGCTAACACCAACCATCATTTCCTATAGCAGCAACAGAGCTCTGCCGCTCAGACACGAGTAGCAGGGCTCCTTTTAGTATATCAGCAGTAGAATTTAGACTCCCCAAACACGTCATTCCATTGCGCGATGATATAACTGGAACGGCTTTCGAGAACGTCCACAATTGCGTTTAGCGTTTTTGTCGGGATCTTGGAGTTATTATTGGCGACAATACATCCGCCTGCTTCTGTTATCCAAATCTTTGTAGCACTGGCATTGGGCACGCCTTTTGCGACATGGACATGGACAGGTTCAAGCGGTGCACCTTCATTACTCCAAAAGAAAATCACATAGCCAAACAATCGAAACAGACTAGGCACTCTCGATTCCTCCTTCACGAGAAAAGCGGATCAGCAGATGTGCCGTAGATTTTATCAATTCCTTCAGGCTTGCCATTTCAATTTCGGAATAGCCGTTGTTTGTCCATAGATAGCCAGGCAGAATACAGGTCGCCGACTTGAAGCCGTTCTCGACAGGTGTTTCAATCTGCACCCTCACCTGTTCCTGATCGCCGTTCTGAATCGGGGACGAATAGACAATTTCCGTACCATCGTTCAAAGTCATAAAAGGATAAAGCATCAAAACACCTTCCTTCTGGTGACATTATATCATGCCACTCTGTCTATTTCAATCTATTCTTATGGGTTACAGGTGCACCTTTAATTGTGTCAACAGTGCCTTTATGCGGACAAAAGACATCAGCAGCACAAGCATGGTTGTTCAGTCCCGGCGGATTTGCGGCTCGATTATTATTTTCACCACTTTTGAGCATATCCATTTGCGTCGTGATTTGCGACCCTTGGAGAGCATGGAGGACAGAGCGTAATTTTACGCACACCCACTTTGAGCTACGGGTGACGTTCTGGACATCCATCTATAGGGTCTCATACGGCGATTCCATCAGCGCCAACAAACCACGTCTTGAACCATTGAGCTCGTCCCTCAACTTGAGTACTGAGGTCGGAAAACATGCGCCGAACTGTCTTGATTCACTTTCAAGGGTACTCAAATTGAGTACGGTTGATTGCAAAAGAGCGGTAACTCGTGAAATTATTTGTTACAGCTTGCGCGATGTCATGAAAATCCCTCGCTACAGCCCCATCCCAAAACCAACACCTTCGTAGACTGTATCCCCATAGTATCAACGCCCAGTTGCCGTGCTCCTATCCCCTATCACATCCCCGCTAGTGTACGCCACTGCCGTACATTTGCAACATATTTCGGCACTTTACGACGCATTTGGACGCTTTTCGCCTGTTTTGCCATATTTTGCGTTACATTATTTCGGACTGGATAAAACTGGTCCAAATATATGTAATGGGGATGATGTCAAAATGGTTACTTCCAATTTATCCGCCCATATCAATGATGTACTGCGCTATGTCGGAATCACCCGCAACATGAACGCCTACATTATTCTATCACAAGCCCTGACGATGATTGCCGAGGACGAAGACCGCCTGCGAGCTGTAGAGAAAGAAATCTACACGCCCATTGCCGACAAGAAGCTGTACGAGTCCAAAGCAGTCCAGAGCACGATCCGCCGGGCATCCAAGGTCGCATGGGATCTCTGCCCCGATCGCGTCCAGGAGTTGGCTGGCTATCCTCTGAATGGTCGCCCCTCTGCTGTGACCATGCTCGAGCTGCTCTATAATGGTGTCGCCCGCTATGACGATCTCTCTATTCTGAAATAAGTGCCCTTCAATAGCAACACCCCGCTACTCTATGTCGAGCAGTGGGGCGTTTTTGCGTCTTGATGAGGTTTCAACTAGGGACAAAATGACGGGTGTTGATGGTACAGCTAATCGCAAAAAAGCGAAATACCACAAAATTGTCCGTCATAACTTGCGTGGCATCATAGAAAGCCATCATGTACTATGCGGCGTTTTTAATCGAGGGCTACTGCGACCATCTACCGCCTTTATCTGAGCGCTATTGAACTTTCCTCATTTTGAGGACTGTTCAACTTTTACCGATTTGGATAATGTTCATTGATCGTATCATCGATAGAATATGGTTCTCGTCATTTCCTTTGTCCTCTGAGCTTTTCCAACTGTAATCATTTTGATAACAGTTCATCGACCCTCAGCTTGAGGGATGAGCTTCTGAATGCTGAACGATTTGTTCGATATTGTATAGGCATTGTCTTGAATGGTCCTTTTTTGACAACTTAAAATTCCGCCATCCAACGATATCCACAGCGTAGACGCCCTTATATTATACGGTAACACGATACATTCCGTTCGATGTATACTTTTCAATGGCATCAAGCCCAGATAGAATCACTCCGGACAGACGCTTACCGGAGGCCACACGATCCACACTGCACCATTATTTCATCACATCATACACAGTTATTTACTCATCATCGGCAAATTCCCACTGATCGAATGCCAAGCCACAGTTAAACAGCCCACTTTAATTCTTGCTGATGGTTCTTAATCTGCTTGCAGCCAAACGATTACCATCGTTCTTTTTTGCTCCAAAGAACCTCGATTCAGTTCGCATCGTTGGCACTTTGCTCACTGATCTTCATTCTTTTATCGCAAAATTACTAAGAATTATAGAATCAATATAGAGTGAATCACCGCTTAAAAACGCACATTGTATAATAAGAAAAGTGAAAATTTGAGCGGTAATCATGCATATAATCTGTGCAGTATCCAGAATCTCATGCGCTCAGTAGTTCCGATCCATTTTTGTACAGACTCCACGAAAGCATTGTAATCCTTCAATCTACTATTGATCACCCTTAGCTCAGGCATATTTTGGTTCTTGTGGCGATCGTTGGGATTCGTGATGCATCCTCTTTCTACGAGTTCTTTGCGCATGATTTCCCAAGGGATTTTTTCATCCAGATGCTCTTCAATATAGTCTTCCAGCTCTTTGAACCGCAGTGGCTCGATTTTGCTCAGAAGCGCATCACTTTCTGTAACAGCATACAGTATCCCCCATTGATAGCCTTTTTCCATCATCTGTTTGAGTGCATCCATCTGAACGAGGTATTGATGTTCCGCGCGGCGTTTCCACACCCAGCCATTACCATATTCATCGCGGTCAACCGTCCGGCTGTACTTATCCAGCATCTTCACAGTCCCCGGTTTATGCAGATACATTTGCCACACCTCTGGATCAGACCTTCCATCTTTCCATTTCTTTGCTGGCTCCAACTGTCTTTTTCTGATACGTTCTCGTTCCTGTTTGATCCGGTCGTGGCTGTAGCCTTTAAAGTACACTGCGCAGGTGTCCTGTTTGCTTACCGGGCGCTTTCGTCCTAAGATCTGCGCGTTCACGATCGGGTCCCATAGTCTGCTGATGATACAGGTCAATTCCGGGTCTTTGATGTTGATACCATTGTAAAATACGGTCGTCACAATTGTAATCCGCTTGCACAGTTTTTCGTCCTGCAAAACCTCTTCCAGCCCATCACAGTTCTTTGCTTCCGGTCGATAGGGCGAGCAGGCCGTGGCGATTTCACCAGTGAATTCATCCTCCAATTCTCTCACCAGTTTATTCATGTGAGCGATCTGGTCGACAAATATCAGAACTTTTCCCCGCCTTGTTTCCTGACGGATTATTCTGATTTCCTCCGCATCTGTCCAGTAAAAGACCGCGCGTTCCACATAGCTGTAGTCCGATGGAATATGATAGTAGTTCTCTGGCAAGACCTCATTTGTTTCATACCGCCAACGATGAAAGAACGGATGTGCCGTTGCGCTCATAAAGATCACTGGGCGGTACTTTGTCAGTTCGTTCAGCGTTACATAGGAGAAGTCGATGTATTTATTGATCGTTGCATCCGTTAACAGATAGTGGTATTCGTCCGCCACTATATAGTTAAAGCTTTTAAGGTAGTCCATTGCGCCTTCTGGGTTGGCTTTGCAGAACGCCTCCATCCACTGATAGGTCTCTACCCGGATCGTATCTTTATATTTATTCTCGACTCTGCTTTCGTAAACGATCTGCCGAAGGTCATGATTCCAATGCCCAACCTTCTCTTTCGTCCTTCCAAGCCGCTCCACCTCCCGCTGAATCTCATTTCGCAGGGGGACACGATTGCAAAGATACAGAATTTTCCAGTGCTTTTGATATGCCCATGGCAGTAGAATATTCAAGATAAAATAGGTTTTACCTGAGTTCACGCCTGCATCAAAAATGATCCGAGTACCGCTGCGCCAATTTTCAAAGTTCTCCTTCACCAGCTCCGTGATGCGTATCCGCTTCGGCTCGCTGGCCACCTCCGGGATCACTGTCGGTTCCGCCGGGAGCACCAAAACGCCCTCTCCCTGTGGAATAGACATCTCCTTCGCCGCCGTCACTTTCACCTCCGGCGCTTCCTCTGCCTCCTGTCCGGTACAGCACCCTTCCTGCAGCTCGGCGGGCTCTGGCATCTGTGGACCGGATATTCCCTCCGTCTCTGCTGCCTGTCTGGTGGGCTCCGGCTCTGCGTTCAATTGTTCCAGCTCTGCAATCGCTGCACGGGCGCTTTCTGTCCATTCCTGCTGCTCTTTCTCGGTCAATGGGCTCTCCTTGCAGTTGCGTAGATATTCCTCATATTCATGTGTCCCGTTCTGTTCATCGGACGGCTTCAGGAAAAACCCACCGAATGGCCAATGTGTCTTCATATATTTATGCCCCTCCTTATAAAAAAGAGCGCACAGCCCAGCCATCCTGCCAGACCATGCGCCGGTTTGTTAGCGTCTACCCAGAAAAAATCTCTGGTCAAACACTTTGTTCTGTGCTATTATAGGGGCGGGAACTTACGTACGCATTTATATTCCCGTCTCTATGGCCGCTTTACCTGTTGGCGCAGGTAAGGCGGTTTTTGTTTTACTGCTGCACATGGGACCCTGCCTCGAGTGTTGCCGCCGCTTCTGCAAGCGTCTGCATGGCGCTGCTGTAGCCGATTTGGAACGAATGCTCGGCAATGGACGCGACCAGCCCTTCCAGAATTTCAGATAGGGTCTCGTTCTGCGCTTCGCTCAGATACGGTCGAACAAGCGTATCCATCTGATGAAAGCTTGCCTCCACAGCACTTTTGAACTTCTCTTCGTTCTGCTTGATCTCGTCAGCGGTCTGAAATACATCCTTTAAAAAGCTCATTTTGATCTCCTTTTTCATATCTATAATCGTATTTTTTAGCTCTTTCCCGGCGGGGCACGGAGCAACCTTTAGGTTCCACATATTATGCAGCACCTCCCGGGACGTTGTTGACCTTCTGTGCCTCGAATCATGTCTCTGGCACCTCATTGTCCTTGTGCCCTTCAAGTTCAGCATTCATCTCAGGGCTCAGCGTTCTGGTAAACTCCAAGTATGCATGGATCCCCAGCTCTACAGCGTATTGTTCTGCTTGGGCCATCAGCTTTGCCGACAACCGTGCAATTCTGTTCTGGTCCGCCTCATCAACCGGAAGGTCCCCCAGCGCCCTCTCCAGCGCATCTGCGGCATTGACCAGCGGCTCACACAGTTCACGCGTCTCACGAGGGATGATCAAATAGCCTTCATCCCCCAGCGATACGCTCAAAATGTCCACTCTACAGGTCTTGTTATCCATCATAAGTCTTCTCCTTATCCTTTACATTCCACACCATCGTGCCGCCCTGGGATTTACAAACTCCGGCTTGAACGTCACATTGGGAAAATTCGCATCCATATAATTTCCGAACTCTTCCGTCGCCGCCTCTTCGCTGTAATCGGCCAGTGCATCCACCGTTTCCAGCGCATGCAACAGACGAATGCGCCCCGTTTTCCGGTCATGCCCCATCTGCTCAAGCTCACTGTCGGTCAGTTCATTGCAAAGATCATATGCGGCAGCAATATAGCTTCGCAGCACAGGCTTTGGTTCAAGCGTCACTTCATAATAGTAGGTCGGCTCTTCTGCTGTCTCCTCAACGACATCCCCCATGTTGCAGCAGATCTCCATTTCGGGGTTGCCTTCTACATCTAAGGTAGGGGTAACGGTCATATCCGTACCATCGCAAAAACGCATCGAAAAGCCTTTACCGACCGTGGAATCCCTTTGAGCCGGACAGATGCATCCGTCCGCCGGAGTCGTTTTCCCGGACAGTGCTGCGTTCAGAATCAGCGATGCTTCCCGCTCTTCTTCAGGTGTTTCGGCATGGACCTCGGCACCGTTCATGTAAATATCAGTCATAGTCTTGTTCCTCCTGTTTGGTTGATTAAAAGGCCATCACGGTTAGTGTTGTCAAACCTCTTGCTTGTTCTGTAGTACCATGATGCCGCTGCTTGTCTTCTGCTCACTGCTTCGCCCCTCCATCATCTCCTCTTTCAGTGCGCTTCGCATTACACGAGCGCCCAGCTCGAACCCTTTCATAAAGCAGAATTCCATTCCTCTGTGTGCTGCCTGTACAGACAGATGGCAGATATCCGACAAGACGCTCTGCGGCATTCCTGTTGCCAGCGCATAGTCCTCCAAGTAGCGTTCAAATGCGTCTGCAGCTTCCTTGAGCTCCGCCGACTCTCTGAGATCCACCAGATCATTCAGGTTTACATAGAGTTCCTCCTCATCGTCAAGCAGATTCTCTTTTACGTTATTTTCAACCATGTTATAGCTCCTTTTCCTTGTCGTAATTCGAGACCCTCTGGTACATTTCCTCAACGGTCTCCTCCGTAACGCATCTGATGAGCAGCTCCGGCTCTCCCGCCTCATTCAGAACAGGTCTGATCCGCAGCGTTGTGCCGTCGTTCAGATGGTACAGCAGCCCCTTGTGCAGCGGAGCATCGTAAAAGCAGGGCAGGATGCATATCTCCGTGTCAGCCGTTTTTCCAGCCAAAATGTTGTTGAGTGCCGCCTCTGCATACTGCTCCTCTTCACGGTTCTCGGGCAGGAGATTCGCATCATTGAAGTAAAGTTCGATCATATCAGTTTTCCTTTCATTATGCACATTTGTTGCTCTTCAGAGTTAAGGTCAAAGCCTTGTCCGCCGGGCAGATGGACTGCAACAGCCCCCGCGCCTCGCTCTCCAGCCGTTGGAGTTCAGCACGCACCTGCTCCCATTCCTTCAGCTCCCCGCTGGCGACTCCCTCCCGGATCGTGCGCCTTACAGCTTCTGCCAGCGCCTCCTCCAGCCTTGTATGATAGGTACAAATATTGTACTCCACCCCGCCATCGGCCTTCGTATGCGCCTTTTTCAACGTATAACACACGCGGTTCGCATCCAGATAATAGTTGTTCCAAATTTTCAGCATCATCAACGCCTCCGAATCAATTTTTTTATTTTGCCAGAGTCTATGTCCAGGTCCCCTTGTTGGCAGGGCGCTGCCCGGACGCTATGTCCTTAAGGACAACCAGACCTTCACTTTTGCTGCCTTGCCACTCCTGGCCGCTTCAGCAGTATCTTCCTATCCCGTCCCAAAGAACGGAACCAGATTTCTGTTCACGATGAACTCCTCCCTTCTTAAGAATTGTCAACGTTGGAAAGCCGCACAGGCATTCCTGTTTTGTCAACATTGTGTCGTGAGTATACCACCATCAGGTACCTTTGTCAAGAATTTTTTGAAACAAAATATTTATTTTGAGAATTTCGCAACGTCCGCAATTTCAAATTTCCGTTTTTTGCTTTTTTCGTTCTTGCAATTGTTGACAGCTTTAGAACTCCATGATATTATATAAATACCTATTAGAAAGGAGCGTTTCAGAATGAGCGTCTGCCAGAACATTAAGGCCGTTGCGGAAGTTAGGGGGATTTCCATCAAAGAACTCAGCCGCAGGGTTGATATCCCCTATACCACTTTATATAACATGTTAAATCGCGACAGCGAACGGTTCGACCTCAATCTGCTAGAGCAAATCGCACAATCCCTGGACGTATCCGTTGGAATATTAATGAGCTCCACTGTGCCCAGCATGGAGCGAATTTTGTGCGACCATTATCCATCACGCAACGAATACCGTGCACGCCATTCCTCCGATGATGGATTTACCAATCTGCAGAACGCCGATGAAGACGATCCGTACAATACCGAAAAGAACGACCGTTTTCCGTTTGATCCAGGCGACAAAAGGCACAGCTCCCTATGCGAATTCGACCAGCTAAATCCTCTTGGGCAGGAAGTCATTGTGCAGCTTCTGCTATCCATAAGGGCCCATCAGTTTGAGGGTGATTTGCGGCGCGAGTTCATCTTCCTGCTGAAGCATTCCAACAACAAGGCTGTCTTTCAACTGAATCAGGCGCTTATGAGCTTGTCCTATTTAAGTAGCTTCAACGATCAGTACGCCACGCCAAGTTTTACCGAGCTTCTTGAAAATCTGGACAACGAAGTAGATTGATTCCATCCCCCTCATTTCTCTTTTCGTAGAGTAATGAGGGTATTTTTATGCCCATCCACCCAAAAAAGCAGCCCCACCACCCGGCGGGACTGCTCTTGAAGTGTACGATTCAGTTTTTTACAGGTTCATCAGGGGGCTGGTCTGCGTCCCGCGGTCCACAATGTCCTTATCCTTGATGCCAAGCAGATACCGCTGCGTAATCATGATATTGACGTGCCCCATCAAGCGGGATACGCTGTACAGGTCCAAGCCGTTTTTCAGCTGCATCTGAGCGAAGGTGTGGCGGCAGGTATGCGGACTGACGCGTACCGAGGGCGACACTCCCACCTCTTTTGCCGCATGTTTCAGCATCCGGGCAACCGCTTCATCCGTCAAAGGCTTCCCGTTTTTGCTGAGAAACAGGTTTTTGTGGCGACTGGGGTATTCCTTTAAATAGGCATCCCGGAGGGTACGATACTTCATCAGCTGCTTGGACAGCGCAGGTGACTTTGGCACCACACGTTCCTTGCTGCCCTTGCCATGCTTGACCAGAATATAGTCCGGTTTGATGTCTTCCGGCTCCATCAGGATCATCTCATTGCAGCGCATCCCGGTGTCGAACAGCAGCATAATGATGGTCTTATTCCTCACCGACAGGAAATCTGTCCCATCATAGAACCGGATCATCCGCTTCATCTCATCCACGGTAAAGGTATCAATGATGGTTTTGGGCTGACGAAGAGGCTTCACCTTCTTGGCCGGGTTGTCCCGTTCGTCCAGATAGCCTTCGGTCACCAGATAATTGAACCAAGTCCGCCAGACTTTGAGCAGATCATTGATGTACCGTGGCGTGCTGCCCATGTCCTGCTTTTCCTTCATCAGATCCCGAATGTGGTGTGGCTTGACCTCCTCCAGTTCGGTGATCCGCCTCAATTCCAGAAAGTCCACCAGGAATCGTGTCGCTGCCCGGTAGTTGCGCAGGGAGCCTTTAGCCAGATGGCGACATTCGCAGTCGTACAGAAATTCATCGCGGAGATCTTTCAAACACATAAAAAACACCCTTTCTCTCATGGAAGAACCACAAAAGAAAGGGTGCAAAAATCTCTAAAATGGTTGTCGTACCAGATCAGGCTTGTTCGCAGTTGAGCAAGACAAACTCCAGTCGACAAATCATTTAATTTTTATCGCAGCTACGAGATCAGCAGTTCTCAGCGAAGTACTTAATGGTACGGACCATCTGAGAGGTGTAGGAGTTCTCGTTGTCGTACCAGGACACGACCTGAACCTGATAGGTGTCGTCGTCGATCTTAGCGACCATGGTCTGGGTAGCGTCGAACAGAGAGCCGTAACGCATGCCGATGACATCGGAAGAAACGATCGGATCCTCGTTGTAGCCGAAGGACTCAGAGGTAGCAGCCTTCATAGCAGCATTGATGGACTCCTTGGTGACATCCTTGCCCTTGACAACGGCAACCAGGATGGTGGTAGAACCGGTGGGAACGGGCACACGCTGAGCAGAGCCGATCAGCTTGCCGTTCAGCTCGGGGATGACCAGGCCGATAGCCTTAGCAGCGCCGGTGCTGTTGGGAACGATGTTCTGTGCGCCAGCACGAGCACGGCGCAGGTCGCCCTTGCGCTGAGGACCATCCAGGATCATCTGGTCGCC
>ENA-USYP01001301-USYP01001301.1-human-gut-metagenome-genome-assembly--contig:-NODE-1301-length-19813-cov-26.320176_pt1 | contig 19813 bp, 32 predicted proteins | sample MGYA00250065_ERZ773512 | MGnify/ENA primary metagenome ERZ773512 (study PRJEB29103, sample SAMN06112003) | human gut metagenome | biome: human gut; feature: ankylosing spondylitis patient; material... | reverse complement strand
AAAGAACCTATAGAACCACTGGTAGCATCCAAAACCTCATCCGACGTCAGAAGCGAAAACGACGCAGAATCCGAAACGCGACACAAACTATAAGTAACGCCGCCTCGAACACCATCCGAACGCAACGACGAAAGACCACGACGACGACACTCTGACGCACTCAAACCCGAAAGAAGTTCTATGACCATGAAGCTACGTTAAATTTTAAGGATATATAATTGCTTATGTCGCATAAAAAAAAAACGCCGAGAGGGAGAAGCTCTCGGCGAGAAACAAAAACATAAAAAGATAAAGAAGACTAAACGTCTAAAACACAACGTGAAACTATATCTGGAATCTGGGTCTTACCACGAAGCCGCCACATATGACCACAAGATAAACACTCGCCAGCAACACCGGATAATGGACCATAGTCCTTCACAAAATCCTCCTGCAAAACACCATCCTTGACGGTAACCGTAACAGAAGCCTCATAAAACTCATGTAGAAGTAAATTACGACTACCACATCGAGGACACTTACAAGCAGTCAACCGAAGCTGACCATTCTTGGCAAAGTACTTATCTAAATCTGCGTCGTTGTGACACGAGGCAAAATCTGAATCCCAGAACATAACTCCTACTGCTGCATGAGAACCGACCGCACGCAGTAAACAGCGTCACCTAAGTCTACAACAAGACTACTCGACGAACAACTGTACTTCGTGTCAACAGTACTCTTAGAGAGAACGCCAAGAAGAACCGGAATGGAAACAACAATAGCTCCTCCCGAACTCATACCCTCCTTGTAAAGGAACGTATACTTAGCATCCTCACCATCCTTCCGATGGGCCGTGACAACAAAGTTACCCGGATTGAAATCTACACGAACCGTGTCCGTAAAGTAATCCAAAGAACCTATGACGGTAAGAAGCTGGCGGAAAGCCCCATCCTCAACGAGAACCGAGCTGTCATAAAGAAAAGCACTCTTAAAAAGAGGACTCATGAACCGACTAACAGCCTCGCCGGACGTATAAGCAAAACGAAGATAGTGGAAACCACCGAAGTCCATCGACATATGATCCTCGGAAAAACAAGCCGAAATGTCCCCATCATTGGTAGAAGCAAGGGTGGATATCACATCTACCAAGATACGCGACAAAATACAATCGTGGGGCCCAAAGAATGACTTTACGCGACCAAGAATAGACCCGATGTTAATATACGAGTAACCGTCGCGCGTAATCAACTGACGCTCCGACGTGCGCTCCGAGTAAGCAAGAAGTGACGAAAAAGTCAAAAGATTCTGGCGAATATGATCCCCGTCCAACTTATCGGTCATCTCCTCGTACTGGAAATCATAAACAGACGCGTCGAAAGGCTGAGTCTCAACATAAACCAAGTTGCCGGAAAAGTAAGCGTACAACCCCGGCTGACCAGAACCAGACGGAGCATCCTGAGACACCAAAACAAGGTGAGCCACAACGTTCCCGAAAAGCTTCTTCAGGTGGACAATAGGAATAGAAAAACCACGAAGAGTCTTGCCGGACGAATTCACAAAACGATACACAAGCTGATAAGCAGAGTTATCATACTTGACATACACCCAATCCGTCGTAGCGTAAAGATAAACATTCTTCCCAGACAACGACGCAGCAAGCTTCGACAGGCAATCCAAAACATGAAGCATCGGTGTAGCCTCAAGCTTCGGAAGCGAAACGTAACTCTCGTAAGGAAGACCAGACGTAACCTCCGAAATGCCGGAAATCACCTTGTCAACACCATCACCATCCAAACCATCCAAAGGTGACATAGGATCGAAACCAGACGAACTCAAATCCTCAATATTTCCCATAAGTATCTAAACATTAAATGAACTACTTGCCCTTTTTCTGAACGGACGCAGCACCAAGAATACCATCACAGTAACTAACAACATCATCTGGAGCAACCATACGCAACGCGTCCATAAAGCTCAAGTCATCACCTCCGCTGCTATTACGAAGCAACTCCAAAAGAGTATCGTAACTCATAATAGACGGATCGGAAGAAGTAACCGACTCGGGCATAGAACCCGAAACCGAAAAAATATCCGACGCGGAACGTGCCACGGAAACCTCCAAAAGACTATGACGTATCGAGCCGTTCTCTACTTCAACGTAAACAGCCTTCGGAACCCTATCCGACGTGGATACACGACGATTCCTAAACAAACTGCCCGGACGAACAACAGTGATATGATCGTTAACAACATAGTCGGCATACTCGACATGATCATGACCAAGCAAAACCAAAGCAGGAGACGAACAACCAACAAGGTCGGAAACCGAAACCGTAAAACGACCATCCTTCTGCTCCAAGAAACCGTGATAAACCAAAAGCTGAGGCTTATCTCGCGTCTCCAAAGGAAGCTGACCGCCAACATAACAGTCCGGATAAGACACAACCGTGTTATCCATAAAGCCTACGGTGCCGGACGCGCCCAGCGTATACAAGGCACAACGCTTAGCGTTCTCGTCCGCCCTGTACAGCATGTCATGATTCCCCCACACACATAGGGCGGTATAACGGCACCCGGACAGAACATCCATGACCCCATTAACCGCCTCGTAAGGAACAGTAGCCTTATCGAAAATATCACCACCAAGAAGAAGTGTGGCGTCTAACTCGTTGGCCTTATCAACACACCACCGAAGCTTATGCAACACGTCGGCTAAAGGATTACCCGTCCGAACAGCGCAAACCGTGTTGATATGTAAATCCGTGACAAAAAGAAACCTGCTCATAAGACCTCAAAACCAAAATACTCAAGAAGACGACGACAATCATCAGAAGTATGACAATCGCTCAAAAAAGGAGCACAATCGGAATCTGCGTCGTAAACCTCAACCATATGAGCACCCGTAGTCCTATATGTCGTGAAAGATACCTGTAGAACATTAGGCCCCGGGAGGAAATAAGACATGCAATAAGTATCCCTATGACGAACAAGCGTGAAATCACCATCCACCTCCTCGCGCAAATAACGCTCCAATAGCAAAGCACGCATATAATTAGACGCGCTCATAAATTCCGTATAAAAAGAAAAGAAAGTCATGACGAATATAAATTTAACTCTACAATCACCCACCCATAAGCACGTAACTAATGCGAAGAAGAAGGATCGGACTCAACATCAAAATAGTAACCTAAACCACCTCCCATATCTGACTCATCAACACCATTAGCAGCGGTAGCTAACTTGCATAGATAGTCATCAAAATTATTGCAAAGATCGAACAACGAACATGACCTATCGCAAACGAAACCAGAACTATGACGAAGAACATGACGAACCCCATCAATCTCTATAACAACACTACGCATAAAACATCAATATTTATAACCATGCACCCTGTGAATACAAAAGTACTCTTTCTCGGCATCACGACGACGTCGAATCCTATCCCGAGCTTCATCTTCACATGATTGCGAGCAATAAGGCAGATAAAGACTCACAGCGTCGGGATTGAATACACGACCACACTGCTCGCAAGTATAATGAGTACGCTGATACTCCTCCTGAATAGCCTTCGAATTACGATCTGAACACTCTAAGGAACAAAAAAACGTCCCTTTGGAAAAACAAGACTCAAACGCCTCTGGGGTATCACAAGGCTTGAAACGACGACCACACCAACTACAAGTGAAAACCTTGTCCTGATCCAGCCAACAAAAATTCTCATTCATAACATCACAACTTAACAGTGCTATGAACTACATGTACCTCAACATGGTGAACCCCATCAATCTCTAAAACAATACATTTCATAACACCAAACTACTTCCTATAACCATGACCCTTATGAAGGCAAGAACACGCATCCTCTTCCATACAACGAAGCCTAATACTATCCTTAAAAGCATTCTCACAATGCGCCGAACAAAAAGGTATATACATACTAACCTCCTTCGGATCGTAAGTGTGGCCACACCAATTACAAACTAAAACATTGCCCTGATCCTGATGGCCGAAATTCTGATTCATAACATCATAGTTTAACCGCACTACGAATTACACGTACCTCAACATGACACGCGCCGCGCAAGTCAAAACCACGAGCCTGAAGCTCCTCGAGAAGCTCCCGGGAACTAATACCCGAGAAAAGAGGATTAACCGCATCCTTAGAATCCAAAGGAGCAGTACCATCTGTAGAAAGCTCCGTGGTGACAGTCGGAGCCGAAACAGACGAACCCGAAAAACCACCAACTGACAACAAAGGCTTTAAGTTCTTAGGAATAGGCTCCCCAGAAACAGGAACACCATTCCGAGCTACAACGCGACGAGACGGAACATGCAAAGAAAGGCCATCCTTAATAACCTTCTTATGAAACTCCTCTGCACGCGACGCACGACGAGAAGAAGCATAAGACGTACAACACGACTTACACCAACTCTGATGACCATCTGCATTGCGACTATTAGGCGAAAAAGCAGACAAAGGCTTCACCGTCTGGCAACGAGTACAAAGCTTGATGTTCTGAGCACGCATATCGGCCTTCGACAACACACCTAAATTACCCCCCCCCGAAGAAGATTCCGACGACGTAGAACGAGAACCACCCGCCCGACGTGACGACGAACGATTGCACGCACGCTGGCAATCCTTACACCAACACTGATAACCATCCGGATTCCTACTCGACCTATAAAAAGATCCAACCGGAAGAACTCGACCACAATGAGAACACCGCTTTACATCACTCATGATAACATAATATTAAAACCGCGGAAACAGCTCCACAACGACAAAGATAATTAATATTATTTAATTGTCAAAATGTAGAAGCATAATAATCATATGCCTCCTCGGCAGACGACCACGGAAAAGATGGAATATCAAACAACATAGAATCACGATTAGAGTAAAAGTAATCCAACCATTGCCGAACTAACGAGTCAAAAGACGAACTCCGAAGACTGCAAACAAAACCAAGAAGCAACCGAGCAGTAAATGACGTGCTACCTAAAGTCTGCGACTCCCCACTAAGAAGCCACACGACTAAAATGTAAGCCCGAAAATCATTACGACCCATAAGAAACACCAGAATATAAAACTAAACAACCGGATCTCCCCAGTACCTACTGACACGACTCAACTTCTTACCGCACCTACTACAACACTTGTAAAAAACAGGAACAACACGCTTCTTGCAAGGAGCACCACCAAAGGTAGTATCCGTAGACCAATGAGAAGCACGACAACCACTCGAACGACGACGGGTAGTAAATACGTAAGTCACCTTATGACCAAAAAGACGACACCACAACCTTCTAAGCATAATCCATAAAAATCACTCACCCAAAATGGCGTCCTCAAGAGCTCGAGAAACAACGGGATGAAGATCGACAGTATCCGAGGACAAATCGCAAACATAATCCAACAAAGTCTCTGAACTCAAAACAACACGCTCCCAAGCACCACACATACGGGAAATCCGTGAACGAACAAAAGCCTCGAAAACAAGACGATTATCGACATCCTCCTCATCACAACACTCCTCAGCAGCAAGCATGCGCCGAAGACGAAGCAACTCCTGCTTGTCTGGATCGTCGTCATCCCAAGAAATCCACTCATCCGAAAAATTCCAACGAGACGCGTAAAGAGCATCCAGAACACTAAAGAAACTATAAATACAATCAAAATCGTCCTTAGACGGACGAGCCAAACTTACTCCTGGCATAAAAAAAAGATTAAATGTTGAAACATTAACGTATAAACATAAAAAAACGACGCCCGAAAAAGACGTCGTAAAACTATACAAAATCAAGACACTAACGCTCCGGCTCGCCAAGCTCGCTGAAGCCCCCGAAAGGAATCGAGAACCCACGCTCCAAAGGACCTACAAGCGTGACAACAACATCGGTACCGTCGGGACGACACTTCCCGTAACAACCACCGAAGATAGGAACGGCGCGCTGACACAAACAAGAAGAATCCCGAAAGACACAAACACTGCACCAGCAGTAAGGCAACGCCGTAACCTCTGACGAATCTGTCGGACGCAACAAATATAAATCCGACGCGCGCGTAACCGCATAAATGTTACCGCACAACGTAAAACGACCTCCGGCTGGAACAAAACCTTTCATGCCCCAAATATAACACCCCAAAACCGAAAATCCAAACGATAACCCTAAAAAGGATTGCAAGATGGCTCGAAGGACAACGAACTAACAGGAACACCTACTAAACGCTTGTCGAAGTACCAGCATAAATCATAAGACGAGTTCAAAGACAAAAAGTCCGGCGACGTAGTCTCTACAACAAACACCGACGAATCAAGAGCAATGAAAACCTCCGTAACGTCCAAAGACAAAGGGACAGCCGGAACACACCAACCATCCTGAACACTATCCGCCTTAAGCAAGCAGCGGTTGCCCGAAAAACCTTGGCCCGTAAGAACTCCATTCTCCGAAAGCCAAACACTCCCGCAACTCCAACCCGAACTATGATTAGGATGAGACTCGATAACTAAACTATCCGAACTACGAATACGACACAAACGACACGTAAAGGCATTTATAACGTAAGGCCGGAAAAACGAAAAAGAACGATCCCTAAAACACCCGCTGTAGCGAATATGCTGAAAACGACCCGGCGCGTACTCAAACCACATAGAATCCTCAAAAGTCAGCGGACTAAACGGACGACGATAACGAGCTCGCTCCAAGTAGGTAAACAGAATCCCAAGATCACCGTGCTTCTGATCGAAAGAATCGACCAAAGACAAAATATCCAGAACACAACTACGCAAATCCGAATTAAAAGAGTCGTCCAAGTCGAGACCACAAAGATTGAACTCCTGACGTGCATAGGCCGCATGGCCAATATTAGAACTAACTACTTCTTCCATGAATAGATAATTATTTAACACGGTGTGCAACACCGTCACTTATCTCGTAACAACGATCACACATGTCATCCGTCAAACGAGCGTCATGCGAAATCAACAAAATGTCAAAATCAAAATCAGAGCATACCTTACGAACAAAAGACAAAAAACGACCGTAATGAGACGCACTGACCTGAGTCCACTGCTCGTCCAGAAACATAACACGACGGCTCCCAAGCTTCAAGATCAAGTACAAGGTGAAAACGAAGCTCACAACCGTAATAACACCACCACTCTGAGCGGTCGTCAAATCGCTGACGCAACCGTTACCGTAGTCCAGAACGAAGCAACCACCATCACTATCATATACAACCTTGGCGTCCAAACCAAAGATGCTCTGGACTCCTACAGTAGCCAAGTCCTCGCACTGACGCAAACTCGAACAGGTGAGCAACTCCTTAGCCTGACGTAAGTAATCCTTGCAACTCTGACATAACGTAAGCTCCGACGACAAAGAATTACGCTGACGAAGGTAACTATCAAGGCGACTCTGACTCGACGACGCTAACTCACCGCAACGCCCATAAGACGCAAGAAAGGAATGATAACGTGACAAATCCATAGCATAACCCTAAAAGTCGTCCGAACTATCCGAAGCAAAAGACCCGGAAACACCTGCAACCCCGGCAGACGGAACGGACGGAGAACCAACGGACGGAACACCCGCAACAACTGTCTCCGACGCATCTGACGACGACAAAGACGCAAACTCACGCTCCCAAGACTCTATCTCCGACAAACGACTCGACAACTCACCCTCCAAACGAACACGATCCGAATCCAAACGCGACAACTCACTCTCCAAAGACTCAACACTCGGACATGAATCAAAACCAAGACTTATACACAACTCCGAAATCCGACCGTCAAGCTGACTCAAACGACTCTCGGCATCCCGAAGCTTCTGCTCCACAACTGACCGACGACGATCTATCTCCACTAAATCAACCATAAAAAAAGATATATTAAAAATTAAAAACCAAAACACTATACGTCCGACGAACAGCAACCCAAGGAACCTCCACACAACGGACAAACATCCGACGACGTCAAGACACGAAGACCTTCTATATGAGACGAAACGTCACCCCGGGAACGAAGTAAACCAAGAAGATCGGACAAAACACCACGACGGGACGAAACACTAACCATAGAACGACAGACAGACGAACAAACACCGTAAGACGAAACACCAACCACAAGACTCGAAACAACAACCGACAACGACGAACGACAAGAAACACTGCTCCGCAAAGACGACAAAAGGGAAATACGATCAAGAAGAATGCCGTAAGAACCGTCGGAACCTAAGTCAAAATAATAGCTCGTATAAGCTGACAAAACACGACGACCGCAAGAAAGGTAAGACAATAAAAAAACGCGACTCGAAGCAATACCTCGAAAATAAGAAACCCCTACAACGCGACGACAAACCGACGAAAGACTATCAAAACAAGACAAGCAATGCCTATAACCACAGACAACCCTAAACAACGACGAACGACGACCCAAAAGCAACAACAGCTGATAAACACAAGACCGACGCGACGAAACCGTGCCCAAAGACGATAACATATCCGATACAACCGAAAACAAGGACGACCCAGACGATAAGCAACCACGAAAACCCTCTACAACAGCACGCTCCGTGTCAACCAAACTATCCAACATACTCAAACCACCCCGAAGCTCCGACGAACGACGACGAAGACCGTCTACGCACAAACCTAAGTCGTCCAAACCACGACCGCTACCCAAAAACTCCCGAACACGGCTCTGACTATAACTCAGTAACAACGGGCTACGAAACTGAGGCCAGAAGCTCAACGAAACGCTATCGCTACCGCTATCCAAGACCCCGAAGCCAAGAAACGACGAAACACACACGGGAACGTCTCGACCAGTCTTATCGTAAACAACGCCGTCCAACTCGTAACGTGCTCCAACCTTATTACCCTTAACAACCCGAAGAACAGGACCGTCTACCCGGAAGCGTACGCTAACGCTACTACAAGAACAACCCCACCGAACACAACGACTACTCCACCGATTAGTAAAAGAACTAACCAAACCCCGGAACATACTACTCTTACCGCTGTAACTCTCACCCCTAACAACGGTAAGACCCCTAACGCCTATACGAACGTCACGGCACGCCAAGTAATCCTTAACTATTAAATCTACCATCCTAAGACTAAACTACAAGAACAACAAATGATAACGACGATGCAAATACATATTAAACCGTATATTCAACGACTGCTCAAAAGATAGAAAACAACAATAATCAGAAGCATCCGAACAAGCGTAAGAACTACTACGAACATGACGACGATAAACAGCCAAACCAAACAACCGCCACAAAACAAAGTAATCTACACAACCCTCAATAACTCCTGACGACAGAAAACGTGTGGTAAAACAACTCTGTAAACTAACGCTACTTATCCACATAAACATAAATAAATACGCACAAATCAACGTATCAAAATATGAAAACAATAATAACAAAATACCAGATATAGAATTGCTTCGGGTTATACCACAAAACATAAAACTGCTGAAAGCATCACTCAAAACAACTGAAACCAGAAGCTACAACAATAAATTCAGGATATAGAATTGCCGCAGGCGAAAGCTAAGGTCACAACAAAGGTGAAAATAACGGATATAGAATTGCTGAAAGCTACAACTAAACATAACAATAACACCCGAAGCTAAACTCCATATAAACGCCGAAAGGCGCAGAAAACCACCAAGATATACAACAAATGTGTGTCTCGAGACATAGAACCAGAAGCACACATATGGTAAAAACCGGATATAGAATTGCTGGAAGCATCGTATAAAAGCATAATATAAAATTCTGGATATAGAATTGATGAAGGCAGAAGCTAAAGTAATCAATGGTATCTGAAGATATACTTTATATAACCGCCGAAATGCGCAGATAATCAAAAGAATAGCGTGATGACAATAGCTCCGATAACGCGACAGAAGCACTCAAAAACCAGAAGCGAGAAAACAGCCCCAGACACCCGGACCCACACCCCCGGGCCCACCGCCCCCTAAAATCCCTAAAAGAAAAGAGCTCATCTAATAATAGATAAGCTCCTAAAATCTACATTTACGTATTATTTACGACATGTTGAATTACGGCTCCTGAATCACCCCATCAGAATCTACCGGAATCTCCGGAGAAGATGTATCTGACATCATAGGATAATACCCCGCAACGGACTCAGACGTGCCTCCTGTACGCATGAACTCGTACAACCGAGACACAGACTCCTTCGGCATCCCATAGAGCTTCTTCTGACCAACGTACTTCTCGTCTGCCCACGGCATAAAGTAAGAAACACCTGACTTCCGAATGACGCCTGATTCCAGAGCCATATCAATAACCGCGTAACGCTTGTCAACACCACGACCAAAAACCAGCTTCACCTTCTTCCGTACAAACGGCTTGCAAAACTTATTCTTCGTAGTCTCCATGTAAAGCTCCACCCCGAAAATCTCGTCAGGATTAGACGTCTCCGAACTCGGATCATCCTTCAACTTCGTACCAACAGAAAGCTTCGTAATAATGTCAGGGACGTGCTGAGCCGCAAATCCGCCCGCCTGACGCTCTTTCGGAGCATAAGGGTTAGGCATACCCATCTGAAGATTTGCACGCGCGTGAAACAGCCACAAAGACGAAATATTGGCATCTGCAAACCAATTCTTAATAGCAGGCAACAAATTCGCCTCCTGAAGAGCCTTGACACCCGGACGACAATCCCGAACAGACAGATTCTTGTCGGAATAAGCGGCAACCTCCGACATACTGTCTATAATAACCAAGCGGAAGCTACCGTCGTCGCTCAGAACCTTACATACGTCCTCAAGCTGACCATAATCACGAACCGTAAGATGGACCAGTAAACCATCCATCTTAAACTGAGCCAAACCAAAGGCAGCAATCTGAGAATCATTCCAAGCACGCTCCGTGTCGATAATAGCAACCTTATAGCCCTGACGACAGAAGCTACGAGCAACCTGAGCTGAAATGGTGCTCTTGCCGCACCCACTTAGACCCCAAATCGAAATAGCATATCCTAACGGTAAACCACCTCCCCAAAGCTCATTCAAGGCGTCAATCCCCGAATCAATAAAAGTATCAGGCTTATCAACCCCATACTTCGCTAAAACATCCGACAAGGACAAACCTTCCTTCTCCTTTTTTGCCATAAACTTAAATTGTTAAATAATTATTAAATAGAACCCCGAAACGAGGAGCGTGCAGTATACACGCTTTTAATTTAGAATCTTCGAACCTTTCGACCAAAACCGACCCCTAAATTTAAATTCCACCCATTAGGAAAAGTGGAAATTTAGGAGAATCTGATTGCTTTTATAAGTCTGAGAAGAACAACCAATCGTCATCCTCGACACATACCGACGGAGTAACAACACCTTCTTCTGAAGGTGAGGAAAGCACACTATCTGTATCTACAGGTGCTCCTGTAGCCTCGCTATTCACTTCCTTGACCATAACATACATGATGATAAAAGGTTAGATGCTCGTTGTAAGCACTCGGATATATAACCAACCCGCTCCAGAATCCTGCCTACAAGCACATAAAACCACCCTCCTAAACCACGAGGAACAAACCCACGCATCACTCCATGTACCAACGATTACACAACTGGTAAGTATTCTTATACTCACCACGAAGAATCATATAACCTATATAAGCCAATATGACCGCAGACGCCTCATCGTGATTCAAACGCAATCCATACTGAGCATCCACCCAGTCCACAATCATCCGCTTACCCTCCTCCTTAGAAATATTATGAGGAAGCTCCTCCGGTATCTCGCCTTTCTTGGGCCTTTTCTTGGCTTTCTTTGGCCTTACAATTGAATTGATAGCTGTGGGCGGGATAAGATAAAATGGAACGCTGTGGGCATCTTCTGGTGCATCATAGAACGAAGCTGATAATACCGACTCAAACTCCGTGTACATCATGCACTGCAAAGGAAGAAGATACGGACCCGAAGCGGACCCCAACGCCGGACTCTCCATAAACACAGCATCCAGACGCACCGAATATTCATCAACCCACTCCTTAATGGCTCGTGCATGCCACACAGCAGCCGGAAAAGAATTGGAAAACTGAAAAATTGTACCCTCCTTATGAACCTTTGGAACCGAAATCGATGTAACCCCTATCACACCATCCTCGGAGTCCAATAAACACAGACCAGTACGGCTATAAGAGCCATCCACTGCAAGAACTATCATACCTATGCAAATTAAAAACCGGAGCACCATCGCTGGCACTCCGGCACTACACAACAAAAATCCTAACTAAAAGGTGGTTATATGCAGTCTGGTACTGCACATATTGGCGCTTCTACGACCTCGCAACCTCCATCTCCACGCCCCTCAAACCGTCCCACCGACGGCAAAAACCTCGCTAAACTATCTATAAGCATGTAAGCTCCAACTAAAATCAGAAGCCTCCGTCAATAGGCATGTCGCCGAAGGAGTCATCAATAGGAGTAGCCTCCTCGAAGCCAATAGGACCCGGCATCTGACCAAAAGGCTGCGACCCTCCCATAGGTGCTCCAGCAGGCGCAGGACCCCCGTAAGACGGCGTCGGAGCCCCTCCAACCGGAGGAATGGGCTGACCAGTATAAATCGGCTGGCCCGACTGAGACGGAACACCCGCAGCCTGACCGTAACCCGACGACGGATAAGGCTGAACAGGAGTACCCTGAGGAAGTGAACCCCCACGATAAGGCATCGCCGTAGGTGCCTGAGACGGCATCGGAGGAAGCTGCTGAGCAGGAGCCGACGCGGGAATACCCTGCGGAACAACACCTCCAGCCTGAGATGACAACCACTTGCGATAGTTCTCTACAGACTGACTCGTCGTGGCATCAACCTCCTGAAACAGACGATCGATAACCTCCGGCTGAGCTCGAAGCTGCTCAAGACGCTGAGCAATACCCGGAGTAATGTTGAAACCAGCGAGCGTGTACTTCAAGGACGAGACATCCTTCCCGTCCTTATTCTTCCGAGTCTCCTTCGTGAAGGAAACCGCCTGTGCCTGCGGATTGACCTCCCAAGCACGCAGGTAATCCTGATACTGACTCTGAGTCAGACGAATGTACTCAACCGTGATAGACTCCGAACGAAGCGTAGCCTGAACAGACTGAATATCCGTATCCAAACGAGCTACCAAAAGAAAGTAGTAATTCGTCGGATTGAGCTTAAACTCAATCATCGACTCCTGATCGACCTCTACAGACCCGAAACCTGAAACATAAGCAATCTGCTTAGCCAGAACGTCCCGAACAAGAGGAATGAAATAGCCCGTATAACCCGGACCAATGTCGCATCGCTTGATGCCAAGAGTCGGAATACTCTCACCGAACCCTAATCTCTGTGCCATATAATAATGAAAAATTAAAAGTTAACTACCCAAATCTACGTAACTACTGTCGCCAATTGTTAGTGTAGCGCGTCCGCTGGATTAACTCAAAATCCGCTCGCAACTCATTCAAACGGGCCAAGTACACAAGAACTGCGTTAAGCCGCTCCTTGAAAGCCTTCTGGATGGCTACGACAGGACCGCCTGATAAAACCATCTGAATAGACGAAAGCTCGGAAATGAGCTTACTCCGCAACCTAACAAGTAAGTACTCTGTACTCATGACTATATCATTCTTAGCCGACAAGGATAAGCCCATATCGCCTAACTTATCCAACTCACTGTCAAGCTGAGAAAAAAGCCCACTCAACATACGCTCCTGAGCCTCGAACTTCTGCTGACAACTCCTAAGAGCATCAACAACTGAAACCTTGGCTGACCCGCTACTCTCCATCGGAACCCGGCAACTCTACAACCACAACACCTCGACCGTAAGTCCGCTGAGTAGGCGTACATGGAAACATTGCACAAGCAAACTTATCATAAGCAAAAGCGCATGGACATGTTCCATCTGAGCGCACTTCACAACCCTCATCCAAATGAAGTGTGAAAGTCTTGCCAAGTACACTCAAGCAACCATGATGAGCCAACAACTCGTAGTCCAACTTAAAAGGCTCCTCTATAGAAATAGACGCACACGCTTCTACAGACTTCAATACCTTAACCTCTGACATCTCCAAAATAGTTTCGTTTCAACAAATGCATATAAAACCATAACTGACTCAAGTCCCTAAAATGCTTCCGGAAAAAAGGAGAGACAAAACGCGCCGCCTCAACTGCACCTACAATACTCGGACGCAGACTGCTCTCCAATCTAACCTTAGCGCGACGATAGTAAACCGAGTCGACGGCACTCAATACACGTATAATAAAAGTGTCCATACTCGCACTAACATGACCAACGGACGTAACCCCACACTCCTGAATAAAACGAGGCAAGAACCTAACACTCCCATACAGGTCGAATAACTCCGTAAAACGAGACGCCTCATCCTCGTAACAACGACCCGTGAACATAAAGTCCAAACACTCATCTATAAAAGCAGAACCATCAGAAGCCAGCGTCTTCAACGAACGCTTCCGGGAACCAAAGACACGCTGTGCAAAAAATAAAACCTCACGTCGAATAACATCCTCTGACCATACCTCATCGAAAATCTGACGCGAAATGAAAATACAATCAGAATAGTCGAAGTCTAAGGCATCACGCTCCGAACGAGACTTGATATCACGATACTGAATGAAAGACGACGAAATGACGGCATCCGGACCTACAACACTGTAACCCGGAAATAAAAAAGGCAGAATACGAAAGTAATCCGACTGCCCTAAAGAGATGACTCTTACGTTGCCCATAAGTTAGAACGACACGTAGACCACCCAAAGCAAGAATGCCAGAAACCCAAGAGCTATGATAAAAGCAGCGACGCTCAACCAACCGCTATCAACATCATCATCGTCACGCTTACGAACATACGGCGAATAGTACTCATCCCTATACGGATCATCATTCCGCCTGAAAAAATCATTCCAGTTGCCCATATCTACTCTATTTTAGAAGCCAACGATAATAATGAAATCTCCGTCTTAGACCCTCCAACGGCCAACAAACGAAGTGTATCGGAAAACTCTAAATGCTGAACAGCACTCGAAAAAGACCTATCACTGCCCATGAAATCCTTCTCAGAATGAACAGACGATAATGACAAGGGAGTCTTAACAACCTCCGTAAAACGGCTTAACAACACAGGGTCTACAATATCCAAAGACGAATAACAATCCACCATAGGATTCTCCTCTATGAACTTAAGCAACATGGAAAGCATCTGACCCGAAAAAGTACTAATGTCGCCCAAAACAATAGACGAGCCCGGAACGTAAGCATCCACAAAATCCCGCAAACCCTGAATGGTGCTCACGAAATTAATAAACCTACTTCTATCTCGAACAAGAAGCTTCATGACTGAGCGTTATCTGAATCATCTGAACCATGTGAATCTAAAAAGCGAAGTAAGGCTTCCTTGCAAGCATACCAAATCATGCAGCCTACGACCAGCAAGGAGAACACACCTATAGTTGATAATTCTATGATGTTTTATCCATAGAACTATTATTCGGATCACAATGTCTCCTTCGCGGAACACGTCCGCCGGAACCGACACTCACCGAACGTAAAGCATTGCCAACTCCCAATGCTAAAATATTAACCGCCGCGTTAACATCCCTATTGTGAACCGAACCACACGCCGGGCACGTCCACGAACGAACGTCCAACGTCAAAGCATCATAACGCCACCCACAAACACTACATGTCTTACTCGTAGGCGCAAACCTGCCAACGACACGCAAGTCCCGACCATACCAATCACACTTGTACTTAAGCATCCGGTAAAAATCACCCCACGACGCGTCACTAATACTCAACGCCAAATGGTGATTAGCAAGCATGCCCTTAATGTTCAAATCCTCGACACAAAGAACATCGTAATCACGAACTAAACCCGTAGTCAAAACATGCAAGAAATGAGTACGCTGACGCCTAATCTTACCATGAACCGACGCAACACGACGACGCAAACGACGATAACGACGACTACCTTTAACCTTACGACTCAAAAAGCGTTGCATCCGCGACAACTTCAATTGGCTATCTCGAAAAAACCGCGGATTATCAACCACAACTCCATCCGACGTCGTAACAAAACTCTTCAAACCAACATCCAATCCTACCGAACGACCCGTACGCGCAAAACGACGAACATGAACCGTCTCAACCAAGACCGAAACATAATAACGACCATCCGCATCACGCGATACCGTGCAACTCATGAACTTGCAACCATCCGGCACCGAACGGTCGACAACGATCCGAACCCAACCGATCTTCTCCAAGCGAATACGATCACCACGCAACGTGAACTTCTGATTCGGCAACCGAAAGCTATCACGGCCTCCCTTCTTATGAAACCGAGGACGACCCAGACCCTGCTGCTTATCAAAGAAATGCTTACGATACGCCTCAAAATCCATACGCTTCTGGGCTAAAGCACCCGCACTCGTCAACAAGGCCCAATCGTAGGTCTGACGAAAAACACGCGGCGTAGGGACAGCCGGACGCGGATTGGTATCCTTATCATAAGAATTAAAAGACGACACGCACTCATTCCAATACTTACGAACACAACCAAAAGCCTGACCCAACAAAATACGCTGGGAAACATTTGGATAAGCTCGATATTTATAAGCGCGTAACATCAATATCAATCTTTAACAGACTCCAACTCCTTAATCAACGCCTCCGTGCGACGACGGCAACGTCGACGACCATACAAGTGGGCTGTGAAGGAAGTAACTAAAGACACGAAATCCTGCATCAAGCCATCCTCATCACGATCAACATTATTGATAACAACAAGGTCGCCGGGCCATAGTGTCTTAATGTAATTAAAACCGAAACGGGTGAGGCGATCCTTATGCTCTACGACAATGCGGGCAACCGTAGGGTCTTGAAGTAAAGACAAAAGACCCCGACGACTATCATTCAACCCACTCCCTAAATCGGTCACAACGCGGGAAACAACCCAACCCTTAGCCGCACAATAGGCGCTAACCCGATCAACCTGAGACGATAAATTGGACTTATTGGCCGGACTACTAACGCGAGCATAAACAACCGTATCTCTGCGAGACGACTCTGATACACCAAAAAAACTATCGGGGACTATAATAGTACCCGACTTTAACTGATAAGCACCATCAATCTCACCACGATGATATTGCTCCCATGCGGCTCGATGGCTCAACCCCAAACGGCGTGCGTATTCTGATAATCTCATGATGCAAAGATAAGTACAAAAACGGTAAAAACAAAATAAAACACAAAGTTTTATGCATTAAAACTTAATACATCCCACCAAACACAAGGATAAAACCGTAAGAAGCAACTCCCACCATGACAAACCATCCGGCAAAAACTCTATCATGCACTAATCAACAATAGACAACACCAAACGAACTGCAACATCGGCAAGACCATCTAAGTTGGAAACAAGCAAGCTCATCTGCTGAAAGCTCGTCAAGTCAAACTCCTGCCGAAGAGGATCAACAACTCCCATGTATACTGCCGAAATAAACGTACCTTCCGACAAACAGCGAGTAGCTCCATAAATGCCCTGTAAGACACTATCGTAAACAACCGCCGACGTTCGAGGCCACAACTTAACAGCCTCAGAAACATCCTTAGTCAAACTAAGACCTCCCACAACAGGGACATAATCCAAGCCAAAATCTGCAGGCGTCGAAAGAGAATAAGAGCAAGCGTCAATAGAATGAAGTACAGACCCCACAACAATCTTACCCAAAACGCTATCATCAGGCAACGTCATTGGAGCATAACCGACGCGAACTACAATATCATAACATCTGGCAAGCTCGGACGAGGTGTAAGCACAAGCATCAAGAGCTAACCACCCAACAGACTCAACACGCCAGTAAATGCCCGAAAGACGAGAATCCGCCAAGAACAAATCCCGAAGCAGAACACGCTCATACTCAGATGAGACTATGAATAAAACCTTATGCATAACTACCACCAACTTATCATATCACGTACCTCAGAAATCGTAGTGTAAGACTTACGCTGACGTAAACTCCACTAATCAAGCAACTCCTCGGCCTGCCACTTCTTAAAAAACCTACGACGTGACCGACTCAAAAAACGCTTCAAGCCATACCCCTTCTTCTTTCGAACATGCTTCACCCACTCCCGAAGAAGCTTCTGATGATTCAAATTTAATGATGTTCTACGTTCCATGACTACAAATATAACAGGTGATTATATGCAACTCTACACTGCACATATTGGCGCTTCACCAACTTCGTAACCTCCGTCTCCACGCCCATCAAACCGTCCCACCGACGGCAAAATACGCGCTAAACCACCTCTAAGAATATTGCTGGCTGCGTTAAAGTCACGGTCGTGGACCGTACGGCAGGCCGGACACGTCCAAGAACGGTCCTTAAGTGTAAGACTATCGTTCTTGTAACCACAACAACCGCATGTCTTACTGCTCGGGAAGAAACGGTCGATCTTCATGACTGTCCTACCAAGCCACCGGGCCTTGTATTCCAAGACCCTCACAAACTCAGACCAACAAATGTTTTGAATGGATTTAGCCAATCTATGATTACCCATCATACCCTTAACATTCAAGTCCTCGATAAAGATGGCTTGGTTCTCACCTAATATATCGTTGACTATATGATGGATGAAATTATGAATCAAATTACGCTTCTTAGCATATAACTTATTTATTTTAAGTCTTATCGACGCACGGTGACGACTGCCTTTTTGTCGTCGTGATTCTATCTTCTGCAAACGTGCAATACGACGGTCTAAGACCTCCGCGAAATGCGGATTGGGTATCTTCCGGCCATCGGACGTGACTATAAAATCCTTCAAACCCAAATCAAGACCGACGCACTTAGACTGGCTCGTGAGGGGCTCCGGCTTTGGTTCTTGAACACCTGTCTCTACAAGACAACTCGCCCAAAAACGACCACAACCATCGCAACTAACCGTAATGTTGCGTAACTGGCCCTTAAAGACTCGGTCCTGCTTATAGCGGACCAAACCAATCTTCAATAACTTGACATGATGCGTTTCTTGATCGACGCTGCAGGACTGACCCGGAAAACGACACGATAACTTACTCCGATGCTTCGACTTGAACTTAGGGAAACCCTGCCGCGTCCGGAAAAACATCCGGTAAGCACTATACATGTCACGAACCGACTGAACCAAACAGACCGACGGAATGTCACATAACCATGCGTAATCGGACTTCAAACCCGTCATCAAATTGATACAATCGAACTCCGACAACGAAGTCTTATCTGTCTTGTATGCCTTAATCTTAGCATCCAACGTAGCATTATAAACAAACCGACAACACCCGAATGTCTGACGCAACAAAACCTGTTGCGTCTTGTTCGGATAAAGCCGATATTTATAAGCACGCTTCATAACACAAAGATAGTTGCTTATTTACGTCTATGCAAGATGGTAGTGTAAAATTATATATAATCACCTGACAAAAAACTCCGTAAACCCAAGAAGAATGACCAACAAGGTCATTCTTCTGGACAAGGCGTATTAACAACACGCCGACTCAACGCCTGACAGAACTCCAAGTTGGGAACAGAGAAAATACTCTGACCCCAAGCAGCAAGCTGATCAAGCTGCGACAAAATGATAGCCTCAATCGTAGCCGGATCACACGGAGCACCCCATTCCTTCCGACCATGATGACTGTAGATACAATGCACAATTCGATCCAAAAGACCCTTCGAAAGCATAGAACCATACTCCTGTACGAACACCTCAGCACTCTGAACCGAATGAGGACGCAGCATCA
>ENA-USYP01001287-USYP01001287.1-human-gut-metagenome-genome-assembly--contig:-NODE-1287-length-19958-cov-310.691665_pt1 | contig 19958 bp, 10 predicted proteins | sample MGYA00250065_ERZ773512 | MGnify/ENA primary metagenome ERZ773512 (study PRJEB29103, sample SAMN06112003) | human gut metagenome | biome: human gut; feature: ankylosing spondylitis patient; material... | reverse complement strand
CGGTGATAAATGGGAGACAAATCCGTGGCAGCCATTTCAATGCCGGCGAAGTGGGACACGTGCGTGTAGGTGTGAACATAGGCATTAAATGCGGTTGTGGACGGATGGACTGTGTGGAGGCGATTGCTGCCGGCATAGGTTTTGACAATTGTGCCCGTCTGCTCCGCAATCAGTATGAAACCAGCCTGCATATTCCGGCAGAAAAAGGAGAACGGGTGATTGTGAGTGAGGTGTTTGCACTCAGTCAGAAAGGTGACCCTCTTTGTACGGTGCTGGTGGAGAATGCAGCTGAGGCGCTTGCCAATCTTATCATGAATCTGGTACGTGTGATTGACCCGGACACGGTGGTGTTGGGTGGAGGCATTGTGGCCGACGGGTATATGCACGAGAAGATTCTGGAGAAACTTCATCCTACGACCATGCGTTTTGTCAGCAACGGGGTTGTCATTACGAAACTGAATCCCGGATTTATCGGGCTTCTGGGGGCCGGCGCGGTGGCGATGAATATGTGATTAGGAATTAATGATTAAGAATATGAAAATAACAATAACAAAGAATGAAAAGGAGTTTGACTGCACGGCTGCATGGCGCATCATCGGGCAGATGTTGAATGAACCGGAGAGTGTGATAGGACTTTCGACGGGACGTACTACCGGCAATCTTCATCGGTTGGTGGGAGAAATCTATACTAAATATCCGTTTAAGGTGGATACCGTTACTTTCTTCGGATTGGATGAGGTAACGAATGTGCCGCGCGAATATGCCGGAGCATGTTACACGATGCTGAAAACGGAGTTGATGGATACATTGGGCATCAAGGAAGAGAATTTTTTGATGCTGCCTACCATTTCTGGTGATTTTGAACAGTCATGCAGGGATTTCCAGCAGGAAATTGCGAACCGTGGCGGTATTGATTTGCTGATTTTAGGGTTGGGTGAGAACGGACACCTGGGATTCAACCAGCCGGAATCTCCCTTTGGCGGTGAAGCATGGGTGACCCGGATGAATGTGGAACTGGAAGAACGCATCCGTAGAGAAACGGGTACTCCTCCCGATAAAGAGTTGGGAGGGGCTACTTTGGGAATAAAGAACATTATGCAGGCACGCCGGATTGTACTGGTTGCCAAAGGGACTAATAAAGCGGATATTGTCAAGCGGATGCTTGAAGGGCCTGTGACAACAGATGTTCCTGCTTCCATCCTTCAGCTTCATCCCAACTGTGAATTTCTGCTGGATGAGGCGGCGGCAAGCATGCTTAACTGCTAAGTCGCCTTGCAGGCGGCTGATAACTAATTATTTGAATTAATAATCAAAATACTATGACACAACAAGAAAAACAAATAAACTATATGGGGCCATTCATCACGATGGTGTTCTTGTTCTTTATTGTAGGTTTCCTTACGACTGCCAATACTCAGTTTCAGGGTCCTCTGAAAGAAACTTTTCTTTCGGAAGTGGGCGGGTTGAAAAATACTTTTGCTACTTTGATTACTTTCTCCTGGTTCCTTGCTTATCCGGTTTGTGGAGGGGTAGGCTCGTCGTGGATTAGCAAATACGGATATAAAGGAACATTGATGCGTGGATTGCTGGTGATGATTGTGGGACTTGGTTTGTTCTTTGCCTCTTCCTATTTCACAGTACACTTTCCTGAAGCGAATTGGCATGCAGGAAATAATGTTATCCCTGGAGGGTTCTTGATTTTCTTACTGGGTTCTTTCGTGGTAGGGGCTTCGGCCACCATTCTGCAAGTGGTTATAAATCCTTATCTGACGGCTTGCCATGTCAAGGGTACCCAGTCCATTCAGCGTTTGGCTATAGGCGGTTCCGCCAATTCTGTGGGAACTACGCTTGCTCCTTATTTCGTGACCGGTGTCGTGTTCGGCGGTCTGTCTATGGAGGACATTCAGATTGACCAGCTGATGGTTCCGTTCCTGGCATTGATGGCTGTTATTTCTTTGATTGTATTGTTGTTGATGAAATTGTCTTTGCCCGATATCCAAGGAACCAGGGTAGAGAAGGGAGAAAAGCTGGAAAAAAGTGTATGGTCCTTCCGTCATCTGACATTGGGCGTGGTAGCTATCTTCTTTTATGTAGGAGTGGAAGTCTGTATCGGGGCCAATATCAATCTGTACGCCATCGAGATGGATTATGCTTCTCCGGCACTGATGGCTACGCTCTATTGGGGTGGTATGCTTGTGGGCCGCCTGGTGGGGAGCAGCCTGAGCAGAATTTCTCCCCGCGTGCAGTTGACGGTTACTACGGTATCGGCAGGACTACTCGCCCTACTGGCCATTCTTCTGAATAATCCGTGGCTGCTCACGGCAGTAGGTCTGTTCCATTCCATCATGTGGGGAGCTATCTTTACCTTGTCCGTTGCCCATTTGGGAAAATACACTTCGGTGGCTTCCGGTGTGTTCATGATTGGAGTGGTAGGCGGTGCCATATTGCCCTTGTTGCAAGGAGTGCTTGCCGATGTTCTTGGAGGCTGGAGATGGTCATGGTTCATCGTTCTTTTTGGAGAAGCGTTTATGCTGTATTATGCATTGATAGGTTCACGGGTCCGTCAGACCTGCGATAATTTGTAATTAAAGATAGTACTTATGAAAAAAATTAGAATGATGATGGCTGCCGCTTTGGGCGTATTGGTTTCATGCGGTAGCGTTAAGTCGGGAGAAGAGGTCGTTGCGGCTTCTCGCGATTCAAAGGTTGTGGTTGCTTATGTCACTTCGTGGAGTGAGGTGATGCCCGACCCGCAGTACATGACGCATATCAACTATGCGTTCGGTCATGTAAACGAGAGCTTTAACGGTGTCAAGATTGATAATGAGGAACGTTTGAGACAGATTGTTGATTTGAGGAAACAGAAGCCGGAGCTGAAAGTGCTGCTTTCCATCGGCGGCTGGGGAAGCGGACGTTTCAGTGAGATGGCTGCCAATGATGAATATCGCCGTGCTTTTGCCGCGGACTGTGACCGTGTGGTGAAGGAGTTCGCTTTGGATGGCATTGACATCGATTGGGAATATCCCACCAGCTCTATGGCAAATATATCCTCGTCACCGGACGATACGGAGAATTTTACACTTCTGATGCAGGATATCAGAGCTGCCATCGGCAATGAAAAGGAACTGACACTTGCCACCGTAGCTTCTGCCCGTTACATTGACTTCAAGGCTATCTTGCCTTCCGTCGATTTTGTGAATATCATGGCTTATGACATGGCTTCTGCTCCCAAGCACCATTCGGCGCTTTATCCGTCAGGACATAGCGGTGACATTACTTCGGACGGTGCCGTTACTGCACACTTGAAAGCGGGCGTACCGCCTTCCAAGCTGGTGATGGGTATGCCCTTCTATGGTCGTGGAGGTGACGGTTATCCCAGCTTCCAAGACTATAATAAGGTAGGGAATACGGATACCCAATATACTGAAAAGTGGGATGAGGTGGCTCAAGTGCCTTATCTGGCCGATAAGAATGATACGTTGGTATTTGGTTTTGAGAATCCCCGTTCACTTGCCATCAAGTGTCAGTATATTCTGGATAAAGATTTGCTGGGAGGCATGTATTGGGATTATAGCGGAGACAATGAGCAGGGTGATTTGCGCCGTACGGTAGCAGAAAACCTATTGGGCAAGCCGCACAAGGCGAAGGTACTGGTGTTGACGGAACGTGGCGGACAGCACGGAGGATTTACGGATGCCGGTTTGAGGTGGTTGGCGGCCGAAGGTGTAAAGGGGAATTTCAGTATTACCGAGATAAACAATGCCAGGAACATAACGGAGGCTTACTTGTCGCAGTTCAGCCTGGTTATTCAATTGGATTTCCCGCCTTATACTTGGCCGAAGGAAGCGGAAGATGCGTTCGTCAAGTATATAGAAGAAGGCCGTGGCGGCTGGATAGGTTTCCATCATGCTACTTTGCTGGGCGAGTTTGACGGTTATCCCATGTGGCAATGGTTCTCTGATTTCATGGGTGGTGTACGTTTCAAGAACTACATAGCTCCGCTGGCCAACGGTACGCTGATTGTGGAAGATAAACAGCATCCGGTAATGAAAGATGTTCCGGCCTCTTTCGTGGTGCCCGATGACGAGTGGTATACTTATGACAAGAGCCCGCGCCCCAATGTACATGTACTGGCCAATGTAGACGAATCGAGCTACACGCCTGCATCGGACATCAAGATGGGCGATCATCCGGTGGTTTGGGTCAATGAAAGCAAAAAGGCACGCAATGTTTATTTCCAGATAGGGCATAGCAGCAAATTGTACGAAACGGAAGGGTTTACGACCATGTTCAGAAATGCCATTAACTGGACTTTAGAAAGGTAATACTTTTTATAATCAATGGATTTGGAAGAAAACGGGTACGTACAGAAACGTATCCGTTTTTTTATGGGTTTAAACTTTATCACTTTAAGTTTAAAATAAAACGTTTTTTATGGATGTGTTAGTAAATGAACTCCTTATGAGAAATATTCAACTTCCATTTCTTGTTTAGTACGTAATTTCGCTTATCGAAGTATTGGAATTTGTATCAATACAATATGAATAACTTCCTATTTTATAAACTAATACTATTATCATGAAAAGAAAAAGAGTCCTTTTGCTGCTTTGCATTCTCAGTTGCACTTTGCAGCTCTTCGCACAACAAATTAATGTGCAGGGTGTCGTTTATGACCCTTCCGGAGAAACGGTTCCGGGTGCTAATGTCAGTATGAAAAGTAATCCGGCTGTGGGTACTGTGACGGACATTGATGGGAATTTCAGTCTGAAAGCTTCTGTGGGTGATGTGTTGGTCTTCACTTTTATTGGTTATGAGCCTATTGAGTATAAACTGACTGCTGCAGATACAAATCTGAAAGTCCGTTTTACTGATTCTTCTGAGTTGCTGGACGAGGTAGTTGTAGTAGGCTATGGTGTACAAAAGAAGAGTGTACTTTCGTCTGCTGTGAGCCGTGTTACCAGTGAAGAGTTGGATAAAGGTAATCCTACAAATATTCAGAATGCCTTGAAAGGTAAAGTTTCCGGTGTACAGATTATCTCTAATTCAGGTCAGCCCGGTGCGGAATCAAAGATTCGTATTCGGGGTACCGGTACGGTCAACAACTCCGATCCGCTTTATATAGTAGACGGCATGCCGTCTGAAAGTGGTATCAGTCATTTGAATCCTTCTGATATTGAGTCTATTGAAGTGTTGAAAGACGCAGCTTCCGCCGCTATTTACGGAGCCCGTGGTGCTAATGGTGTTGTACTGATTACTACGAAGAAGGGTACTAAAGGAAAGGCTACTTTGAACTATGAATTTACGTATGGTATTCAGAATCCTTCCAAGAAGGTGGATTTGCTGGGTAGTGCGGATTATCAGATGTTGATGAATGAAATGGCTGCCAATGCAGGTAAGGACCCTTATTTCCCGACTGTTTCCAGCGTCAATACCGACTGGCAAAAGGAACTACAGAACAAGAATGCTCCTATTATGAACCACAAGGTTTCGTTGAGTGGAGGTACGGACAACTCTACCTATTATGCTTCTTTCGGTTATGTAAAGCAAGAAGGTATTTATGCTAAAGGACATGCTGATTATGAACGCTACAATGTACGCTTGAATTACAATAATGTATTACTGGACACGAAATCACGAAATTGGTTGAATAAGATTAGTTTTGGTGCAATTGCAAGCTATTCCAAGTCAATCCAGACTGGTAATACTATTGGCAATAGTGAAGCAGCAGGCTTGATTACTTCCATGAATATGTTGCCTCCTACCGAGCCGGTTTATCAGACCGACCCTGCTATACTGGAGCAATATGCCGTAACTTATCCAAATCATGTCATTGCTCCCAACGGCTTGGCATACAATATCATTGAGATGCGTGAAATAAACAATCCCCTGGCTGCCATGCAGGTCAACCACAACCAGAGGACTATGCCGCAGAATTTCGGTGCGAACTTTAACCTTGATGTCGACTTGTTGCCGGGCTTGAAGTTCAAGACTACCTATGGTGCGGAATGGGTATTCAATTCCATCAAGAATGTAACTCCGGTTTACGAGCTGAATGCTACCAGTAAGAATGCTACTTCCAAAGTAGAGGATAAGAAAAGGGAGTCTTCCTACTGGCAGTGGGAAAATGTGCTGTCGTATACGAAGTCTTTCGGCCGTCATAATATAGGTGCACTGTTCGGTACGAGTATGTCTTCCTACCATTACTCCAATTTGGAAGCGGAAGATTATAATCTGCTGGTGGTGGATATAGACAAGGGATATATAGACACGGCCACAGCGCCCGAAGAACAGTCCAAAGTATGGGGTGGGGCGGAAGATCACCGCATTGCATCCGTATTCGGACGTATCAACTATAATTATGATGAAAAGTATTTGTTCGAAGCGGTAGTGAGACGGGACGGTTCGTCAAACTTCAGTCGCGAACACCAGTATGCTACATTCCCTTCGGTTTCTTTGGGTTGGGTGTTGACCCGGGAGAAGTTCATGGAGAACAGACCTTCCTGGTTGGATTTTGCCAAGATACGTCTGAGCTGGGGACAGAACGGTAATGAACGCATCGGCTCCTTTGCCTATACAAGTATGATGAGCCAGGGTAAGAATGCAGTCATAAATGGAAAGGTATATACAGGTATGCTGCCCAGTGGCTATGCCAATGCAGACTTGAAATGGGAGACCTCCGAACAGACCGACTTGGGTATTGACTTGCGTTTCTTCAACAGTGCATTGACATTCTCTGCCGACTATTTCGTGAAGAAGACGAAGGACATGCTGCTTTCCATGCCGATTCCTCTTTATACCAGTTATGGCAGTATGACGGTCAATTCGGGTACAGTGAAGAACGAAGGTATCGAGTTCGAAGCGTCCTATCGCTTTAAGGTGGGTGAAGTGAATCTGGGTATCAATGGAAATGCTTCTTATGTGAAGAATACTGTAACAGACCAAGGTCCCGACCGCGTCGGTCTCAATAATATCGGTGGTGGTATGGGCGGCCAGGTCAGTTGGAGAGAGAACGGGCGTCCGTACGGCTTCTTCTACGGTTACTTGCATGATGGCATTTTTCAGAATCAGCAGGAGATAGACAACTATACCTACGTAGATTCTAACGGAAAGACTCATTTGATACAACCGAATGCCAAGCCCGGAGATATCCGTTTTAAAGATTTGGATGGTAAAAATGGTCTTAATGGCGATGACCGTACTATGATAGGTAAGCCGAATCCCGACTGGACGTATGGATTTACGCTCTCTGCCGATTGGAAGGGGCTGGATTTCAGTGCATTCTTTCAAGGAAGTATCGGAAACGACATTTATAAACTGTACAGACGTTCCAATGTGACTTTTGGTAACTACGACAAATCCTGGTTGAACCGTTGGCACGGTGAAGGAACTTCCAATTGGGTACCACGTGTGATAGATGGTGACAACAATAACTATCAGGTTTCAAACTTTTTTGTGGAAGATGGTTCGTATATGCGTTTGAAAGTGTTGCAGATAGGTTACAGTCTACCCGGTCAGATGTTGCAGCGTGTCGGTATCAAGGGGCTGCGTTTCTTTGTGCAGGGCGAGAATCTGTTTACAATCACCAATTATAGCGGTTATGATCCGGAAGTGGGAACACGTGATGGATTTGACGGGGGAACATATCCGCAAGCACGTACTTATACCATCGGTGCAAACATAACATTTTGATTAATCTAAAAATTAGATACAATGAATAAGATATTAAAAGTATTGGCTTTGGGTGCGATGGCTTTGTCGACCATAGCTTGTTCAGATTTTCTGGAAGTGAATCCGAGAACTCAGGTATCGGAAACCGAATTCTATAAGACGGAAGACGATATGATGAAGGGCTTGTATGCCGTGATAAATGAAATGCAGACCCGCATGCCGGAGGTTTGGTCTTACTCTTCTTTGCTGGGCGATGAGTCTGAAACCGGTGGTGGTATCGGTGAGGGATCTTACAAGACGAAATGGGATACTTTTACCTATGACGCGACTTCTTGTTTCGGTGCATGGGGCTATGGTTCTTGGTGGAATGAGTGGGATTTCGGCTTGTTCAATGGAGTCATTGCTGCCAATCTGTTGATTGACAAATTGGCCGGGTGCAACCTCAATGCAGACTTTGTCAATTCCATTTCTGCCGAAGCGCGCTTTTACCGTGCCATTTTCTATTACCATCTGTTTATGGGGTATGAGCAATTCCCGCTTATCAAACATTATCTGGCAGCCAGTGAAATGTATAGCGTTGCCAAAGGAACCCGTGAAGAAATTTATGAGTTTATGATGGGTGACTTGGATGACGAAGTGACTAAGTATCTGCCCCAGCGCAGTGCTACACAGCAGGGACGCGTTTGCCGGGATGCTGCCAAGCTGCTTCGTGCTAAAATTATTTTGTTCCATCGTGATGAGACTAAATATCAGGTGGCATTGAATGACATGAAAGAAATAATCACCAGTGGAAGATACCAGTTGAACCCTGATTATCAAAGCTTATGGGTGAAAGACGGAGAATGGTGTGCGGAATCTATCTTTGAGGTATGTTATGCCGGCAATAACTCCGGCGAAGGGTTTGGGCTTGCACGTTCTTTGGGTGGTCGTAACATTGTTGACCCGAGAAGTGCCGAGCAGGGCGGATTGGGCGAAGGTTATGGGCAGAATACCATGCCGAGTTCCGTTTACAACATGTTTAAGGAAGGCGATACGCGCCGAGAAGGAACAGTCATTGTCTATGCGGACGAGGCTAAGAAAGTGGCAGAAATGGTGGCCAAAGGTGAACTGCCGGCAGGAAGTGCTTTCCAAGTCAGTGACCAGCAGGAAAATTACGAAGGCCTGGGGCACTATAAGATTCATCCGAGAAAGGAGACGACGTCTACGGTGAACCCTACGGATAACTATTATAACTCTTGGCGTATTTACCGTTATGCCGATGTTTTGCTGCTGGCTGTGGAGCTTGATGTACGCATCAACGGAACTGCCAGTGCCGATGCGCAAGGCTGGTTCGACCAGGTCAGAGACCGCGCTTTCAAAGACAAAGAGCATCGTATCAACTTGGCGGGAAAGAGCAAGCAGGAGTTGTTGGATATTCTTTTTGAAGAGCGTGGGTATGAGTTTATGGATGAAATGCAGCGTTGGTTTGACATTCTGCGTTTCGATAAAGGAACAGAGATTTTAGGTAACAAAGGTTGGACGGAGAAGTTTAGGTACTTCCCGATTGACCAGTCGGAAATGGATAGAGCTAAAGGTGGCTTGACACAGAACCCTGGCTGGTTATAAGTTTAGATTGGTTTTCTTTCTGAAGAGTCCCCGGTATTTCCTTTTGAAATACTGGGGATTTTTATGTGTAGGCAGTGGCGGTATCTCTCACTAAAGTTTATTTCGGCAAAACATCTGTCATGCTGTCACGCGAAGAGATTATTCTTTTGATTATAAGTTAATTAAAGTGTGATGGATACCTGTGATAGATAAAAAACATTACAACCATCCATCACGCTTTCCAATTTTTGTAAAAGATGGTATGCATACTTGTTTCGTGGGTCGTTGAAATAGTTATAATCTTAGTTCTCAGCATGAAACTTTTAGTTTCAAGACTAAATACGAAAAGTTTTGACAAGTAAGACTATTGGTTTCAACAAGAAAAACCAAAAGTTTCTTTCGATAAAACCATTCGTTTCAAAGGTTAAAACTCTTGGTTTCGACTATAGGAAACTATCATTCCAACTTGTCGGGACCAGCAAGGGTATCTATATGAAACAACCGAAACAGATACCTTTTCCTTCGAAAAGTATCTGTTTCGGCATAAAAGTGTTGTATTTTGGAGAAGATTTGAAGAATACTATCCTATTTTATTCTTTTGATTACTGTTATGGGAGTTGTTTCATTTGAGGAACGGGTCACCGTTCTTGTCTTTGCTCACTACCCAGCGGAAAGCATTAACCAATAGCAGGTTCTGTGTACCGTCGATAAACTCTTCGTCACCATGTCCCATATTCAGGTAAATCATTCTGTAATTCTTGTTGGACCATACGATGGGGAAGTCGCCAAAATTCACTACATCCTTGATACCCAGTGGATAGTTCTTGGGAGATAGGGACAAGAGTACCTCTACGTCCTTGTTCTGGCGGGGGCTGGGAGTCCATTGGTACCATTCGCTGGCGGGAGCCACGAATGATGCAGGCAGATTCTTGGTAACGGGATGTTCTTCGTTGTCGACTTCGACCAATACCGGCTGGGGAGGCCAGTTGTTGCAATAGAACACCCCACCACCAAGAAACTTAACGAACCAGGGCCAATGCGTGTTTTTGTCGTTGTAGGCAGCTGCGTGGAAACCTACCCAACCGCCTCCGTTTTCCATGTATTGCTCAAAAGCATCGCGTTCGGCCTTGGTGTTGGGGGATGTGTTAAGCATGATAATGACATTGTATTCTTTCAGTTTCTCGTATGGGTATTTTGAAAAATCGGTAGTAATATCCAGAACAAAGCCGTCACCGTAATTGAGCTTCTTGAAGAAAGTGGTTGCTTGTTCTGCAAATTGTACGTGTGCTTCTTCCGCATGTTGCGTGTAATAAATCAAGGCCTTGAAGCGAGGAGCTTTGGCATAGTTTGCCGGATAACCTTCGGGGACTTGTGCGTACGTCAGCAGGGTGCAAGCCGTAAACAATAAAATAAACAGATGTTTCATAATTTGTAATTTATAATTTATAAGTTATTAATTCTCCATTATCTAATATTCCGCAATCAGAGACAGCCATTTGCCTGCCGAGGTAATCCATACCTCTTTATAACAGGCATTGTTGGTTTGCGGCCAATAGGGGACATCGTCGTTACCCAGGGTACGGATACCAACGGGCATCTCTCCTGTCATTTCTCCCGAAGAGAAGGTATTCAGTTGCGGATAGTTGTGTCCTTCTCCATAAATCAAGGATTGTCCGAAAGGATTCTTGCCTACGGTCCAGTACAACTGTTCCAGACCGATGTTGAGCAGTTCCTTGTCCTTCAGGAAGTTTCCGCAGATGGCGGCGGACTTTCCGTTGGAAAGATGGATGGCGGTATTGCCGTTGAAAATGTTGAACCACACGGGGAAACGTTTCATGTAGTGCTCTTTGTCCAGTTGTACTCCTCGTTTAATCTGTTCCGTGTACAGTTCCTTGGCATTGGCAGGGGGAAACAGATGGAGGGCGTAGAAGTTGGTGGTATCCTTATATTCCTCTGCATGGTAAACACCGCTTGGAATCATACCGTAGGGATGGGTATACTTCATCATTCCTTTCAGATACTCTCCATATAGTTGTATGGAATTCACCCATTTAGGATAATCGGGGTGCTCCTTCTGGGTTTCGCAAAGCATCACCATGGCCTGCATATAGACCTGCTCGCGCGACTGGTGTATGTAATGTACGATGGATTTGCGGGATTTGTCCCGGTAGAAGAATCCGCGTGTCCCGTCTTTGTCTTTCAGCGGTTCCGTGCGCTGGCAGTCGAGGGTGTAGCGGATGTATTCGGCGGCGATGTCCGCATAAGAAGGTTTTCCGGTCAGCTTGTATAATTGGCTTGCCGACCAGGAGATGGTAGCCATATACTGACTTTTCGAAGTGTTGTAACTGTGTTCGTAAGGCTGGACGAACTGGTCGAAGCCATCTTTTTTGAACTTCTCCATAGCAAAAGCGAAATCTTCTTCGGCCACGCGCAATAGGTATTCCTGCAGCATCGGGTCGTTGTCCAGCGTCATGGAGGCGTAAGCTTCGTATCCGGCATAGAGAAAGTTGTCAAATGCCATGTTCTGTACACGTACGGAAGATATGTCGTCCAATGTATTGAACACACCGTCTTGCCAGATAAGCAATCCCATGCTGCTGGCGCGGTAACCATCGCCGTAGCGGTTCTTTAGGATGAACTCTACTCCCCATTCCGCCTCTTCACGCAGGCGGGCGGCGAGGGCTGGGTTGATATTTCTTTGTTTATTATAGGCTTCGAGCAGAGCAAAGGTCACGTCTCCCGTCTGCAAGGTTTGCTGGGACAAGTCTCCTGCATCGTGCCATCCGCCGGAGTAGGAGATGCTGCGTCCGTCATGTCGGGACATGAGGTCTACGTGGCAGGTGGAATGCTTGCCGGGAACCGGATGTCCACAGCGCTGGCAGAAGATGAAGTTCAGCACTTTCCATTGTGAATCTTCCCAAAGTCTTTCTCTAATCCGGAAGGTGGGAGTTAGCGATGTTCCGACCTTCAGCTGATACTCTCCGGGATTATTGAAGGAGGTGAAATCAATAAGGCCAAATTCTCCGAGAGTGGTTTTCTCTTTTCGGATGTCTCCTTCGTAAGCTATTTCTCCGGTTGGGGTAAGCAGTTGGAAGCGCTTTCCGGCGTCTATGGTGAGGTTTGTGTTGATGAGGGCGGTTTTGGGGTGGTTGACGGCATAGCCGGTTGTCGAGTAGGAGATTTTTCCATCGGCAGGTATCCATCCGCTGACTTTCTCAGGGGCTTTCACCGTTTGCAGTTGTAGATTGTCCAGGTAGTAGATAGCTGAATCTCCTGTAGTCCGGTCTTTGCCTTTGAGGGCTGTGCTGAAGGTGATGGATATCACCTTGTCGCGCTGATACTCGTCTATTTCGAGGAAGCATTGGTTCCACTCCTTATTAATAAGGTTAATGAGGTGTGAACCCGAAGGCTGATTATATCCTTTCTTGGCAGGAGTATCTGCATTGCGAAACGTGAGGTTCATGTTGACGATGCGCGCGCCGTCGCAATCGGGATAGATGGAGAATACGATGCGGTTGTACTTCTCCAGATTGGCGCCGTCTAGATGATAGGTAACACTGCTGTTTCCGTAGGTGGCATAGTCTGGGTCGGAAGGAGAGCCGGTCGCCCTTTTCCCGGTGAATGTGGGGAATTGCAGTTTGATGCTGCCTTTGCCGGAAACGGTCTTTTCCGTACTGAAGGACATGCTTCCTGCGCCGGAATGACTCCATCCCTCTGTACCTGCCGAGCGGGTGAGAGGAGCGCTTTGCAAGACCTCCTTTTTCCATCCGTTGGTTTCGAAAGAGTTTTCAATATCCAGGGGGAGGGGTTGATGTATCAGTCCGCTTTCGTGGAGTTGTCGTTCCAGTTTGGGGTCTTGGGTCAGACGTGTCTGACCGTATGCGGCAATACTGCCGAGAGATAAAAGGTATAAAAATAATAATGTCTTTCTCATGTTGATGTCAACCTTTGGTTTCGGTTGCAATGTTAGCCATTATTAGGCAGAAGGAGGTTTGAAAACTGCCATAAAAGCTTTAAAAGCTATCCGAAGTAGAGGAAATATGAATTTCGGTAGATGTATAATCCCTATGATGTACGACTTATAATGCCAAAGAAAATACTAAAATCGTATTTTCATAACAGAAGAAAATTGTAACTTTGCGAAGTTATGTCACAATGTTAACCTATGATGCGTATCTTGATTTTAATAATAATGCTGTTGCCATGTTCGCTTGGTATGTATGCATCTGCAATAGATAGCCTTTTGTCTGTTCTGGATAAGACTATCGTAATGCGTAGACAATACGAGGAAGAAAAAGAACGGTATATTTCTTTGATAAAGGATGAGTTGAAGCAAGGGAGGCTTACTGACATGGAGCGTTATCTGATACAAAATCGTCTTTTTGCCGAATATAATTCTTATATTAGTGATTCTGCATTACATTATATAAATGAAAATATTCTTATTGCCACACGGCTAAATAATAGGCAATGGATAAATAGTTCTATATTAAATAAAGTACATATTCTAAATACTTCGGGCCTTTTTGTTGAAGCAATGGAATTGCTGAAATCGCTTCCTCGTAACACGTTGGAGGGTGAAAATATAGTGGACTATTATGTATGTTTTGAAAACCTATATCTCTATCAGGCAGAGTACGCCACTGATCGGAACTACGTGAACAATTATCTTCGGATAGCAAATTTGTATAGGGATTCTATAATCAGCCTAGTACCGGAAGATACTTATAGATATGTAGTCGTGCATGCACCTCAGCTCATTGACCAGGGAAAAAGTCAGGAGGCTATATGTTTATTGAAGAATTTTTTACCTCGGTTGAAATCCAATACGCGTGAGTATGCAGTAGCTACTTCAATTCTGGCTTTTGCTTATCATGTCGTGGGGAACAAGCAAAAAGAAATGGAAGCACGTATTAGCAGTGCCATTGCTGACATTAGGGCAGTGGTGAAAGAAAATTATTCTTTGTGCGCATTAGCGGAATTACTTTATGGAATGGGCGATTTGGAACGTGCTAATCACTATATCAAGATTAGTATGGAAGATGCTAATTATTATACTACTCGGTTGCGTAGTTCGCAGAATTCCAAGATGCTTCCGCTCATAGATCGTGCTTATCAGCAAGAAAAGGAAATACAGCAACAGCGGCAGAGAATGTTTATTACAGGCATATGTATCCTTTCTGTTTTCCTTCTATTGACAGTACTGTGTGTGCTATGGCAAATGAAAAAATTGTCTTATGCCCGTAAAAAAGTTGTTGCTGCCAATTCCCAATTGAGTATATTGAATAGTGAATTGAAGAAGCTGAACAAGTCTCAACATGAGGCTAATGAACGATTATTGCATACTAATCAGACTCTTACGGAAGCCAATCATATTAAGGAAGAGTATTTGGGACGTTTCCTCAGTTTAAGTTCCTCTTATATAAGTAAGATGGAAGAATATCGCCGCATATTGAACAAGCAGGCTGCTGCCGGTAAACTTGAGGAGTTATATCGTACATTGAAGTCCGACCGTTTCATAAATCAAGAGTTGAAAGAGTTCTATCACAATTTCGATGTATCTTTTCTTAAGATATTCCCTAACTTTGTAGAAGAATTTAATCGTTTGTTGCCAGTTGAAGAACAATTGCATCCTAAAAATGAAGAATTGCTTGTTACCGAACTGCGCATATTTGCACTGATTCGTTTAGGTATTACAGACAGTGCGCGTATTGCAGAATTTTTGCGTTATTCCATAACTACCATCTATACTTATCGTTCCAAGCTAAAAAACAAGTCTCTTTGTAAAGAGGACTTTGAAGAACGAGTGATGAAAATAACTTCTTTTTGATTTTATCCTCCTTTTGAGGCTTTCTTCTGCCTTAAAAAGTCTAGAAATGATTTAGAAATTAGTAGCAATAGCATTTTCGTAATGCGTTGTATTATAGTTGATTGCCTGTTGTAGGACTTTAGATTTTTATCTCAGCCCAAATCGTGCGTTTGTTTTGATAATACATTTGCATCAATCTATTTATTGTTTAACTAATTTCTAATAAGATGAAAAAGAAAAGTCTAAAGAGATGCCTTAAAAAGCGCATGATCCTTTTACTGGGTTTTCTTATGATGACTGGTGTTGCTGTTGCGCAACAACTTCAGGTACAAGGAAAGGTGACCGATGCAACGGGTGAAGGTCTTATCGGTGCAAGTGTATTGGTAAAGGGTACAACTTCGGGGGTGATAACTGACATTGACGGTAACTATGTGTTATTGAATGTCAATCCTGATGCAATACTTATTTTTTCTTATGTAGGTTACCAAACGCAGGAACTGAACGTATCCGGTAGAAACAAGATTGATGTTGTCTTGCATGATGACCAGCAGGTGTTGGAAGAAGTTGTAGTAGTGGGTTACGGTTCATTGAGTAAAAAAGAAGTTTCCAGTTCCATTGTACAAGTGGATAAGAAAAATTTTAATTTGGGGGCTATGAATAACCCGATGGAAATGGTATCGGGAAAAGTCGCGGGCTTGAATGTCAATACGCAGGCAGCTGCCAATCCTAACTCCAGTTCTTCATTACAAGTACGTGGTGCAACATCTGTTTCTGCAAGTAATAGTCCTTTGATTGTCATAGATGGTGTGGCAGGTGGCGATATCCGTAACATCGCTGCACAGGATATTGAATCTATTACGGTATTGAAAGATGCGGGTTCAGCTGCTATTTACGGAACGCGAGGTGCTAATGGTGTGATTTTAGTTACAACGAAACGTGGCTCGGGTGAAGCTGGAAAAACGGTAGTCACATATGACAGTTACATCGCTTTTAATGTAGCCAAGCCCTCTCCGGATATTCTGTCGGCTGATGAATTCCGTCGTTCGAGACGAGGTACAGACTATGGAGCCGACACTGACTGGTATGGACTGATTACTCGTGATGTAGCATACGACACAAACCAATATATATCTATTGATGGTAGCACAAAGAATGGTTTCTATGGTGCTTCCTTCAATTACAAAAGTGCCAATGGACTTGACATCGTGAGTGGTCGTGAAGAATTTGGAGGTCGTTTTTCTATGGAACAGCGTGTACTGGAGAATCGCTTACAATTCAACGGTTCGTTGAGTGCACGTCGTGTAAATGAAACCTGGGGAAATGATGGTTTCTTCGATAGGGCACTCACAATGAATCCTACAATGCCGGTATATAATGCAGACGGTTCGTATTATCAGCCTACTTCTCCTACGGGTGCAACCAATCCGGTTGCGGAGCTTGCTTTGAGAGATAACAACGGCCAGCGTATGTATTTGTTGGGTACGGCTGAGGCTAAACTGAATATTTTGCAGACAGAAAAGCATTTGTTGAATACAACATTAAGTTACTCATTGCATTACAATGACATGAAGCAACAATATTATGCTTCGTCTGCCGGTTCGGAGTCCTATTGGAATGGTTATAAAGGACGTGCGGAAATGAAGTATCAGAAATGGTACACCAATCGATTGGAGTGGTTGGGAAATTATGCACTGAACTTGGGCGACCACAATATTAAGGCTGTAGTGGGCTATACTTATGAGAAGTCTATCTGGGAACAGATTGGTGGTAGTAACAACGACTTCTCTTTTGATAATACGAAATATTGGGATTTGGGCAGTGGCTCTTATCTGAAGGATGGTTTGGCAAGTTTATATAGCGGTCGCTCTGAATCGACACTTATTGGCTTCTTTGGTCGGTTGAATTATAATTGGAAGGATATGCTTTTTGCATCGGCTTCGTTGCGCTATGAAGGCTCTTCCAAATTTGGTGCTAACCAAAAGTGGGGGTACTTCCCAGCAGCTTCTTTGGCTTGGGAAATGATGGAGATGGGCTTTATGAAGAATACCCGGAAAGTGTTGACCAGTTTGAAACCGCGTGTTTCTTTCGGAATTACCGGTCGTTCGGATTTTGATGCTTATAAATCACTTTCTACTTACAATACCAATGGTAGTTATCTCTTTGACGGGCGTTGGGTAACGGGCTATGCTCCCTCTAGTAATGCTAATCCGGATTTGGCTTGGGAAAAGAGCGTTGCGATTAATCTGGGTGTTGATTTTGTTCTATGGAATCGTTTACGTGGTTCAGTGGAGTATTTTGACCGTAGTTCTAAAGACTTGCTTTATACGTACACGGCACCTCAACCGCCTTTTGTCTATTCCACTATTTTGGTTAACGTTGGAACAACGAAAAATACCGGTATAGAAGTATCTTTGGATGGTGATATCCTTACTAAAACAGCAGTGAAGTGGACGAGCGGAATCAATTATTCTTATGGAAAGACTCAGTTGACCAAACTTTCTAACGATATTTACAAGGCATCTTATCTCGACCTTTACTTAAAACCGGGAACTGGTTCCAGCGAATATTTCTTCCGTGTGCAGGAAGGGGGAGAGATAGGGCAGTTCTACGGTTATGAATATGCAGGTGTTGACGAAAATGGCAATATGCTTATTTTGAATGATAAAGATGAGCAAATACCTATTTCTCAGGCTGATGCCAAGTATAAACGTTATATTGGCAATGGTGCTCCCAAGCACTTCTTGTCTTGGAGTAACAACCTGACTTGGAAAAACTTTGATTTGAGTGTATTCTTCCGCGGTACATTCGGTTTTGATGTATTCAACATGCGTAAATATGGTATGGGGCTTCAGGGATGTGGTACAGATAATGTTCTTCGCTCTGCGTATCTGGAAGATAAGAATATCCGTACCGGTGGTGGAGTAATATCTTCCTATTTCCTGGAGGATGGTAGCTTCATAAAACTGGAAAATGTAACCTTGGGATATAATTTTACTCCTAAGAACCGTAAGTTACTGGATAATATGCGCATATATCTGTCTGCCAAGAATCTGTTTACCTTGACCGGATACTCAGGTAATGACCCTTCAATTATAGACGTGAATGGTATCCAGCCGGGAGTAGATAGTAATAGTGCTTATCCTACAGCAACTCAATTGAGTTTAGGTGTGACTCTTCGCTTTAAATAAATGAGAAACAAATTATTAAAAATATGAAAGATATGAAATATATAAAATGTCGTTGGTTATTGGCGATGATTATGTCATGTTCACTTTTCTCTTGTACTAATTTGGACGAGGAAGTGTTCGATCGTGTGGATGCCGGAATTTATTATCAAGATGAGACGAGTGTTCAGGGGGCAGTGGCAGCCATCTATTCAAAAGCTGCATATAGTTATTTGGAATACTTCTGGTATTTGCAGGAGTTTTCTGCCGACCAGGTGGCATGGCGCAGTTGGAACGGTGGACTTTGGGGATGGGATGAGGCATTGAAGTTTGCTTTGTCTTCACATACCTGGACGTCAGAATCAACCATTATTCGCCAAACTTGGGAGAATGCGTGGACTACTATTGGGCTTTGCAATACGCTTATTACAGATTTGCAGGCAATCAGCCCCGCATCTATACGCATGACTGAGGATGCTTTGAATAGTTATATTGCCGAAGTACGTACCCTGCGTGCTTGGGCATACTACAATATCTTTGAGATTTGGGGTGGAGCACTTCCCTTGAACATTTCTTCGGGTGCGGAAATCCCTGGTTCTGCAGATACTGATTCCTTAAATCCGCAACTCCATTCCCGAAGTGCTACCTACATAAAGAGAAATGGACTTTTGATTCGTAAGATAACCATTAAGTCCTCGCGTCCGTTTCAATGCGCATACCATCCCCTTACCCCATAAAGCGACTTGAGGCAATACGCAATCAGTGGCCATCAAGTGATGTAAATCATCCGGAAGAAGTTTTGAAGGCTTCTGCATATGCATGGTTGTCGGTGTAGATATTCAGCACACATTGCCTTGCGGTCTTAATCCACTTGGCAGGTACTGAAATGAATTTGAAGACAAACGTCTTGATACGGCTGGTTTCCTTGAGCCCGAACTTCTTCACTTCAATCCTTTGCATGATGGCCTTGTAGAAATTGCGTATCAGTGCCGTCAGGAGCAGGAACACGGTATTTTCCGCCATGAAGGATTTAGGCAGTCTGTCCCATCCAAACCCATTGTTCATGTCATCAAAGACGCGTTCCTTGCCACCGCGCATGTTATAGAACTCCACGATGTCCCTCATGGATGATTCGTAATCGTTGGTCAGGATGCAGCGGTATGTATATTCCCCCTCCCACAGGTCCGGTCCACTGCCCATGCGTCTCTGTCTCTGGATTACCAGGCGATACGGTTTGCCCTTCCACTTCTCAACGAGAATGGAGTTCAACTCAAACACGATGCCGTTTATCTCTTCCTTCTTCCACCCTCTGAGCGCGAAGATGTCATCATAGAGCGAGCAGCAGCGGTTGGCGCGTATGTAGAATGTCCTGCAATGCTTCCTGACCTCATCCACAATGTCTTCAGAGCATGAGCCGCAGTCGGCCCTGAAGCGTTTGACTGTCAGCTTCTTCTCTTCAAGTCTCTCCAAAATCCTCTTTAGCGTGTCCTTCTGGTGAAAGCGTACATTGGTGTTGCCGTCGCTGTTCTCTATGCCGACAATCATGTCGCCGATAACGGCCACACCGGACCTGTAACCAAGAAATTTCTTGTACGTGGGCTTTGCATCGTACTTCTCCGCCTCAATGAACTGGTGGTCAAAGTCAACGTCATACTCCCCGCCCTCTTTCAACTGCCCTGTGGACAACAGGCAATTCAGGAGCAATGTGTTGAGTGTGTCTGCCGTATTGAAAT
>ENA-USYP01001211-USYP01001211.1-human-gut-metagenome-genome-assembly--contig:-NODE-1211-length-20901-cov-23.676383_pt1 | contig 20901 bp, 19 predicted proteins | sample MGYA00250065_ERZ773512 | MGnify/ENA primary metagenome ERZ773512 (study PRJEB29103, sample SAMN06112003) | human gut metagenome | biome: human gut; feature: ankylosing spondylitis patient; material... | reverse complement strand
GAGTTTTTTCATTAAAGTTCAAGATTACATCGTGAGATTTAACCTTACCGAAAACATTCATATAATGAACTGTAAAGCATGGTCACCGTATAAGGACCGGCAAATACGGCACAAGCCTCTCCGTTTTCTCCCTGGCAATTGCTGAAGAATAGAGAATCATGAGCTGAGAACAGATGGCCTAAATGACAGGCTTGCCCGATGAAACACCGTACTAAAGCTGCTCCGTCGTTGATACAGGTGCCCGAAGAAAAAATGAAATCTTCAGCCATCACATTATGACCGATAAATACCGGTGCTTCTGCATTACTGTTGATGGAACCGTTTTTCAAACGGGATGTACCTTCGATGGTCGTGTAATCGCCTATGCAGACGTTACGGATCGTTCCGGTGTTGATGATTCGTACGTGATTACCGATTTTTCCTTCTGTCGAGGACACTTGCTCGGTATATCGTTCGATCAGTGCCTTGAGACGCTCGGTCAGGACAGGAAAATGGCGGTATAGGGCGATAATATAAGCCAGATGGGCCGATAATTCATTGAAAATAGGCACTTCCCGTCCTCCGGTTTCATTCAATACAGCCACTAAAGTTCCGTTTCCAAAGGACGAACGTCCTTCCGTTACGATCAGATTGGCATTCTGTATAAAACAATTTTCTCCGATCCGGTAGTTGGCGATATAATTGGGGATATTTTCGATCAGGACATTATTACCCACCCGACAGTTGTGTAAGGTGACATTGAACAAACCGGCATGTCTGGGGAGTCCTCCCTCTAAAATGAACTCGTCATCGAATATACCTAGTTCGATATCTCCTGACAAACGGACCTTTTGTATATAATCGGTTTTAAATCCGGAAGCAACTTTTACACGTTGCCAATCTGTCGAACTGCAGCCTTGTGCTTGCAGCCGGGTGATTTCCTCCTGGGTCAGATTTCTCGATACCATACGATTTTGTTATTTTATCTGAATGCAAAGATATACTTTTTGCATCAATATTTATCCGGTGGATAGAAACGGTCGGGGAAATGAATGAACGCTTAAAAATAAATAGAAGTTTGTTTGGTTAAGTGGTTTGTAATCAGTGTGATGGAGTGTGAATAGCCTGAAGAAACGAATATTTTTTGCTTTTCAATAAGAAAAAAGTAATTATATTTGTTCGGTTTTACGGAAGTGATCCTAAGGAGACTTTCAGTGCTGATACCGTGGTTTTAAATATCCTGAGGTCTGAAATTGATTATTATTTTTAGCTTCGTCGGTAAAAGTTGTGCAACGTGAATGAATAAAGAAATCCTTTTTGAAGATATCAAGTGTGGGAATTTGAGTGCTTTTGAGGCATTATTTCGGCAGTATTATCCCTCTATGTGTGTGATTGCCGGAAAATTGGTCGCTAACAGGGAAGTGGCAGAGGATATTGTACAGGATGTTTTTATCCGTTTATGGGAAAAAAAGGCGGAATATGACAAAATACCGGATTTCAGGACTTTTCTTTACGTTGCAGTGCGTAATCTTTGTTATAATTACCTGAGAGATAAAAAGAAAACGATCGATTTTTCCCAGATCGAACTGCCTGATAAGCAACTTTCTTTTCAAGAACAACTGATACAGGAAGAAACATATCGCTTGATCTCTAATGCAATTGCGGAATTACCTGTACAAAGTGGAAAAATTATGCAGATATCCGCGGGAGACAGATCGAGCGCGCCATCACAAAACTAAATCGAGGCGAAATTAACCGGCCCAAATCGCCCAACGACTGCCGGCGCTTTATGAAGCCAACCTACTTCGATGCCAAAGGCAACCCTATCGAAACCATCACATCAGCAATCCTCGATTATGAACAAATCGCCGAAGAAGCACGCTACGATGGCTTCAACGCCCTTGCAACAGGCCTCGGCGACGACCCCTGCCAGATAATCCGCGTCAACTCATACCGTTGGGAAATTGAAGACTGCTTCCGGGTTGAGAAATCCGACCTCAACATGCGCCCCGTATACGTGCGCTCTCCAAAGCGCATCGCAGCTCACTTCTTTATATGCTTCCTCAGTCTGCTCATTAGGTCAGAGAGAAAAAAAATACAATAAAAATGGCATATGAGAGGATAGTAGTAAATCATCTGCATATGCCATCTTACTTTTTTATGCCATTTTCTGAATATCCCCAATTCAATATTTAATATATATATTGTATAACAAAAAAAGAATGAGCCCAGTACAATATCGAGCTCATTCTATAAGCAACTTAATGATTAGGTATCTAACTTTTTAGGAATACTTTTTGGAACATTTCTTAAGATTCCTTTGTCTTTTTAGTAACCTAATGAGCACTTATCTTTGTGAATAACATTAATTTCATAAATAGCTGGCGGAGCTATTGATCGAGTGATATTTAATCTTAATTTAGATGTTTGATAACTCTTGGGAAAATGAATTACTTTACAATCCCCCATTAATTCGTCCGAAACATAAATACATTTCCACTGATTATTTTCTAATATTTCAATATTATATTCTTGAATCCTATTAAGTCTTTCTGTTGTAAAACCATCAGGTGCAACATGTTGTTCACAAGCTTCAAATATAGAAATTTTATTAAATGGTTTTTGAGGAAGCATAATCGTTAATGTTGCTATTGTATCCGCAGCTCTCCACAGAGTTTGCATACCTCCATCTGTTGCGTATTTTCCACCATATAATTGAATATTTTCTTGAAAAACAGACGATGGTACAACCTCAGAATTTAAAGATAATAGTTCTCCATTTTTAGGCAATGGCTTATCCTTTTTTATTCCTATTCTCTTTGCTAGTTCCATTATAGCATTAGCCTCATACTCACGTATATTACCTGTTTTATCAGGAGGTATATTTATAACAAGTGTATTGTTATTATCAGTACACCAATAGAATAATTCTTCCAATTCATCTAAACTACGTACAGGTAAATTTTTTTCCTTTTGAAACCAAGTCCATGCTTTACTAATGCAAAGTGTATGTTCAAATGGCAAATAATAAGATTCTCCTTGATATAGGTATCTTTTTTTATCTAACTTATGAGCAATCTTAGGATCCCATAAACGAAAATCACTAGGAAAATACTGGAAAGTATATTTGTTATCAATAACCATAGAATCTGGCAAAACAGACTTTCTTAGGTCATCTGGATAAGATATTGTATGATTAACCCCAACAGCACACTTAGGCTGTATCTTCTTTATCATCGAATATATTTTTGGTAACTGCCAGTCTTTCACAGGCTTATCCCAACCTCCATCAAACCAAACTTCACATATGGAACCATAATTTGTAAGCAACTCTTTCAATTGATTAGACATGTATGTAATGTAGTCATTAAAGTTTTTAGACTTATAACTTTTCTCATGCCTATCCCATAATGAATAATAGATTGCAAACTGGAGTCCATATTTCTTACATGCGTCTGACACTTCTTTAACAATATCTCTCTTTACAGGAGAAGCCATCACATCATAATCAGTATATTTGCTATCCCATAAGCAAAACCCATCATGGTGCTTTGTGATAAGCAACACATATCTAAAACCAGCTTCACTAGCTACTTTTACCCACTGGTCACAATTTAAATTAGTAGGATTATATGTATCTACAGGTATACTTCCATCAGACCATTCTAACTCAGCAAAAGTATTGAGACCAAAGTGAATAAACATACCATACCCTCGTTTAATCAGTTCTTTTTGTGCCAAATTATAATGGTTGTTTGGTTTTAGCTCCTGAGCTGTTAGACACGATATAATATTTACCATTATAAAAAATAAAATAGTTTTCATGACTTCATGATTTTATATCAATTGATGAGTAAAATTAGTTATAATCTCCATTATATAATTATTCTAAGACCTCGAAAAATCACCATCCTGGGTTTTGCTTTAACGATCCTTTTGAAAGGTCTATATCAGTTAATGGAATTGCCCACAAATAATCTCTATTCGGATTAAACTTTCTATTTTCTACCCATAAATACTCCCCATTCATTTTCTTTCCATATACCGGCTTAGTAACAACAAATTCGGTTGTTCTCCAGTGACGTGTATCATAATAATATACACCTTCAAAAGTAAACTCTATTCGCTTTTCTTTTCGAATTATGTTTCTCATTGCTTCCTTATTTAGATTTTCTGGTAAGGATGGCATATTCACTCTATTTCTAACTTTATTAACTGCATGATATACTTCTGCTGTAGGACCTGAAATTTCGTTCAAAGCCTCTGCATAAACTAATAAAATCTCAGCATAGCGTATATATATAAAATTTGTCCAACCCAGATAATTCATACCGTCATTTGCAGGATTAATATATTTTCTCATACTATATCCTGTTCTGGTGGAATTACCATCCCCAACACGACCTTCAGAACTGAATATTTTGTCAGCTATTACACTTCCATCGTGTAAAATAGAATATTCTAATCTAGGATCTCTATTCAGAAAAGGATTATTTTCATCATATAGCGGAGACTCTTGAATAGATTTTCCATCTATACATTCGTACGTATCAATCAGATCCTTTGTTGGTGAAACAGCCTCCCATCCCCCCATCATTTGCGGTGCAAAAAACTGATCTATATCACTTCCAAGAGATTTATCTTTTGCATTTTCCATATACTGTCTATCAAATATAACCTCGACATTATTTTCATATGTAGGCAAAAATAGTTCTGCATAATTTGGATGTAAGTCATATATCCCTAGAGTAATAAGTTCTTTTGCATATTTAGCTGCCTCTTTATATTTATTCATAAAATTGCTTATAATAGCCTTTTCTGCTATTGCAGCCCCTTTTGTTGCTCTTCCCACTTCTTCTTGCGTTATAGGAAGTAGTGTAGCTGCTGAATCTAAATCACTAATAATAAAATTATAAACGTCCTCTTCTGAACTACGTGATGGTATTGGATCAGAAAAAGAAAGTGTTGTTTTTAAAAGAGGAACTCCACCATACAGTTTTAATAGTGTTGCATAAAAAAAACCACGTAGAAAGTAGATTTCTCCTCTAAATACATTTTGTTTCTTTTTATCCATATTTACCTTATCTATATTTTCAAGGCCAATATTACATCTGCGAATACCTTGAAAAGCTTGTTTCCACACTTGTTGAAAATATGAATTTGTTGAAGTTGCTGTTCCTGATGAAAGTTCTCCTTGAGCAGCAGTAACATGAACTGGTACTGCGTTATCAGTATAACAGTCGGTCATAATTGCATGATTTTCGGGGGCTAACGTATATCTGTATAAGCCTATAGTATATTTATATACATCATCCTCTGTTTTCCAAAAAGAAACATCTGATAACTGATGATTGGGAACTTCATCAAGGAATGAATTATTACAACTTGTAAATACGTTACAAAATAAAAAGATTAAAGTTATTACTGTAAATATTTTTTTCATAGTACACAATATTTAAAAAGATAAATTAACACCAAAGGAATAATTCCGTGTTAATGGATACAAAGTTGATGATGTAACCATTTCTGGATCTAAACCTTTAAAATTCGTAATCGTAAATAAATTATCAATACTACAATACAAACGTAAATTAGAAATACCCCAATTTGTCAAAAGGTGTTTAGGTATTGTATATCCAATTTGTAGATTTCTCATCTTTAAATAAGAAGCATTTTGAACCCAAAATGATGAAGTCATATAATTTCTACTAGAACTACTCAGTGTAAGACGGGGGTAAGAGGCATTTATATTATTTGGCGTCCATCTATCAAGCCACTCTTCTGTTACTTTACCACCATTCATAAAAGCTTGACTAATTTCTCCTGCAGTTACACCTTTAACCATACCAGCACCTTGCATCAGCATGGTAAGATCAAAATTTCGGTATTCGCAATTCAAACGTAAGCCAAAATTTATCTTTGGAAATGTGGAGCCTAATGATATTCTATCACTTTGATCTACAACATTATCATTATTAATATCTGCATATTTTAAGTCTCCAGGTACAGCTCCCCATATTTGTGAACAAGAGTTATCTATTTCCTCTTGTGTTCTAAAAATGCCTTCACATACATATCCATAGATATTATCTACAGGATCTCCAACCGATCTTCCTGGTATATCTCCACCGTTCAAATCTGTTATTTCGTTTTTGACGTAACTAAAATTGAAAGATGCAGAATACTTAAATAAGTTGAGCTGGTTTCGATGCGTCAAAGCTAATTCAAAACCAGTATTACGTACCTTTCCTGCATTTTGCATAGGAGCATCTACACCAATTAAATCTGGCATAGGCAATTTTAATAGAATTGCATGTGTATTTTTTAGAAAGAAGTCACCAGTAAAAGATAGTTTCCCTCCCCAAAAGTCTGCATCTATACCTACATCTATTTGGTCTGTTTTCTCCCAAGTAATAGCTGAGTTAGCCATCACATCATTAATTGAGATACCTGAAAATAAAGTATTGCCAAAGCTATAATCATATCCGAAAGAATATGTATCATAGAATAAATAGTCATCAATTTCTTGATTTCCTAGCTGTCCCCAAGAAGCTCTTAACTTAAGGTTATCAACAAAATCAACTTTAAAGAAGTTTTCTTCCGATATACGCCATCCAAATGAAAAAGAAGGGAATAGTCCAAAACGATTATGTTTAGGAAATCTAGAGGAACCATCATAGCGAAGATTAGCTTCAAAAAGATATCTGTCATCAAATCCATAATTGATACGTCCAAATACAGATCTAAGAGCATAAGTTACGCTCTTTCCTCCTGTTTCTTGAGTAGTAACGTCACCTGCATCTATTTCTCCTAATGAGTTATTGGCAGGTAAATCCTTTCGCAAAGCTTTTAATAATCTATATTGATTATGAATTTGTGAATATCCCAGCAATCCTTTCACAAGGTGTTTGCCAAATGTTTTATTATAGTCTAAATATGCTTGTAAATTAATTTCTAATGACTTTTTATCTTGGTTACTAACCATACTTCGAGTCGACTTAATAGGTTCCTTAGAATCAACAGAATAAAAATCCATTTTCTTCTGATCTACATATACATCTTCTAAATTAAACGTAGCAGAAGCATTTCCTTTTAGTGTTAGGCCATCTATTATTTTATATGAAAGACCTGCACTTCCCTGAAAGTTGCTATTATATATATGAGATTCTCCACTTAAATTTGCTTCTGCTACAGAGTTGTGTTCATTCAGATACAAGCCATAATTGCCATTCTGATACCGTATAGGCATTAAGGGTGACTCACGAAATGCGTGATACATAATATTCCATAAGTCAGTATCTGGATCAGATACTTTATGCGTAGCTGGAGCTTTTCTATCATCTCGAGAGGCAGATAAATTTAATGAGATATCTAATCGTTGACTAATTTTACTGTCTATATTTGAACGTATATTAAATCTATTATATGACATATTTGGCATTAGCCCATCCTTCTTATAAAAGCCTGCAGCCAAAGAATATTTCATATCTTCTTTACCACCAATGATGCTTAAGTGGTGATTATGAAATATTCCTCGTTCACTTAAAACGGCTTCCACTTGATTACTATTAGCAAAGTGATCAGGATCTGTTCCGTCTTTTATAGTTTGGAGAACTTCTTCAGAGTAGGGTGCATTAGCTCCATCATTTCTGTAAGCTTCATTCAGCAGCAAGGCATAATTGTAAGAATCTAAATATTTAGGTAATCTACAAGCATCTTGCCATCCTACATATCCATTGTAAGAAACCTTTGGCTTTCCAACAACTCCCCTTTTAGTTGTAATTAGAATTACACCATTAGCTGCTCGCACGCCATAAATAGACGAAGCTGCTGCATCTTTTAATACAGAAATACTAGCTATATCATTAGGATTCACATTATTAATAGATGATTCTACACCATCAATTATAACCATCGCATCTGCATTTCCAAGCGTTCCAATACCTCTAACTCGCAAATTACCCATATCTGCTCCAGGTTGACCAGAGTTTTGCACAATGGTTACTCCTGGAACCTGCCCTGTTAGCATATTAAAAGGATCTGAACTTGTACGGTTATCTAACATTTTTGCATCAATTGTACTAACCGCACCTGTTAGATTCACTTTCTTTTGAGATCCATAACCTACAACCACCACTTCATCTAGTGTTTCTGTATCTTCTTTCAGAGTAATATTAAGGAAAGATTTATTTCCTACCGGAATATCTTGAGTATTATAACCAATATAAGAAACTTGCAAAGTAGCATTGCTTGGAACGGACAAATCAAAGTTACCATCTATATCTGTAATACTTCCTACAGTGGCATCTCCTTTTAAAGTTACATTGGCACCAATAATAGGTTCCCCGGCCGAATCTTTTATAGTACCCTTAATTTTCTTAACCTTCTCATCATCTTTCAGAGTGATAACAATATAATTGTTATTCACTTGATAGACACAATTGGTTCCTTTTAGCAAATCCGACAGAATTTGCAATACATCCTGATTCTTTTGATTCAAGACAACTTGCTTATTGACATCCAGTTGTGAAGTGTTATAAGCAATCTTATACTTCGAAACAGATTCAATTTTCTCAAACGCTTGCTTTAAAGAAAGACGTTCCCCATTGAAGGAAACTTTCTGTGCATTAACAGAGAGGCTGCCGGCTAGAAATAAACCAACACCAAGCCCCAACACTCGAATAAATTTCTTGTTCATTTCATATTAGATTTATTAACGACATAAGGTGTACGTACATGAGAAAGACAATTCAAATAAATACTACACCCAATGGCTTTATGTTAATAAATACTAAACCGCTATCTTAAATAGATATTCTTGCCAACAATTTCATATTCTATACCGGGAACCAATATTTTAATGATTTGAAGTACTTGCTCCAACGATTCATTTCTATTAAAATGAACTCTCAAACTTTGATTCTGGTAAATAGATGTACGCACATGGAATTTCACACCATACACACGTTCCAAAGTATGAAGAACATCATTAAACGGCACATTGCCAAAGAACAACCCTCCCATACGCCAATCGGAGTGGGAAACAGCATTCACTTTATGCTGCTGTACTGTCCCTGTGGAAGGAGTATATATCAACTGGTCATTGGGTTCCAGAAAATATTTATCCGGTTGTTTATTTACCTTTACCTGTAACCTGCCGGTTTCCAATGTAGCCATTATCTGATTATTGTCCGGATACGCCGAAATATTGAATGTCGTACCAAGCACTTCCAACTCTAAATGGTTGGTAGTGACAATAAAAGGATGCTCTTTATCTTTTGAAACTTCAAAGAACCCTTCTCCCGCAATATAAACATTGCGAGATTCAGATATGAAACTGGAGGGATATATCAACAAAGTACCGGCATTAAGCCAAACCTTACTCCCATCAGGAAGAACCACTTCTTCACGTGTACCCATAGCTGCATAGCGCTGCATATAAGTCACTTCAGACAACGTCTCCTTCACATAATCCTTTGCAGAATAATAATGGTAAGCCGAAACACACACCATAATGAAAGGAATAGTCCAAATAGCAGCTACTCTCCCCCAATTTATTCTTTTCGTATTTCTTATATGTTCCCGATGTACAAATTCGATAGTCTGTTCTTCTTTTTTAAATTCTAAAGAGGTCTCCAAATTATAAAAAGCCTTCTCTATTTTTTCGTCAGAGCAAGAAGCATCGTCCAGTTTATCCCAAATTTGTGAAACAGCTTCTTCTCTTGCTTTATCTTCCACAGGAAAAACCATACGATTATAAACACGTTCTGTTATCTCATCAGAGACTTCATGATGAAAGAAAAAGTCTATTATCTTATGTATATAATTATTCATTTTCACATTTTATATAAAAAAGACAGTTCTGTCTTATGATATACCTAAACCGACAGTATTAAATAAACTAAAATAGAAAGAGCCAAAGCGTCTCTCAGTTCATTTAAAGCGATATTCAAATGATTCTCCACCGTTTTTTTCTGTATCCCCAGTTTCTCTGCTATTTGTTCGTTAGAAAGTCCTTTTATCCGACTCAACTTATATATCATTTTCCTTTTAGGAGGCATCTCATTCACTACCATATCAATTAATAATTGCAAATCTTTCGCTATCAATTTATCATAAGGAGTATATTCATCAGAAATCTCGGGAACATTATCTTCGCTTGTAAACCGGGAAACTTTTTTAGTTGTGATATAATTAAAAACGGTATATTTGGTAAGCATGAACAAATAAGAATCAAAATGATGTACCTTGTGAAAAATCGCTCTCTTATTCCATAGTTTTATAAAGACAATTTGAGTCAAATCCTCAGAATCATCCAAATCTTTTATAAATCCCCGTATAAAAGCATATACCTTAGGATAAAACAGCTTGAATATCTTATGAAAGGCTTCATGGCTGCCAGAGGCAAATTCTCCTACAACTTCCGGTTCTACAATCATTTATTAAGATTAATTCAAATGAAACGGGTGTAAATGTAGGGAAATTATTAGAAGATACCAATTTTTTATTCTAAAAGTATAATTTTCGTTTATAGAGATAAAGGAATACAAAACGAACTGCCTCCTATATTCGAACAGCAACATATCACTCGAATATGGGAAGCGGAAAGAAATATCTGCAAACAAATTTATTTTGTCAAAGTTAAAGATCGTTACTGATTTCATATAATCCAACCAATTGTTGATTACGTTGGCAATCGAGATTGAGAATTTATAATAAACATGGTTCATTAACTTTTTTAGATTATAAGCCATAGTTGCCAATAAGACATGTTTGTTCGCGAATTTTATACCTCTGGTATGTACTTTTCTCATAGCCCTAAAATCAAGCAATGTGCCTAAAACCGATTCGACTGTGGCGGAACTTAATTTTTTCATTTTTCATCCCATTGGTGAATGTTAACTTTAGTTTGCCTTGCTGTTCATGCTAATCTACCAAAAAATAACAGTCGTCGAAATTCTGTTATGGTGTATATATGTTTTTATACTTTATACATTGTAAGACGAATACATACAGCTTTTCTATCTATCGGTGAATAAAGAATTTACATCTATCTCTTCCATCCCAAGCACCCTCTCGATATCTTTCAGTATTCTGGTATAATTGTCAGATATTTCCTTCTCCGTCCTGAACGCGACTACCGGCAGCGGTTCCTCCTTCAGTTCGAAGAGCCTGAACTTCTTCCTGAAATGCCCTTTGATATTGGAACGGTTTCCCATTCCGATAAATTCCCCCGGTTCCAATGAAGCGAAGTCCTTCGATTCATATATCTCTTCCTTCTGTGTGCTGATGGTCACGCTGGAATTACGGCCGCCACCGCTGCTGCCGGAACTGGTGGACTTCTTCTCCTTCTCGTATTTCCCGAAAAAGAGAGGGTAATATTTCAATGCCTCCACATCCTGTGTGCGGCCCAGAAAGATCCGCACGCTACATTTGTAAAGGAATGATCAGTATAGCAAGAGGCTATGAAAGAAACGGTAAGGAAAAAGACTAAGGATATGACAAAAAAACGTCAGAGATATGGAAGGACAGCTTTTCCTTTCCTATTTCCGTATTGTTTCATAAAGTAGCCCGCCTACGTCTATTCCAATATCAAACTTCTTAAACTTGTAGCGTGGTATGACTATTGGAACCACATTCCAACCTTTCTCCGGATTGTAATAATTTTGTATGCCGACTTCCATTTCCAACCGGTCTGTAAAATCATACCCGGCAGTAATGCCATATGTATTTCTATAAAAGCCATACTGGTAAGTCGGTGTATATACTCCAAACACTTTTAGTCTTAATCTTTCATTTGGGTGATAAATCATTGCGCCATAGATGCCAAAAGCCTGTCCGGTACTTTTGGGAAAGTTATATTTGGTGGCATTAATGCCCAGTCGGGTTTCAAAATCATTGTTGAATTGATGATGAAACATTATTGAAGCCTCGTTTATCCGTCCTATTCCCAGCAACGTGGTTTGTGAGCCACTGCCATAGAAATGAGAGAAAATATGTCCGCTTGTACTATAGTCCCCATAAAACATTGGAGTAGGATTAATGTAATATAGTGGTATATAGAAAGGTCTATCCGCTTTAAAATTTGTGTTGTCAATGGCTGTTTCTACGTCTTTCGCATTGGGATTGGGCAATAATAAATCTGTCTTATTGAACGGCATACATACTTTATCAAAGAGAATTCTTGAACTGTCATTTTTAAGTTTGATATGGTTCTCTCTGATGTTTTCTTGCCCGTTAGCACCAAATATAAACAGGCAGAGCATCAATGTTATATATATGACTTTTACAAGTTGCATAAACTGATATGATACAGTTATTTATTCTTTAAAGTCACTTTTACTTTTTCTGTTTGGCTGTGCGGATTATAAGTAAGACTTGCACATCCTGATAAATATATAATAACACTGGCTAAAATAGCTATTATGATATATTTTTTTAGGTTTTTCATGTTACTAATTTTTATATCGCAAAATTAGGCAAATCATTCTCAGTTTAAGGTTTATAGTTCTGTATTTCCCTTAATTTTCCTAAATTAAAAGTTCAGATTGTCAAATCTACAAAAGTTTGTATACATTTGTGTAGTTTAATATATTAATTATGAAAAGAATAATCGTTTTTTTGCAGTGATTGTACAGATGGTGCTTCTTTCCAATTGTGTTGAGAAACAAGGATATTATAACGATGGAGAAGAAAGCATTATCGCACTAATATGTGATATAACTTGGACTGGCGGAAAAAAAGAGTATGAAGACGGAAGCTCTTGGGAATCTATTTGGAATTTCGATAAAGATGGAACATATACACGAGCCAATGTAGAGATTGATAAGGATGGGAACAAAAAAGAAGGTGAGATTCGTGGAAGATGGTCTTTCGCCACTCCTAACTTTAGCACATTATATTTTGGTGGTAGTCATTATTGGGATATTAAAGAACTGGATAAGACAATCTTTTCATTCTACGATAGAACAGGAGAACTGAACGATCCAACTACGTCTAAAGAATATGTTGAATTTTACCCATACAATGATGGGAAAACTAATTATACAACGTATTTAATTATCAAAAAATGCAGTTAGACACTGAAAAGTGTTTTTTAGGGAGGGTAACACTCCACTATCGCTTTCTTTTTGATATTCTATAAGTACAAAAGTTAGAAAGCCCCCAGCGGAAACGCCGGAGCCTTATAGGCTTGCGTTAGGGTAGCTTGTTCTCTGTATTTCTGATACAGGAGCATTAGGCCCCAAAATTACTTCGATATTTTGACGTAAACAGTTCCTTTACTTGAAGGTTTATCCTCCTCCAAACGAATTGTATAATAGACATAATCATCAATACCATACTTCTCATACCATTTTCGTGGCTCTACTTTTGAATCACGTAATCCACAAAACCAGATTCCACCTTGCACCGAAATACCAGAGGTATAACTTATAATAGGAATATCAAAACCATCACCAGGTGTATACGTTTCCATTAGAATCTTATGTCTATCCAAGCGTACCGTATCTGTGAACAATGGCATATTGTCTACTGGTGGATAAAAACAAGTTAAACGTATGCTATCTTCTTTGTATGGTGCTATCATAAAATCAAGTGTTTCTACACTATCGACCAATATAAAATGTACGAAATCAGGTAAAAGTTCTCTTTCTGTAAACACACCATTGTTGCAAGATATTTTTTTTAGCTTGGCTCGTTTCCCATTGAATTCACCCTTGATAGTCAGATTCAGATGTTGTACACCTTGCATCCGGAAATATTCTTGTAAAATAATAGGAAGGGAATTTGTTATATTTTCATAATTCACTTTCACTTGTTGCCCCTGCATGGTAATGCTAAAAAGGAGTAATACACCTAATAGAAATCTTGTTTTCATTTTCATTATTTACTTTGAACTATAATTTTTATTTTTCCTATTACTTTCTGTTCGTCACGTTCCCGGCAAAGTGCCCGGTGTGTGCTTTCTCCTTATACATCTGAAGAGCTTTGATTTCGTTATGCAATCAGTCGTTTTCTTCTTAAAGTAACTGAAGGGTTTTGCCTGTTCTGTTGCCACGCTTTCTGCTTTGCCTTTTGCTTCTGTAGCCGGAAGCTATTTTGCTGTCTGTTCCTGGACTTCCTATAATAGTTGACGAATGGCTTCTGTTCTCTCATCGCTTGCTCTTCAGATTAAATTCTGTGCATTCAAAGTATTCCAAGGCGAACGAAACGAAGTCATTACAAAATATGCCGTTTACCTAGCAATATATTTCAAGTTGCTGGAAAGTATCTCCATCTATTGAAATAATTATCTTTCCCGGCTTCTTCTTTGGTTGAATGTCTTTTTTCATTGTCATATCGTATATTTTCTGAACAGAATATGCTTTATACTTCCTAAATATGCTGCAAATATAGCAAAACACATTTTCTCACTTTTATTTTTAGTGTATTTTTTTTATTGCCAAATATATATTCACTTACCGATGAACAAAGAATTTACATCCACTTCTGCGTCTTCCATCCCAAGCACCCTCTCGATATCTTTCAGTATTCTGGTATAATTGTCAGATATTTCCTTCTCCGTCCTGAACGCGACTACCGGCAGCGGTTCCTCCTTCAGTTCGAAGAGCCTGAACTTCTTCCTGAAATGCCCTTTGATATTGGAACGGTTTCCCATTCCGATAAATTCCCCCGGTTCCAATGAAGCGAAGTCCTTCGATTCATATATCTCTTCCTTCTGTGTGCTGATGGTCACGCTGGAATTACGGCCGCCACCGCTGCTGCCGGAACTGGTGGACTTCTTCTCCTTCTCGTATTTCCCGAAAAAGAGAGGGTAATATTTCAATGCCTCCACATCCTGTGTGCAGCCTAGGAAGATATTTCCGAAATTCGCCTCAATGGACGACCTGTCCAGTTTGCTGTACAGTTTCTCCAGCTTGCCTTCGGACTGGGTGAGCAGCAGGAACGCCGCCCCGTACTCGCGCAGGACGGAAGGCAGCTTCTCGAAGTCACGCACCTTGAAGGTGGTCATCTCGTCCAGGATAAATACAAAGGGGACCCTGTTCTCCATGGAAAACGAGCGCGATGCGATACTCATTACCATGGCGCTGATATCGTTCAGCTTCAGGAATTCCTGAAGCTGTCCCGTATCGGCCTTCATCACGAAGTGACGATATGCGGCAGCGTGCAACATTCCGGGAACTCATCCCAAAGCCTGTACGCCACGCCGTTCAGGATGCCAAGCGCGCCCGTATACCATTCGTCCTGTTTGGATGTGGGCGGCATCAACGCGCCCAGTACGTCCTCCATCAGCTGCATGAGCATCGTCCTGTCCTTTATATTCCTCCTGTCCAGCGGATTGAAGCGGTAAGTCCGGTTCATGTCCGTGAAATTTACATAATAGAACTCATGGGGGTATCCGTGTTTCCTGATCAGGTTGTATGCAGTCCGGGTATAGTCAAAATCCTTGAAGTCATAGATGAAACCGGCGAATCCGGACCTGATGTACTGTTCCATCAGCGGTTTGCCTATGGATTTGGTCTTGCCGGAACCGGCTCCTCCATAGACAAGGAAATTGGAGAACCAGTAATAATATCTGATAATTGTCCCGTCCGTGGCGTGAAGGGAGAGCAGGGCTTTTCCACCCTTTCCGCTTTCTGTCCCTCCTTTAAAAGAAAGACGAAGAAGTACGGAAACGACACCCGGAAGCAGGAACCACCACCCATCCGGAATGGTGGCATGTGCGACAGCTGTTTCTGCAAGTACCAACAGCAGGAACAGGACATGTGACATCCGGGATTTTCCCGGAAACAGACAGCTGGCAATGCCGCCGCCAAAAAGCAGGGCTGCCAGTCTCATAATAAACATATGATCCATATTCATAAATTGATTTAGATTTTTCCAGTAAGCGCATCCTTTACCAGTCTTTTAGCTTCCGCTATGAGAGCCTGTTTCGGATTCACCATGAAACGGAACATCCGGTAAGACACATCCAGCATCTTCCTCTCGTTTCTGAATTCTTTCTGCAGGATGGCGGATTTGGCCATGCTCATCGCCTCGTTCTTTCCTGGAACATAATGGTAGGTGTGTTCCCTGCCGTCCTCGTAATACTTGTGTGTGGCCTTGTAACCATACATGCTGATGAACCGGTCCGCACACCGGGATTTCCACTCCATGTGTTCGAAACCCACCATGACTTTCTTACCGTTTAGTTCATTAAATGAACCTTTACTTCTTGCTAATGGTGAAAGTCTTACTGTTTGTGTCACATCGTTCCGTGACACGATGATATGTACATGAAGCTGTAGCCCGGGCTTCCTGTCCCCTGACTTTGCCTGTCCCTCCTTCACTTCCTCATCACTGTTCCTGTAGTGGCGTTCCGTTTCCACCCTTCCAAAATAAACAAGATCCTTTCCTGATTTTGTCTTCTCCCTGCGAAAATTCTCCGCATACAGGTCCATACAGTTCCGGGAGTAATTCTTCAACTCATGAATGACTTTTTCCTGTTCCTCCACGGTGAGCTGTTCAAATTCCGTCACCTGCTTTCCTGTAACCTTCCGGATCAGATGAGCCGCTTCATCCTGTGAGGGATTGATGGACAGCATATAGAATTTATCATCTCCTTTCATCAGCTTCTTATGGTTGCTGTCAATCTTTTGCATGACCGTCACCGGTGGTACATAATCCTCCTCATGGGAGAAGAAAGTGTCATAATAAGGTTTGTCTTCAAGACTTTCCTTCAACAGATATTCCACCAGTGCCCGGCACCTATCCTTGTTGTCGCATACACAGGGTGTGTTGACCGGTTTATGTACCTTTACAAACATTCCACCTGGATTTAGTTCTGATAATAATCATAAGGTTCCTATTGAAATTTCTTGAATACAGATTCATGTATGATACTGCATTTTTTTCAACTCACCGCCTGTCGTCCTCTGTTCCTTCATGGTGACAGCCCGAACTTCATAATCCCCTTTCAGATAATTCGCCGGACTATATGGACACTTCATTCTGTAAAGGATTGCTGGAAATATGGTAGAATATGCCATTCTTTTTTTTGATTGTTGCCAGCCTTCCGCATAAACCACATTGGCGCCATATAATATTTTCTTGTGAAAAAAAAGTATCATACTTTCTCTGTTCAAACTGTATTCCCACTTCGGATGAGTCGGTACAGGACGGGCCATTACCTGTTTTATGAACATATTTCCTTTACCTTATATAACAACATTCCCAGATAAACCGGTGCGACAAAATAATCTGTTCCTTTTTCCGCCTTCTTGAAGTTCTTTTGGTCGAAAGCGTTTTCCAGCAGCCTGACAACCTGTCTGAGTTTCCGTCTATCCTCCACGTCAGGAGCACCTGCTTGCTTCAAGCGTTCCACTTCCGCTTTCAGTTGGGTGACCTGTTTGTCGGCCCGGTCCAGCAATTCATCACTGTGCGCTTCCGGCGCCGGAAGCAACTTGTCGATCTTATCTTTCTCTATGGCACGGATGATTTTGATGATCCGTTCGATTCCCTGAAGTTCCAGTGTCTTGAACTTCCCGTTGATTGATGTTCGGGGATCCACCCCATTCCGCTCAAAGTAGGACAGCATTGTCTCAATGAATTCACTGGCCGACACGCTTCCTTTCATTTCGTCCAGATGCTGTTTCACATCTATGGATACACGAATGGTTTTTGTAATTTTTGTTTGCATAATCTTGAATCTTTCTGCAAATGTAAGGGCGGACCAGCACAACCTTTTTGTACTGCCTCCATATTATTTTCTGTAGATTTTTCGCCTACACTGTAAAGAGCTGACAATCAATTATATATAAAAATATGTAGATTTTATATAGACAATACAATTACTTGATTATCAACATAAAAAAGCTAAAATCTACAGAAAAAGTAGACTATTTGTCTACAAAAAAAATCATAATCAATTGACAATCACGGCTCTGCGTGATTTGGTTCATGGCTTTGCCTGAACCCTGCTTGCTCTTCCTTATTATTTTTTCAAAGAAAAAATGGAATTTCTCGGGCAGAGCCCTTCCCTAGAGAGAAGGAAAGCCATGCGGTACGGAGATGGATACGGAAGATATGTGACAGACTGAGGGAGGCGTATTCCGTCCTTGGGGGCTTGCAAAGAGACCGGCGATATTGCCGGTGCGAACTTCCAGGAGTATGTGCCGTTTCCGATCTCGCAAGATGCGGGAGAACGGACGGCAGACCTGATTTGTAATCCCGGAAAAAAGAAAGTGTCCTCAGAGCGGATCGGAGAAGTGGCGGCGAGCCGGCGGACAAACCGGAAGACAATACGGGCAGATATTATTAAACAAACCGATTCTGAAAATCAGGAAAAGTACAATAACTGTTTCTGCATAATCTTCTCGGAAAAAAGAAAATGAACAATACCTGACAATACTTATGGGTTGCCAATGGAAGTGTGCATGAATCTTCCTGTTCATGAACGAATAAAAATATAGGTAATCTGAAAATGATGGTGGAGAACCGGACATGCCTGGTGGCGTCAAGAAGGAACAAAAGGAATCGGGCAGGATTATTTTGAATGGTCCTCTTTTTCCGCGAATCCGATAGGTATACATTCCAAATTGACGTGTCATTTTTTTTTTAAGAAAATAGCCATTCAAAATATCCATCCAATACTTAATGCCAATATTTTAAAGTGTTTTAATTTTAAAACATTAAAGCATTTAAATATTAAAATGTTAAAACTTCGGTCATGAATACTTTACATGAAGTCATGTATCTGTTGTTTTATGATATTTGTTTATATGTAGAATCCGTATCATTGTTAAAAATATCATACACGTAATTCTGTAATCCACCCTTTACATTATGTGAGAATCAATGGATATTCTTTTTTCAAAGGGATGCCGACGGTTCGATTTGAAAACATATTAATATCAGAATATTTTAAAATTAAAATATCAAACAATTTTAATTTTAAAATATTACAACATTAAAATATTGACACGGACGGGTATGGAGTTGTAATCCGTATCTTTGCCCCATGTCCTTTTAGAAAAAGGAAATATGCCATTATGCCTCCTGAAAATGTCTATATTTGCGTTTCAATAATATAAATGATATGGACAGAACTAAGGACGCATGCAGACACCAATCAAACAACAGAGTCATCATGTGGTACAAAATAAGAGAATTATATTCAAAAGGATTTAACAAGACCCAGATCGCGTTCCAGCTTGGTCTGCATAGAAGTACGGTGCGCCGGTACTTGAAAATGGACGAGGACACATTAACTGCAAAATTGCAGCATCGCAGGCGATATCCCCGCATACTTGACAAATACGAAAGTTATGTCTGTGACGTTCTTTCCCGGTACAGGTTCCTGTCCGCCTCCCAGATTCATGACTGGATGAAGGAACAGTATCCTGATCTTCCTGTTGTCTTCGGGAAAACCGTATACAATTTTGTGGAAACTGTACGTCGTAAGTATAATCTGAACAAGGAGGGCCTTTCCAAACGTGTTTATGAGAAAATGCCGGATACCCCTTACGGGGAATATGCCCAGATGGATTTCGGAGAAAGCCGTATGCCCACATACAGGGACGACTTTGTCAAAGTTTATTTTTTTGTCATGGTGATGAGCCGTTCCAGGCAGAAGTTCGTGTATTTTTCCTGTACGCCTTTCACATCAGCCCTGGCCGTATATGCCCATGAACTGGCTTTCGCATATTTCGGAGGGATACATGGACTACTACAACGCCGGATTCAGCAACAGCTACAACGGCGGCAAGACGGGTATTGCCCTGGTCAAGCGCGGCAGCGCAGACGGCAGCACCCTCTCCTTCGCCGACAAGATCAACAATGCCAGCAGCTTCTCCGGCACCAACTACATGGGCGAGAGCTACGGCGTGCTGGCTGTGCTGGTTTATGACAGCGACCCCGCCGCCACCACGCTTATCAACATGAACACGGACAACACCTCGCTGACCTCCGCCTTTATTTCCGGCGTGGACGGCGCGGCCATGATCGATGCGCTGAACGCCGGGCAGGAGGTCCGCATCACCGTTCACCAGCAGGACCAGCTGTCCGACTGGGAGGAGGGCGGCCAGATGTCCTCCTTCACCTCCTGGGGCAGCGGCTCCGGACTGGAGCTGAAGCCCGAGATCACCGCCCCCGGCGGCAACATCTGGTCCACCGTGATGGACAGCAGCTATGTGGAGGGCGCCGGGAAGTACGATGACTATACCGGGTCCTACAGTCTGATGAGCGGCACCTCCATGGCGACGCCCCATATGGCGGGCCTGGCCGCGCTGGTGGAGCAGTATGTCAAGTCCCAGCATCCCCAGCAGGACGCCGCCGCCAGCGCCGACCTGACCAACCATCTGCTGGTGAGCACCGCCGTGCCCCAGCAGGAGAACGGCGTATACGTCTCTCCCCGCCGCCGACGGCTCCGCGCCTCAGATCGGCATGCCCCTGCTGGCCTTCCTGGGCGACTGGACCTCTGCCCCCATCCTGGACCGCGCCAACTGGTTCGACGAGCCCCAGGACGGCGAAAACGTGATGAACAACGACTGTACCCTGGGCGTCAACGTGGTGGGCAGTACCATCCGCAGCGCCGGGGAAGTGGTGAACTTCCTGAACCTGGGCCAGAACATCTTAGATACCGACATTGCCGCCGAGAGCAAGCAGACAGTTTTCCACCAGGAGAACTTTGCCATCTCCCCGGACGGCAGCGGCTATTTCGACGCCATTGACGACCTTGAGCTCTATCAGCTGCGGGATGCCAAGCTCTTTGTCACCGAGGTCCGGAACAAGAACACCAACGAGCTCTATTTCCGCACCTTCAACACCTATGTGCCCCGCAGCGTCTATCAGGCCGGCTACGGCGTGGTCCTGCCCATGTCCCTTTATTACTTCACGGATGCCTGGGACGGAATGGATCTGAACGGCGACGTCCTGCCCAAC